>Ga0114934_10000241_pt1 | contig 34859 bp, 31 predicted proteins | sample 4SBtaG_2_FD_99695 | JGI IMG/M metagenome (GOLD analysis project Ga0114934, IMG submission 99695) | Deep subsurface microbial communities from Kolumbo volcano to uncover new lineages of life (NeLLi) - 4SBTROV10_white metaG | ecosystem: Environmental > Aquatic > Marine > Volcanic ...
CATCCTAATATGAATTATATTCCAGGGATAGATATGTCAACTGGTTCATTAGGTCAAGGTATATCTGCTGCTGTTGGTATGGCTTTAGCAGGTAAATTAGATAAAAAAGATTATAGAGTGTATACTTTGCTTGGAGATGGAGAGTTAGCAGAGGGACAGGTTTGGGAAGCTGCTATGTCTGCAGCACATTATAAGCTTGATAATTTAACTGCTTTTGTTGATCATAATGGATTACAAATTGATGGAAAATGTGTTGATGTTATGAATTCTAATCCAGTAGATGATAAGTTTAAGGCTTTTGGATGGAATGTTATAGTAATCAATGGTCATGATTTTGAGCAAATAATAAATGCAATACAAGAAGCAAAAAATGTAAAGAATAAGCCAACAGTAATCATATGTGAAACAGTTAAAGGAAAAGGAGTATCCTTTATGGAAAATCAGGCTGGATGGCATGGAAGTGTTCCAAATAAGGAGCAGTGTGCTCAAGCATTGAAAGAAATTGGAGGTGAAGAATAATGACACAGATTGCTACAAGAGAAGCATATGGAAAGGCATTAGCTAAATTAGGAAAAGAAAACAAGAATATTGTTGTGCTAGATGCGGATTTATCTAAATCTACAAAAACAGCTGAATTTAAAAAAGAATGTCCTGAGAGATTTATAAATATGGGTATTGCAGAAGCAAATATGATGACGGTTGCAGCAGGGCTATCTACATGCGGGAAAATTCCTTTTGCTAGTACATTTGCTATATTTGCGACTGGAAGAGCTTTTGAACAAATAAGAAATTCAATTTGTTATCCTAAATTAAATGTAAAGGTTTGTGCAACTCATGCTGGTATAACAGTAGGAGAAGATGGTGCTTCACATCAAGCTATAGAAGATATTGCTCTAATGAGAAGTATTCCAAATATGGTTGTTATTAATCCAAGTGATGGAGTGGAAACGGAAGCAGCAATAAAAGCAGTAGCTGAGTATAATGGACCTTGCTATGTTAGATTGGGTAGATCTAAGGTGAATGTAATAAATGATAATCCAGAATATAAATTTGAAATTGGTAAGGCAGTTACTTTAAGAGAAGGTCAGGATGTAGCAGTTATAGCAACTGGAATAATGGTGGATGCAGCTTTGGAAGCGTATAATATTCTTGCAGAAGAGGGCATTAAAATAAAGGTTGTTAATATACATACAATTAAACCAATAGATGAAGAAACTATAATCAGTGCAGCAAAAGAGACTGGTGTAATTGTTACTGCTGAAGAACATAATATAATAGGGGGATTAGGTTCAGCAGTTTGTGAAGTCGTTTCTAGCAATTGTCCTGTTCCTGTTTTAAGAGTAGGTGTAAAGGATAAGTTTGGTGAAAGTGGTAAGCCAGATGAATTGCTAAAAGCTTATGGCTTAACAGCAGAAGATATTGTCAAAGAAGTTAAAAAAGCAATACAGCTTAAATAAAACTATTTTAAATAAAACTATTTATTGTTTATTATGAATTAAGATAGGTGAAAATCAAAAGATTTTCACCTTGTTTTGCAATGGAGGGGATAACATGAAAGAAAAAATACATGATTTACTTGTATGTTTAAAATTATCGCTGCTAATTTTTATTATTCCAGCGAGTATAGGCATTTTGGTTGGGATTTTATCGAGTAGAGCTCATAATGGCAGTATTATTATAAATATTCTTACATGGATTTTTAATATTGGGACTTGGATGGCTTCATTGGGATTGTTATCATGTGCAGTTTCATTTGTTAAGACTGATTTTATGAGGGAATTAAATTATCAGGAGCAGTGGAGAAAACATTTTTATAAATTTAATTTAATGGGAGTTATATTTTTTATTTGTATGTTTATTTATGTTTATTTAATAATACTAGATTACGTAAAATATGTTATAATGATTGTGTGAGTTTTCTTAACTTAGAATGAAGTACTAGAATAAGGAGAATTTCGTATGATTGAATTTAAGAATATTTCAAAAATATATGATAATAATATAATCGCGCTTTCAAATATAACTGTTACAATAGGTAGGGGTGAATTTGTATTTTTAGTAGGTCCAAGTGGAGCTGGTAAGTCTACTTTTATTAAGATGCTATTAAAAGAAGTAGACCCAAATGGTGGAGATTTGATTGTGAGTAATATAAATATAACCAAGCTTCCAAGAAATAAAATACCATATTATAGAAGGAAAATAGGTGTTGTTTTTCAAGATTTTAGATTAATACCATCGCTTAATGTATATGAAAATGTTGCTTTTTCTATGAGAGTTACTGAGGCTTCACATAAAGATATTCGAAAAAAGGTTCCTATGGCTCTTTCATTAGTTGGATTATCTAAAAAATATAAGGCTTTTCCCCATGAACTTTCTGGTGGTGAGCAGCAAAGAGTTGCTATTGCTAGAGCAATTGTTAATAATCCGGCTATATTAATTGCAGATGAACCTACTGGAAACTTGGATCCTGATACATCTATGGAAATTATGGAATTATTAAATGATATCAACAGAGCTGGAACAACTATTGTTATGGCAACTCATGCTAAGGATATTGTTGATAGTATGCAAAAAAGAGTAATTGCTATTGAAAAGGGTATTATAGCAAGAGATGAACAAAGGGGTAGATATAATTATGAAAATAAATACTTTTAAATATTTTGCAGTAGATGCATGTAAAAGTTTAAAGAGAAATAAGACATTAAGCATAGCATCAATTGCAACAGTTGCTGCAACATTGTTTATTTTGGGTATTTTTATGTTGGTTATTGTAAATGTAAATAAGGGTATTGATGAAATTGGGTCAAGATTGGAGGTCAAAGTATTTCTTAAAGATGATATAACAATGAGCGAAAAAGCTGATTTGGAAAGGGCGATAAAGAATACAGAAGGATTTGAAAAGGCAATATTTGAGACTAAGGTACAGGCACTTGAAAAGGTAAAAAAACAGCTTGGACCTGAGAATCAAGAATTATTAGAAGGGTTTGAAGGAGATAATCCATTTCCTAATTCTTTTATAGTTACTGTAAAGAAACCAGAATATGTTGCTAATGTTGTTAAAAATGTAAAGGATTTACCTGGTGTTGAAAAAGTTAAAGATGCAAGAGATATTGTGGATAAAATAATAAGTTTTACGAAGACTATTAAATGGTTTGGATTTAGTATTTTTGGAGTATTGCTTTTCGTTTCTTTATTTCTAATAGGGAATACTATTAAATTAACAGTATATTCTCGTAAAAAAGAAATAGGCATAATGAAGTATGTTGGTGCTACTGATTGGTTTATTAGATGGCCATTTATTATTGAAGGTGTTATTATGGGAATTATAGGGAGTTTTATAGCAACTATTACGTTGTATTATTTATATAGAGTTGTTTATTTAAAATCCGTTCAGGCAGCACTAATGGTAGGGTTAGTATCGCCATCATACATAATAAACAGTATTATGAGTGAATTTGTGCTTGGAGGAATTATAATAGGAGCTTTTGGAAGTACTGTATCAATAAGAAAGTTTTTAAAAGTATAGGTGCTCATTATATGGTACATAATGTATAGATTTCTGTACAGATTTGTGTATGCTAAAATATTAGTATGAGGTATAATGGAAGGAGTTGAGAAGCCGCAGTGCATAGCGGCGAATATATGTTAGATAAGGATAAAATAAAATTAACAAATTACAATCACAGTAGTAGAAATAATAAAAGTAATAAATTTAAATGGATTATTTTTGTTGTTTTACTTGTGCTAGCTACAAATGCTTTAACAGCTTTTTTAGTAACAAATGCTCTTCCTAAGGAAACAGCTGATTCAAAGGGAAATGCTTATAGTGGAAAACATATTTCTATATTTAATAGTTATGACGAGAAGGATATTGAACAATTTAAAAAATTGTTTATCGTAAAAGATAAATTAGAGAAATATTACAATGGTAAGATTGATGAAAACTTACTAGTTGAAGCTGCTATAAAGGGAATGACGAATTCATTAAATGATCCATATACTGTTTTTATGAATAAGAAAGAATTTGAATATTTGACTACTGAAACAGAAGGAAGTTATGTTGGATTAGGAATACAAGTAGGAGTAGTAGATAATAAAATAGTAATTATTGCACCTTTCGAAAATTCCCCTGCTAAGAAGGCTGGAATACAATCTGGGGACATTATAAAGAAAGTAAATGGGATTGAGGTAATAGGAAAAGATTTAGATAAAGCCGTTTCCATGATGAAAGGCAAAAAAGGAGAAAAGGTCAATATCACAATTTACAGAAAAGGCAAAGGGAATATGGATTTATCTATTGTTAGAGATGAAATAAAGCTGAATACTGTTAAATCTGAAATGATTAATGATAAAATAGGATATTTGCAAATTTTCATGTTTGATGAGAATACAGGTACAAATGTTAAAAAAGCACTTGATAAACTTCATAGTGAGGGTATGAAAAGCTTGATATTGGATTTAAGACAGAATCCAGGAGGATTGGTTAGTCAATGTGTTGATGTAGCTTCAAATTTTATTCCTAAAGGAGATATAGTTGTTTATACGATAGATAAATATAATCATAAGAAAGAATACAAATCACATGGAGGTAGATATACAGATTTGCCTATAGTTATATTAACTGATGAAGGTACTGCTAGTTCATCAGAAATTTTATCTGGGGCTTTAAGGGATTACAAAAGGGCAACATTAGTTGGTACAAAAACTTTTGGAAAAGGGGTAGTTCAATCGGTTTTTTATAGAAAAATAGATGGATTTGGTGATGGTACTGCATTAAAGGTGACTGTATCAAATTATTATACACCTAGTGGTGATAATCTAAATAAGAAAGGTATTAAGCCGAATGTAGAAATAAAATATCCAGAAGAATTATATAACAAGGATTATAATAGGGATGTTGACCCTCAATTCAAAAAAGCCTTAGAGATTGCTAATGATAAATTGAATAAAAAATAATATTTTAGTATTTTAGAGAGTAAATTAAGTATCTATCACTATTGATAGGTACTTAATTGTTGTATAACGAGTTGAGAGGAGAATAGGTATGGAGATTTTTTTATATACTTTAAAAACTGTGGCGTATGCAGTTGTAAGTCCAACTTTTTCCATTATGTTGCTAATTTTAGGGATAGTGTTTTATCGTAAAAATAAAAAGGTTACCGTAATGCAAAAAATGATTATTGGTAATAGTATAGATTCTGCTTTCGAATTAACAATTTCTCAAATTGTATTAGGTATACTTGCGGGTGCATTTGGAAGCTTGTGTTTATCTAGTCTAGGAATTTCTTTTTATAAAAATTCTGCAATATACTTAATGTTTATTATTTCTATTATTTTAATGAATTTTAATTCTAGATTTATTTGTTTCTCTTATTCTGGAGCGGTTTTAGGAATTATGACAATAATAAATAGAGTGATTTCAGATTTGTTTAAAATATCTCCTTTAAGCCTATTTGATATAAATATTGTTTCACTAATGAGTTTAGTAGGCGTATTACATATAGTTGAAGGATTGCTTGTTATTGGGGATGGAAGCAGGGGTTCTATACCTGTTATTGCAAATAAAAATGATAGTATTATAGGAGGTTTTATACTAAAAAGATATTGGGCACTACCCATTGCTATATTTATAATGATAAATAATAGTACTACAGGTACGTTTAATTCATACAGTTCAATAAATATTCCAAATTGGTGGCCACTTATAAAGGGTACAATAAATTTTAATATACTTAAAAGTTCAATGTTATATTTTTTACCTATCTATGCAGTTATAGGATATAGGAGTATTACATTTACAAAAACAAAACGGAAAAAATCAATTTTATCAGGGAGTATGATATTGATATATGGAATAGTATTGATATTGGTTTCTCAGTTAGCAAGAATAGATTTTATTTTAAAAATTGCAGTAATAATATTTGCACCATTAGCACATGAATTAATGGTTAGAATTGATATGTTTATCGAATTGAATGGTGAAGCTAAATTTGTAAGCAGAGAAGATGGAATAATGATTTTAGATGTAGCACCTAATTCGCTTGCATATGAAATGGGAATGGAAACTGGTGATTTAATAGTAGAAATAAATGATAAGAAAATAGAATTTGAAAAAGAAGTTGTAGATATTATAAAACAATTTCCTAATTTAGTTTGCTTTAAAATAAAAAAACATACAGGTGAACTTGTAGAAGTAAGTTCTAATAAAGTTACCTCAAATAAGAAATTAGGAGCGGTTTTGGTTCCTAGATATATGCCTGAGGATGTAGAAGAAATTAATATTAATGGTGAAAGATTTAAAGATATATTGGATAGAATAAAGAATAATGATAAAAATTAGTAATTGACATATTCAAAACTAAAGTATACAATAATATCAATATCGAACTAATGTTCAAGGGGTGGATTCGTTGAACAGATTTATTTTAAAGTCAGATTTTAAACCTATGGGTGATCAACCACAGGCAATTGATAGTATAGTAAATGGAATAAAAGAAGACAAAAAATTTCAGACATTACTAGGAGTTACAGGTTCAGGTAAAACTTTTACAATGGCGAATATAATTGAGAGAACTCAGAGACCAACATTGATATTAGCACATAATAAGACATTAGCAGCTCAATTATGTTCAGAATTTAGAGAGTTTTTTCCTGATAATTGTGTTGAGTATTTTGTATCATATTATGATTATTATCAACCAGAGGCTTATGTTCCTCAAACAGATACTTATATTGAAAAAGATGCGTCTATAAATGATGAAATTGATAAACTAAGGCATTCAGCTACTTCAGCTTTATTAGAAAGAAGAGATGTTATTGTTGTAGCTTCTGTTTCTTGTATATATGGTTTAGGTAATCCAGATGAATACAAAAAACTTACTGTTTCATTACGTCAAGGGATGGAAAAGGAACGAAATGAAGTCATTAAAAAACTTGTAGAGATACAATATGAGAGAAATGATGTCAATTTTGTTAGAGGAACTTTTAGGGCAAGAGGAGATACGCTGGATATATTTCCAGCTGCATCAACAAATATAGGAATTAGAGTTGAGTTTTTTGGAGATGAGATTGAAAGGATAAGGGAGTTTGATGTATTAACAGGTAAAATAATAGGGAACAGAAAACACGTATCCATATTTCCAGCGTCTCACTTTGCAACATCAAAGGATAGACTTGAAATTGCTATAAAGCAAATAGAAGAGGAACTAGAATGTAGGTTAAAAGAACTCACAGATAATGGATGTTTGTTAGAAGCTCAAAGATTGAAGCAGAGGACTAATTTTGATATTGAAATGATAAGAGAAGTTGGATATTGTAGTGGAATAGAAAATTATTCAAGAATACTTGATGGAAGAAAGCTAGGTTCACCACCTAAAACATTAATAGATTATTTTCCAAAGGATTACATATTATTTATTGATGAAAGCCATGTAACGCTTCCTCAAGTTAGAGCCATGTATGGTGGTGATAGATCGAGAAAAAATAATTTAGTAGAATATGGTTTTAGATTACCGTGTGCTTATGATAATAGACCTTTGAAATTTGAGGAATTTGAAAAAAAATTAAACCAAACCATATTTGTAAGTGCAACGCCAGGAAAATATGAATATACCCATTCTGAAAATATTGCAGAGCAAGTGATTAGACCTACAGGATTAGTAGATCCGGAGATTATTGTTAAAAAAATAGAAGGACAAATAGATGATTTATATTCTGAAATACAGAATACTGCTAAAGAGGGATATAGAACTTTGGTAACAACTTTAACTAAAAAGATGGCAGAAGATTTTACCAATTATTTTAAAGAAATGGGTATAAAGACTAAATATATGCATTCTGATATCAAAACAATAGATAGGATGAAGATAATAAGAGATTTAAGGCTTGGAAAATTTGATGTTTTAGTGGGAATTAATCTATTAAGAGAAGGATTGGATATTCCTGAAGTTGCACTCGTAGCTATTTTGGATGCAGATAAGCAAGGATTTCTCAGATCAGAAACTTCACTTATACAAACTATAGGTAGGGCTGCAAGAAATTCTAAGAGTAGAGTAATTATGTATGCTGATAGTATAACACCTGCAATGGAAAAGGCTATAAGTGAAACCAACAGAAGAAGAAAAATCCAAATGTATTATAATAAAGAACATGGAATTGAACCTAAAACAATATTCAAAGGTATAAGAGATGTAATAGAGGCAACCGTTGTTGTTGAAGATAAAGTTGAATATAGTTCTCTCGAGGCAGCTATTGAATCCTCAAATGATGATATAGATAAATTAATACAAAAATACGAAAAAGATATGAGGAATGCAGCTAAAGAACTTCAATTTGAAAGAGCAGCTGAATTGAGAGATATAATTTATAAACTTAAGAAACAGAGAAAATACAGCTAGTGCAAATTTTTGTGAGTAAATTAAGTAGTTTAAGTAGTTTATCGATTCTATAAGACTCCCACTTATATAAGCGGGAGATTTAAGCTATTTGCTTCAGGAAAAGTAGAGCCTCCATCTGAAGTCCCAATGTTTTATTCTAGCAAAACGAGTTAACTTACAAATATGTTTCTTTTAGTTGATTTATGCATTATAAAAAAATTTGTATTATTACATGTTCAGAAATTGTGTTTAAAAAATGGGGTGTACATTATGAAAGATAGGATTGTGGTTAAGGGAGCTAAAGTACATAATTTAAAAAATATTGATTTAGAGATTCCAAGAGATAAATTTATTGTTTTTACAGGATTATCCGGGTCAGGTAAATCTTCTTTAGCATTTGATACTATTTATGCAGAGGGACAAAGAAGATATGTTGAATCTTTGTCGGCATATGCAAGACAATTTTTAGGACAAATGAATAAGCCTGATGTGGAATATATTGAAGGATTGTCTCCAGCAATTTCAATCGACCAGAAAACTACTAGTAGAAATCCACGTTCTACAGTAGGAACTGTAACTGAAATTTATGATTATTTAAGATTGCTTTATGCAAAGGTAGGTATTCCCCATTGCCCTAAATGTGGCAGAGAAATTGAAAAGCAAACTGTTGATCAAATGGTGGATAGAATTATGCAGCTTCCGGAAAGAACTAAGATACAGATTCTTTCCCCAATAATAAGAGGTAAAAAAGGGGAACATACCAAAGCAATAGAAAATATAATTAAAAATGGATATGTTAGAGCAAGAATAGATGGGCAAATATATGATTTACAAGAGTATGAATTAAAATTAAATAAAAATAAAAAACATACAATTGAAATTATTGTAGATAGAATAATAGTAAAAGAGGGTATTGAAAGCAGACTATCTGAATCTTTAGAAATGGCATTAAAATTTGCAGAAGGTCTTGCAATAGTAAATATCATAGGGAAAGAAGATATATTATTTAGTGAAAATTTTTCTTGTCCACATTGTGGAATAAGCATAGGAGAGATTGCTCCAAGAACTTTTTCATTTAATACACCTTATGGTAAATGTGATAAGTGTGATGGTTTAGGAAAGCTTATGGAAATAGATAAGGATCTAGTTATTCCTGATAAAAACAAGAGTATAAAAGAAGGTGCGATAGCTGCAATCGGTGAAGGAAGTTTAAAAGAAGATGCATGGACATTTGCAGTACTTAAAGCACTTAGTAAAGAATACAATTTCAGTTTAGATACTCCTATAAAGGATTTAAAGTCTGATATTGTTGATATTTTATTATATGGATTAAGAGGAGAGAGAATAAAAGTAGAATTTGTAAAAAATTTCAAAACGAGAGTGTTTAATCACAAGTATGAAGGCATAGTCAATAATCTAAGAAGAAGGTATTTTGAAACGAATTCAGACTATATTAAGAAGACAGTTGAGGAATTTATGAGCGATAATGTATGTCCAAAATGTAAGGGGGCAAGATTGAAGCCAGAAGCATTAGCTGTAACAGTTGGTGGGAAAAATATATTTGAATTTTGTTCAATGTCAATAAGACATGAGTTTGAATTTATAAATTCTATTAAATTATCAGAAAAAGATACAGTAATAGCCGAACAGATTTTAAAAGAGATTAAGAGTAGACTCGAATTCCTTATAAATGTTGGATTAGACTATTTGACATTAATGCGTTCTGCAGGTACATTATCAGGTGGAGAGGCACAGAGGATTAGATTGGCAACGCAAATAGGTTCTAGTCTTGTTGGAGTACTATATATACTTGATGAGCCTAGTATTGGGCTTCATCAAAGAGATAATGATAAATTAATTGCTACATTAAAGAATCTACGTGATATAGGAAATACTGTAATTGTTGTAGAACATGATGAAGATACTATACGTGAAGCTGATTTTATTGTTGATATTGGACCAAGAGCAGGTGAACATGGTGGTGAAATTGTTGCAGCAGGGGATTTAAAACATATTATGGATTCTAAAAAATCAATTACAGGACAGTATCTAAGAGGAGATAAATATATAAAAGTTCCAAATAAGAGGCGAAAGTGTAATGGTAACAAAATAACTATTAGGGGTGCTAAACAAAACAATCTTAAGAATATTGATGTTGATTTTCCACTCGGAGTATTTACGTGTGTTACAGGCGTATCGGGTTCGGGAAAGAGCACATTGGTAAATGAAATTCTTTATAAAGGATTATGTGCTAAGATTAAAAGGAGTAGGAAATTCCCAGGAAAACATAAAGACATAGTTGGATATGAAAACATTGACAAAATAGTTGATATAGATCAAAGCCCAATAGGAAGGACACCGAGGTCAAATCCTGCAACATACACAGGTGTTTTTGATATAATAAGGGAAGTATTTGCCACAACACCAGAGGCAAGAGTTAGGGGATATAAGCCTGGAAGATTTAGTTTTAATGTTAAAGGGGGTAGATGTGAGGCTTGTAGAGGTGATGGTATAATAAAAATAGAAATGCAATTTCTATCCGACGTATATGTTCCGTGTGAGGTTTGTAAGGGGAAGAGGTATAATAGAGAAACTCTCGAAGTTAAATATAAGGGTAAAAATATTGATGATGTTTTAAATATGACTGTTGAGGAAGCATTATATTTCTTTGAAAATTTACCAAGGATAAAGAATAAACTTCAAGTTCTTATGGATGTAGGTCTTGGATATATAAGATTAGGACAGCCATCTACTCAGCTTTCGGGTGGAGAAGCTCAGAGAATTAAGTTGGCATATGAATTATCAAAGAGAAGTACTGGTAAAACATTATATATACTGGATGAACCGACGACGGGTCTTCACATTGATGATGTTAATAAGTTGATAAGCATACTTCAAAAATTAGTTGATAATGGAAATACAGTAATTGTAATTGAACATAATCTTGATGTGATTAAAAGTGCAGATTATATAATAGATTTAGGTCCAGAGGGTGGAGAAAATGGTGGTACTATTGTTTGTAGTGGTACACCCGAAAAAGTTGCTAAAAACATAAATTCTTATACAGGACAATATTTGAAAAAAATGATATAATAATGTAAGACTAGTATTGTATGCTAGTCTTACATTATATTAAAGAGGTGATTAAATGGAATTAGCAAATTTAGGACTTGTATTAAAATTTGCTATCATAGTCATTATATATTTGATCATATTTTTTGCATTAAGAATAATGTATAAAGATATAAGAAATATCGGAAAAAGGACAAATAGGACTATTGGATTAGAGATAATTAAAAAAGGTGATAATTCAATATTACGTAATGGTGCATTGATTCCTATAACTAACGAATTAACTATTGGAAGAAATGAAAATAATATTTTGGTATTAAATGATTTATATGTTTCTTCTTTTCATGCTAAAATTTATCTAAAGAATACTGATTATATCATTGAAGATAACAAGAGTACTAATGGTACATTTGTCAATGACAAAAGGATATTAAAAACAATATTGAAGAATGGTGATGAAATTAAAATTGGCACGGCATTGTTTAAAGTGATAGGGTAGAAGGGCGAAATGGGAGTGAAATTATGAATGACATTAAAGATGAAAGAAAATTACTTGTTTTTACTTATCTTTTGTGTATTATGTGCTTTTTCAATATATCAATAGTGGGAAATATTATAGATAGAAGTGCATTAATACTTGGAATTGTGATGTGTGTGATTATATCATATTCGTATATCATAATAAAGAGATTTTTCCCAGATGGTGATAAATATATATTGGTGTTTTCAAGTATACTCAACATTATTGGAATTGTTGAATTATACAGATTAAATCAGTTGTTAGCCATAAAACAAACTTTATGGTATACGTTAGGCAATGCTATATTTATAATAATAGTAATTGTTGTATCAGATTTAAAGGCATTTAATAGATATAAGTATTTGTATTTAATATTAACTATTGTATTAATGGCATTGGGAACTTTTTGGGGTAAGGAAATAGGAGGAGCAAAGAACTGGATAAGGATTGGGGCATTAAGTTTTCAGCCATCAGAGTTTGGTAAAATAACATTGATAGCATATTTGGCATCAGCATTAGAAGATTATGGGACTCAAAAACAAAGTAGAAAATTTTCGATATTTGATAGTGTATTCGATAAGTATTTAAAAAAATATGATATTCACGAAAGCTATAAATCATTGATTGAACCAGCTTTAGTAGTGATGGTGTGTCTAGGATTTATGGTACTTCAAAAGGATTTAGGTTCTGCTTTAATAATATTTGCAATATCGGCTACTATGTTGTATATAGCGACATCAAAATTTAAATATGTTATTACATGTATTATTCTGTTCGCAATTGGAAGTGTAATAAGTTATTGTATGTTTTCTCATGTTAGGATAAGAATTAAAATATGGTTAGACCCTTGGAAATATGCCTATTCACAAGGAAGTCAGATTGTTCAATCATTAATTGCAATTGTTTCGGGTGGATTATTTGGTTCTGGGCTTGGTTTAGGGAAGCCTTGGCTTATACCGGTTGTAACAACTGATTTTATATATGCAGCTATTTGTGAGGAATTTGGCATATTAGTAGGCATTGCAGTAATAATATTGTATTTCTTGTTGTTTTATAGATTAATGAGAGCAGCTGTGTCAGCAAAAGATAATTTTTCTAGACTCTTAGCAGTAGGATATAGTACTATGATAGCTTCTCAAGCACTTGTAATAATAGGAGGGGTAACTGGTGCAGTCCCTCTTACAGGTATTACACTTCCATTGGTAAGCTATGGAGGAAGTTCACTTGTAATAACCTATTTTTCATTAGGTATAGTACAAAAAATATCAGAGGAAGGTATATAAATATGGAAGATATTTCTAAAAATATTAAAAAAGTAATGATTATTTTTTTAGTGTGTTTTGTATGTTTAATATCTTATAATATATATATATTTGTATTTAGAGGAGAAAAAATAGCCTTAAGTGTGTATAATAATAGGTTGTGGACTGATAGGAAGCAAGTGTTGAGGGGCTCTATATTTGATAGAAATATGAATGTTTTAGTAAAAAGTAAGGGTATTAAAAACAAGGATCAACAATTAGAATATATGGAAGGTAAAACTTGTGCTCATGTTTTAGGATATATGGATTCTATTTATGGATTGACGGGGCTTCAAAAACTATATGACAAGGAGCTTATGGGTAAGAGAAAGGGGTTATTTGGTTTTGAAAAAAAATATAATAATAGAGTAGGACTGAATATTCAAACAACATTAGATATAAAGCTTCAAAATAAAGCATTTAATTTATTAGGAAATAATAAGGGTGCTGTAGTGGCTCTAAATCCTAAAACTGGTGAAATACTAGCTTTGGTTTCAAAGCCTTCATATAATCCTAATAATTTAAGAAAAGATTGGGATAAATTAAGGAAAGATAAAAACTTTCCACTTCTAAATAGAGCTGTTTCGGGTATGTATGCACCTGGTTCCACTTTTAAAATTATAACAACTGTATGTGCACTTGAAAATATAAAAGGAATTCAAAATAAAGTATTTGATGATACGGGTAAGTTGGCTTTTAATAATAAGGAATCATTAAAAAATTACAATGGAGAAGTATTGGGTAAAATAAAACTAAAGGATGCATTTATTCATTCAAGCAATGTTGTTTTTGGATCATTAGGAGTTGAATTAGGTGGCAAAAAATTAGACGAAACAGCAGAAAAATTTTATTTTAATAAATATATTCCGGCGGATGGTATTATTATAGATAACAGCAGGTTTCCTGAACTTCAAGGTTCAAATGATGGTGACATAGCTCAAAGTGCTATTGGACAAGGAAAGATACTTGCGACACCAATTGAGATGGCTTTAGTATCATCTTCGATTGCAAATGATGGTGTAATGATGAAACCTATTCTTGTCAGAACAGTATTTGATAATAATGGTAAGATAATAAAATCAATGATTCCTGAAAGAGTTGATAGAGCTACAACACCACAAAATGCGGTTATAGTAAAGAGATATATGAGAGATGTTGTCAAAGAAGGTACGGGTAAAGCTGCAAATGTTAAAGGTATAGAAGTGTGTGGTAAAACAGGTACTGCTGAGCATGATGATATTCCAAATATTGATGAATCTCCACATTCATGGTTTGTTGGATTTGCACCATATAATAATCCTAAAATAGCTTTTGCAGTAATTGTAGAAGATGGTGGATTAGGAGGAGGAAAGGCAGCTTATATAGCTAGAGAACTTATTAAAGAGTATTTACTAAAATAATTTGAATTAGGAGGGACTAAACATGATTTTTGTTGATATACCTGGTAGAGGAAAATTAGAAATCGAGAATGTAGTGTTTGATTATAATGGTACAATAGCAGTTGATGGGATTATTTCAAAGAGTACTAAGGAATATATATCAAAAATAAAAGAAAAACTTAATGTATTTATTGCAACAGCGGATACTTTTGGAACAGTAAGAGAACAATGTAAAGAATTGAATATTAATATAAAAACATATCCTAAGGAAAATGCAGGAAATGAAAAAAGAAAACTAGTTCAGGAATTAAATGGTAACAAGACAATTTGTATAGGTAATGGATTCAATGACATAAAAATGTTTGAAGAAAGTTGCTTATCTATTTGTATAATAGGGGAAGAAGGGTGTAATGGAAAATTGATTGCGCATTCAGATATAGTTGTTAAATCAATTGAAGATGCTTTTAATTTATTAGTAAATCCAAACAGAATAAAAGCAACTTTAAGAAATTAAAAATCTGTATACGCAAATCTATTTGTACTTTTTATCAAGATATACCCCTAGGAATTTCTAATGTGAAGGTAGTACCTTCATTTTTTTTGCTACTAACATATATATTACCACCATGTGCTTCAATAATCCCTTTTACTATAGAAAGTCCAAGTCCCGCTCCTCCTGTTTTTCTATTTCTAGAATTTTCAGCTCTATAGAATCTTTCAAAAATATGAGGTAAATCTTCTTCGTCTATACCTATACCATTATCTTGTATTTTAACTGTTGCAACTGTTTCCTTTTTTAATAAGGATATGTTTACATATCCATTTTTATTTGTGAATTTATTTGCATTTGAAATTATATTGATTAATACCTGTTTGATTTTATTTTTATCAATATATGCAGCTATTTCATCATTGGAAGAAAAATATACTTGAATATGTTTTTCATTAAAAACAGGTTTAAATTGTTCTATAACTGATTCTATAAGTTTATTTAATGAAACATTTTCTTTTTCTAATTCAAATTCTGCTTTATCTAACGTAGTGAGTTTTTCAATATTTTTTACTAAGTCAGTCAATCTGACAACTTCTTCATAGCAAATATTTAATCGTTTTGGGGAAGCTTCAAAAATACCATCGATTATTGCTTCTAATTGATTTTGAAGTACATTTAAAGGAGTTCTTAATTCATGAGATATATCTGCTGTTAGTCTTTTACGCAAAGTTTCTTGTTTTTCTAATGATTCAGCGAGATAATTTATGGATTTATTCAATTCTTCAATTTCCTTAGTGTTTGTTTTTATACTTGCACGAGCAGAAAGTTCACCATTTCTTAGGATATCTGCAGTATTTTTTATTTTTAGTATAGGTTTAGATATTTGTTTAGATAATATAATACCTATTAAGATTGTGATAATCACACCTATTGTTGCTATAATTAACAAACCATTAAATAAATTTGTTTTAAATCTTTTATCTATTTGGGATAAAGGAGGAAATCCAAATCTTTCAAAACTAACGTATCCTTTTATCACATTGTCGACTTTTATAGGATATTTCTTCACAAAGTGATTTCTTTGATTTAATTCTATTCCTTTCATATGCTGTTGTTTTTTGTTGTTATTTTCCCATATGAAATTACCATTTTCGTCATATAGGGATATATGATATCCACCACGAGTGAACATACGTCTTAAATTTTCCAAGTCATAAGGTGTTATTCCTTTATTGTTTTTATATATATTTTCTATATATTCAACAACTTTTAATACTTGTGCATCTTCATTTTCTTGCCTATATTCATTAAAAGAGAATCCTATCATAACATGAGTCATAACAAAAAACATTACGGTTAATAAGATAGCTGTAAATCCAAAATATATGCTCATTTTCGTACTTAATTTTATTTTCTTATTAATTATCATGTCTATTCACCTTCAAATTTATATCCAAATCCAAAAACAGTTATTATATATTTAGGATGCTTTGGATCATCTTCTATTTTTCTTCTTATATTTTTAATATGTGCATCTATGGTGCGATCATATCCATCAAAGTCACTTCCTAATACATGTTCTATAAGTTCATCTCTGTTGAATACTTTTTTAGGATTTCTTATAAAAAACATCAATAATTTATATTGCACAGGTGTTAACTCAATAAGAGAATCCTTTTTATATACTTTATGTTGTAATTTATCTATTTTTAAATCTCCATTATTAAATTCAATTTGACTTGATAAAGGCTCGGTAGTAGAAATTCTTCTCATAATAGTTTTTATTCTCATTATTAATTCTTTAGGACTAAATGGTTTTATTAGATAGTCATCTGCACCAATAGAAAGTCCTATAATTCTATCATCTACTGAGCTTTTAGCTGTAAGCATTAAAATAGGTACGTTGGATTGTTTTCGAATTTTCTTGCAAATTTCTTCTCCAGTAATATCAGGTAACATAAGATCAAGTACAATAAAATCTGGACTATGCTTAAAAAATAGGTCAAGGCCTAATGCACCATTAGAAGCGGTATATACTTGAAATTGTTCTTTTTTTAAGTATGCTTCTACAACTTCTAAAACATTTTCTTCATCTTCTATGACTAATATTTTCATTCTTTTTCACCACCTAATTTAAATTAAAGAGTTCTTGCTACGAGTATGGTACAAAATAGACTAGCATACTGACTAGTTATTTTTAAAAATGCTCTACATCCAATGAAAAAGCTCTGATGCTTAATGCTACAGAGCTTTTAGAATAATCTATATTTATATTTTAAATCATTTAGAATAAGATTTCATCAATAAATTACATTAAGTCTAATTATTTGATCCATTGAAGTTATTAAATCCTGATTCCATCCCTTTGTGCATACCTTTATGCATGCCTTTGTGCATACCTCTATGCATATCTTTGTTGTTACCTTTTTTAGAATATATGCTTCTAAATGCATCTAATTCTTCTTGAGATAAAGTACCATCATCTACTAACTTATCAAGCATATCTTTATGTTGTTGTCTAATGTTTTCTAAATAATTATTGCGTTCCTCTTCTGTCACGTTTTTAATCTTTTCGAAGTTAGCTTCCCTTTCTTCAGTTAAAGTATTAAATATTTTCTGTAGCTTATCTGCATTTTGTTTTTCTATAGTACCATTTTCAATCAAAGTATTTAATCTTTCATTAAACTGTTCAGTTCTGTCTTTTTCCATTGCTTCATGCATTTTATCTTTAATAGCATTTGCTTTTTCCTGTGTTAAAATTCCTTCAGAAACAATTTCATCAAGAATGTTTGTTTTTCCTTGATTTCTTCTGTGATTGAGGTTGTCTCTCATTTCAGTTGCTTTATTTTTTATATAATCAAGAACTTTATTACTTTCATCTTGTGTTATGATACCTTCTTTCACTTGATTTGAAAGTACATCTTCTAGAATACCATTCATATGTCTGAACATAGTATTTTGGAATTGTGTTCTATCCATAGGTGCTTTAAAATTCATTGACATTCTACCATTTTTAATATTACTAGTAGCATTATTTGTAACAGGACTTGCACTGGCTATATTAGCTACGGATATTAATATTCCACCTGCTAATACTCCACCAGCAATTACACCACTAACGACTTTAGACATTGATTTTTTTATTTTCATAATAATACATCTCCTTCTGTTTGTTTTTGTTTTCTATGAGAACATTATATAAATAACTTGTGAATATGTTATGAATGAATTGAATTTTTTTTGCATAGTATTTTAATATATTATACATTGTATATTTGAGCAGTCTCATAAGAACTTCATTTTTCACAGGTGGAAGATGTAAGTTTTTGCTTTGAAAGATATAAGTTCTTCTTTTATGTGAAGTAGAAGTTCAACATGCAGACCTGATGTTTTGCTTTAATAAAACGAGTTTATTTTGCTAATTAAGTTTAATAATCTAGCTTTAATTAGACTATTATGTTAGAATTGAATTAGAAAACTTAATAACCGTTTAGTTAATTTGCAATTTTTAGGTATTAATGGGTGTTACCATTAATTTAAAAGGGAAACAGGTTAGAATCCTGTACGGTCCCGCCGCTGTGTTGAGGAGTTTTTATACATTTTGCCACTGGTTTTTATTTAAAAACTGGGAAGGGGTATAAAGATGATGAATCTAAGTCAGAAGACCTGCCTAAAAATTCAGCGCTTTATTTCTCTACGGTCGATAGAGGGGGTGTTACGCAAATATGATTTTCTCATTTTTTGATGGTATATTTGCTCCCTTGGTTTTGCTATCCAAGGGATTTTTACTTACTGTCTTCTGAACAAACATATATATCTATTGTTAAAATTTGAATGATTAAATTTATTGGGAGGTTTGTTTATGAAGAACAGTATTAAAGATTTTATCATCATTACTTTGGGCTCATTTTTAACTGCTGCAGGACTTTTTTTCTTTTTAGAACCACATAGCATTGCTGCAGGTGGGGTATATGGATTTGGGCTTGTAATAAATAAATTTTTGCCTTTTTTGCCAGTTGGTCTTTTGATGATAATGATGAATATTATATTATTTGTTATAGCATTTATAGTTATAGGACCAAGTTTTGGTGTTAAAACGATATATTCTAGTTTTTCACTTTCAGGGTATATGATGTTGCTTGAAGTGGTATTTCCAAAATTTAAGCCTTTAACAAATGATGTATTATTGGATTTAATAATTGGAATTTTGATTCAAGGGGCAGGAATGGGAATTATTTTTAATGTAAATGCTTCTACAGGTGGCACGGATATACTTGCAAAAATATTGAATAAGTATACTCATATAGAAATAGGAAAGTCACTTCTTATTATCGATTTGGTGTCAACAATATTAGCAGGTATGTGTTTTGGTGTAACAAAGGGTATGTATGCTTTGCTGGCTGTAATTATAAATGGATTATTAATTGACAAGTTAATTATTAGTTTTAATGATCGTAAAGAGGTTGTAATCATAAGTTCAAAACAGGATATAATAAGAGATTTTATTATTAACGAACTTGAAAGAGGAGTAACTCTATATAAGGCAAAGGGAGCTTATACAGACAATAAATTTGATATTTTAGATACTGTGGTAAGTAAAAAAGAATTTATAAGATTAAAACGGTATATAAAATCAGTTGACTGCGATTCTTTTGTTAAAGTAAATAATATTTATGAAGTTCTAGGAGAAGGGTTTAAGAGTATAAATGAATGACACCTGTATTACCCCTGGGGTGTAAATTATGCCAGAGATGATGTTCTTGACTTTGTGGGTAATGGTTGTTAAAATAATATCGAGGTTCAGATGTCTTGAGAGGAATCTTGAGATATTTGTCCATTAGAACGTTAAAACAAAATAAAATATACTATGAGCCTAACAGAAAAGAGAAATCTAATCTGAAAGGAAAGTGAATGTAAGAGAGTGTTTTATACCCATTTAAAAGTGTTGCTATGCTTAATTTGACTTTTCTTTCACAGAAAAGTCTTTTTTATTTGCACTGAATATTATTTATACTGAAGTATGTTTGTAGTAAAACATATTTGAAAATATAATGAATTTCAGGGAGGAATGATATGAGAAAAATTGCTGTTGTAAGTGCGATATTAGAGGAACCAGAAAAATGTCAGAAAGAGTTTAATGAAGTGTTGGCTAGTTTTAAAGGTTTAATAAAAGGAAGAATGGGAATACCTTTTGAGGATTTGGGAATTTCAGTAATATCAATTACTATTATTGGAGACTTAAATGAAATAAATAGTTTAACAGGTAAACTTGGAAATATTGAACATGTTTCAGTAAAGACATCAATATCTAAAAAAGAAATTTAGGTGGTATTAATGTATGAAAAAACTAATTGATAAACTATATAAAGAGAATTATCTTGATGAAATTGAATTACTAGAATTATTAGATAATTTAAATGAAAATGATGCAACATATCTTATTGAGAAAGCACATGAAACTATGTTAAAAACCTATGGCAATAGAGTATTCATAAGAGGATTGATTGAATTTACAAATTATTGTAAAAGAAATTGTGTTTACTGTGGTATAAGAGCTGCAAACAAAAAAGCAGATAGATACAGATTGTCTATTGATGAAATTTTAGAAGTATGTAAAGAAGGAGATAGGCTTGGTTACAAAACTTTCGTGCTTCAAGGTGGAGAAGATGAATTTTATACAGATGATAAAATTGTTGAAATTATTACAGAAATAAAGAGAAAATTTCCTTATTCAGCTGTAACGCTTTCAATAGGTGAAAAGTCATATGACTCATATAAAAAGTTTTACGAAGCAGGTGCTGACAGATATTTATTAAGGCATGAAACTGCTTCAAAGGAATTATATGAAAAGCTTCATCCTAATGCTAGTTTTGAGAACAGAATTCAATGTTTGTGGAATTTAAAAAAAATTGGCTATCAAGTTGGAGCAGGATTTATGGTGGGATTACCCGGACAATCGAACGAAACATTTGTTAAGGATTTTATGTTTTTAAAAGAACTCGAACCTGAAATGGTTGGTATAGGACCCTTTATTCCACATAAGGATACTCCTCTTGCTGGCAAGGAAAGAGGTACTACTTATAATACAATTATAATGCTTGCCTTAACTAGATTATTTTTGCCATACGTACTTTTGCCTGCTACAACTGCATTAGGAACTATAGATCCATTGGGACGAGAAAAGGGCTTAAAAGCGGGAGCAAATGTTGTAATGCCAAACTTATCACCTGTTTCGGTTAGAGAAAAATATTCTCTTTATGATGGAAAAATATGTACAGGAGATGAATCTGCACAGTGCAGAAGATGCATTGAAAATAGAATTAACAAAGCTGGTTTTGTTCTTGATTTATCAAGAGGAGATAATTTGAACTGGAGAAGAAAATAATTGGAGGAGATATAATATGTTTATAAATCATGAGTATATTGAAAATTTATTAGAAGAAAGTAAAAATGCTTCAAGAGAGGATATTCAAAAGGTATTAGAAAAAGCCAAAAAACACAAAGGATTATCTCATAAGGATATTGCTGTGCTTCTTCAAGCTGAAGAGAAAGATCAATTAGATGAAATATTCAAAATTGCTGGGGATATCAAAAAATCTATATATGGAAATAGGTTAGTTGTTTTTGCTCCTCTATATGTTAGTAATTACTGTGTAAACAATTGCGCATATTGTGGATATAAGAAATGCAATGAGTTTAACAGAAGAAAATTAACAAGGGAAGAAATACAGCAGGAAGTAAAGATTTTAGAGAAAATGGGCCATAAGAGATTGGCATTAGAGGCTGGGGAAGATCCTGTTAACTGCCCAATAGAATATATCTTAGATGCGATAGATGCTATTTATAGTACCCAAAATGATAATGGTGCAATAAGAAGAATAAATGTTAACATTGCTGCGACTACAGTGGAAAATTATAAAAAGTTAAAAGAAGCGCAGATAGGAACATATATATTATTCCAAGAAACTTATCATAAGCCAACTTATGAAAAAATGCATCCAAACTGTTTAAAAGGAAATTATGAATATCACTTAACTGCTTTTGATAGAGCTATGGAAGGTGGTATAGATGATGTTGGTGGTGGAGTATTATTTGGATTATATGATTATAAGTTTGAAGTTCTTGCATTAATGTTGCATAATGAGCATCTTGAAGAAAGATTCGGAGTCGGTTTTCATACAATTTCTGTCCCAAGGCTTAAAAAAGCTGAAGGCATGGATTTGGATATGTTTCCTCATATAGTTAGTGATGAAGAATTTAAAAAATTAGTAGCTATTATACGTATAGCGGTTCCATTCACTGGAATGATTTTATCTACTAGAGAAAGCAAAGAAATTAGAAGAGAACTAATTAAATATGGAATATCTCAAATAAGTGCTGGTTCATGTACTGGTGTAGGTGGATATAAGGAACATGAACAAGGTAGAAGTGTTGATCAATTCGATATAGCAGATCATAGAAGTCCACTAGAAATATTAAAGGAATTAATTGATGAAAAGTATATTCCAAGTTATTGTACAGCTTGTTACAGAAAGGGTAGAACGGGAGATAGATTTATGAGTTTAGCAAAATCAGGTCAAATTCATAATGTTTGTACACCGAATGCATTAATGACACTTTGGGAATATATATTGGATTATGCAGATGATGAGTTACGCCAGAAGGGAGAAAAATTTGTTTTTAAAGAAGCAAATAAGATAGAAAGAGAAGATATTAGAAGTTTAGTATTAAATAATTTTGAGAGAATGAGAAAAGGAGAAAGAGATTTGTACTTGTAATTTTAAGGAAGGTGATAAAGTTGAACAATACACCAAGTGCAAATAGAGTGCATATTGCTATATATGGAAAAACTAATGCAGGTAAGTCTTCCCTTTTAAATGCCATAATAGGGCAAGAAGTTTCATTAGTTTCTCATGTTGAAGGTACAACAACTGATCCAGTTAATAAGCCTATGGAATTGATTCCTTTAGGACCAGTAGTATTTATTGATACAGCAGGTCTCGGTGACACTGGTGAATTGGGAGAATTAAGAGTAAAAAGAAGTCTTAAGGTACTTCAAAGAACGGATTTTGCTATATATGTAATGGATATTAATGATATTGATATTGAAAAATATAATGAATCTATAAGGAATTTTAAGAAACATAACATTCCATACATGACAGTTATTAATAAAATAGATACAGTATCAAATGAAAAAATAAATGAATTAAAGAAAAGATTTAAGGATGCTATGTTTGTATCAGCAGCCAAAGAAGAAAATATACTAAAACTTAAAGATGAATTAATAAAGAGAATAAAACAAGAAGAAGAGGAAGAAACTATAATTGGTGACTTACTCCCATATAACAGTAAAATAATTATGGTTGTACCAATAGATTCAGAAGCACCTAAAGGAAGAATAATACTTCCACAGGTTCAACTTATAAGGGATAGTCTGGACCATGGTATAAAAAGCTACGTTGTTAGAGATACTGAACTTGCATCAGCTTTGAAAGACATAAAAGACGTTGATTTAGTTGTTACAGATTCGCAAGCATTTAAACGAGTAAGCGAAATTGTCCCTAAAAGTATTAAATTAACAGGTTTTTCAACACTTTTTGCAAGGTATAAGGGTGATTTAAAAACTTTAGTTGAAGGTGTCGAGAAAACAAAAGAATTAAATGAAAATTCAAAAATATTGATATCTGAAAGCTGTACACATAATTGTTCTTATGAAGATATTGGAAGAGTAAAAATACCAAGACTTCTCAATAAGCATACAGGACTTAATTTGAATTATACATTTAAGGGAGGGCATGATTTTCCTGATGATTTAGAGGAATATGATTTAGTAATTCATTGTGGTTCATGTATGTTAAACAAAAAAACAATGCAGACAAGGATAGATATGTGTGTAGAGAAGGGTGTTAAAATAACAAATTATGGAGTTATACTGGCGTATTTAAATGGAATTCTTGACAGAAGTTTGGAGATATTTAATATTAAACTAAATAAAAACTAATTATATATAAAAAATGGCGAGTATTTAAAATGATTTACTCGCTGTTTTTATCGATTCTATAAGATTCCTACTTCTATAAGTGGGAAATTCAAGTTTTTGCTTAATATGGAGACTCTACTCCACATTAAGTCCCAATGTTTTGCTTTAGCAAAACAAGTTTGCATACAATATATTTCTTTTGTTGTATAAAATAATGATGAAATGTGCTAAAATATACTCGGACATATGTCCATATAAAAAATGACACAATAATTAATAACATAATAACAAAGGAGAAAATCATGGAAGGAAAAACTCATGCTATAGTAGGAGCTGCATCATATGTGGCTTTAGCCAATAAATTACCAGGTAAGTTTAGTTTTTTAGGTATGTTCATAGTTGTTTTTGCAGCATTATTGCCAGACATAGATCATCCTAAGAGTTTATTCAATAAATATATATTGCCAATAAAAAATAAAATTACTAAGACTATATTATATTTCTCACTAGGAGTATTAATATTATGGTTTGATTACTTATATACCAATGAGAAAGCACTGAAAGCACTTGGAATTAGTTTAATACTTATAGGTTTATCATCACATAGGAATGGGTTAACACATAGCTTAACAGGGCTTTTGGTGTTTACGTTTATTGTTGAGTATATAGGTAAGAACTATAATATGCCAAATATAAAGTATGATTTTATTCTAGGGTATAGTACTCATCTTATTTGCGATATTATGACAAAGATGGGGTTGCCACTTTTCTATCCTTTTTTGCGAAAAAAGATAAAATTACCTTTAGCTTTCAAGGTGGGATCAAAGACAGGCAAGTTTATTGAAGGTATTATAAGTACTTTAGCACTTGTTTATATGGTATACATGCTACCTAGTATGCATGTATAGTGAAATAAGAGGCGGTGTTATTTTGTTTGATTTTGAATATCAATTAAAGATTTTGCCTGAAAAATCAGGGGTTTACATAATGAAAAATGATTTGGGTGAAGTTATTTATGTAGGAAAAGCTAAAATATTGAAGAATAGGGTTCGCCAATATTTTCAAAATTCGAAGAATCACACTGAAAAAGTTAAAGCAATGGTGAAAAATATTGCTGAATTTGAATATATTGTGACTGATTCTGAAATGGAAGCTCTTATTTTAGAGTGTAATTTAATAAAGAAATATAGTCCTAAATATAATATCGTGTTGAAAGATGATAAATATTATCCTTTTATAAAGATTACGGTCAATGAAGAATTTCCAAGAGTGTTTGTGACGAGAAATTATGCAAATGATGGTTCAAAATACTTTGGACCGTATACTGATGCTAAAGCTGTATATTTTGTAATGGATTTAATAGGAAAGATTTTTACTATAAGAACTTGTAAGAAAGCTATTAAAGAATATGGTAGAAAAGATAGACCTTGCTTAAATTATCATATAGGTAAGTGCAGTGCACCTTGTGCGGGTAAAATAGATAAAAAAAAGTATAATGATATTATTGATAATATTATTGAACTTCTGAAAGGTAAAAATAAAAATATATTGGAAGAATTAAAAATGAAAATGGAAAAAGCAGCTCAAAACCTTGAATTTGAAAAGGCAGCTGTTTTTAGAGATAAGATTGAGGCAGTTAATAAAATTGCAGAAAAACAGAAAATTGTTTCTAATAGATTTAATAATGAGGACTTTATAAATCTATATAAAGATGAAAATGATACATGTGTACAGATATTTTTTTCAAGGAATGGTAAGATTATTGGAAGAGAGAGTTTTATGTTTGATAATACCGCTGATATAATGGATGAAATTTTAATTAGCGATTTTTTAAAAAGCTTTTATGGAGGTACGGCTTTTGTTCCTAAAAATATATATGTACCTGCAATAAATGATGTAGAAATTATTGAAAATTGGCTTTCTCTAAAGAGTAATTCTAAAATAAATATAAAGATTCCTCAAAAGGGTGAAAAATTTAAAGTATTGCAAATGGTTAAAAGTAATGCAAAAATAACATTAGAACAATTCAAATTAAAGATTAAACAAGATAAAGAATCAAATAAAATTGCATTAAATGAATTAAAACAATTACTTCAGCTTGATGAAATTCCACATAGAATTGAAGCATATGATATTTCAAATTTAATGGGTATGGATTCAGTAGGAAGTATGGTTGTATTTGAGTATGGAAAACCTAAAAACAGCGATTATAGGAGATTTAAAATAAAGACTGTAGAGGGTGCAAATGATTATGATAGTATGAAGGAAATTATAGAAAGAAGATTTGTTCATGGATTTGAAGAAATCAATAAAATTAAAGATAATAATATAGAATTGGCTTTGGGTAAGTTTTGTGTTTTCCCAGATTTGATACTTATGGATGGAGGAAAAGGTCAAGTAAATGCTGCACTTGATATTCTAAATAAATTAAGTCTTCAAATTCCTGTTTGTGGAATGGTCAAAGATGATAAACACAGAACAAGAGGATTAATATATAATAATATTGAACTACCTATTAAGAAAAATTCTAAATCAATGCATTTGATTACTAGGATACAGGATGAGGTTCATAGATTTGCAATAACATATCATAGAACTTTAAGAAATAAAAAGACATTACTTTCGGTATTGGAAACGATACCTAATATTGGTTCTAAAAGAAGAATAGAGCTTCTCAAAAAGTTTGGTAGTATAGAAAATATAAAAAATGCTTCAAAAGAGGAATTGTTAGAAACACCAAGAATGACTGTTAAATCGGTTGAAGCTGTTATGGAATACTTTAGAGAAAAACGGTAAAAGGTACTGTACTAGGATTGCAAATAAGGTACTAGGAGTATAGACAATGTACTAAGAATTGGGTACTGGGAGGGAAGAGAAGGGAATAGAAGCCGATGCCAGTAAATTTAGTACATTCTTGTATTGTGAAGATAAGGGAATAGGAGAAAAAGAAAAGTACTATGTGTTAGAAATTGGTAAAGACAATAATGTTGCTAGATATGTTGATTATTTGTTTACTGATAGCTTTAATATAAAAATGAGGTGATTATATGAAATTTATAGCAGATTTGCATACGCATACATTGGTTAGTGGGCATGCTTATAGTACAATGATGGAAAATATAAAAGAGGCATCTAAAAAAGGTATAGAGATTTTAGGAATAACTGATCATGGACCATCAATGCCTGGTGGACCACATATCTTCTATTTTGGAAACATAAAAGTTTTACCAAGAGAAATTGAAGGTGTTATGGTATTAAAAGGATGTGAGGCAAATATTATAGATTATGAAGGTAATTTAGATATTCCAAAATCAATCCAAGATAAACTAGATATTATGATTGCTAGCCTTCATGATGTTTGTATAAAACCGGGAACTGTAGATGAAAATACAAGAGCTTACTTAAAGGCTATGGATAATCCAAATGTACATATTATTGGTCATCCTGGGAATCCATCATTTCCTATTGATAAGGAAGCAGTTGTTAAGAAAGCAAAGGAAAAGGATGTATTAATAGAAATAAATAATAGTTCATTTGTTTCATCAAGAATAGGAAGTGAGGCTAATTGCCTTACAATTGCTCAGCTTTGCAAAAAGTACGGTGTTAAAGTAATCGCAGGAAGCGATGCACATACTTGTTTCCATGTAGGAGAATTTGGAGAAGTAATTAAATTATTAAATAATATAGAAATGCCAGAAGAACTAATAATAAGTAGGAGTAAAAATGAAGTTATTGAATATTTAAAAAATAAAGGCAAATTAAAGGATGTAATACTTGATTAATAAATAGTATATACATTATACTATATATGATACATAAATAATAAAAGGAGTTTGCTATGAATCAATATGATAAATTTATTATACAGATTAAAGAATTGATAGGTTCAGAGAATATAGAAAATGATGTACCAATGAAGAATCATACAACATTTAAAGTTGGTGGCAATTCTGATATTATGGTAACTCCTGAGACATATGAACAGGTTAGAGATATAATAAAATTGTGCAAAAATAGTGGTATAAGTTACTTCGTTATGGGAAAGGGCTCTAATATTCTTGTTAAGGATGGGGGTATTAGAGGAGTAGTTATAAAACTTACTAAATTAGATAAAATACAGATTGATAATGATATTGTTATCGCTCAAGCTGGAGTATCATTGATAAGCCTTTCATTAAAAACAGCTAAAAACTCATTAACAGGCTTGGAATTTGCCTCTGGAATACCGGGAAGTGTTGGTGGTGCAGTTGTCATGAATGCAGGTGCGTACGGTGGAGATATTTCAAAAATAATAGTTAGTGCAGTTGTTATAGATAATAATTTAAATATAGTAAAAATAAATAGAAGTGAGTTAGAACTGTCTTATAGAGATAGTATGATATTGAAAAAGGGATATGTTGTTTTAGAAGCAGTATTTAAACTAGAAAAAAGCAATATTGATGAAATAAATTCTACTATTAGTGATTTAACTAGAAGAAGAAAGGAAAAGCAGCCTTTAGAATATGCTTCTGCTGGAAGCACATTTAAAAGGCCAGAAGGGTATTATGCAGGAAAGCTAATACAAGATAGTGGCTTGAAGGGGTACTCTATTGGTGATGCTGAAGTGTCTGAAAAACATTCAGGTTTCATAATAAATAAAGGAAATGCAAGTGCAACTGATTTATTAAATTTGATTTCCTATGTTCAAAAAAGAGTGTATAAAAAGTTTAATGTTAAACTAGAAACAGAAGTAAAAATTGTAGGTGAGGATTAAAAAATATTGGAGGGATATGTAATGGGGTATTCTGTAAGAGAAGAAATTTTAGGATTAAGGCTTTACAAGGCAGGAAAGCCTATAAGCGAGGTTAAAAGAGAATTGGGATTAGATGAAGTTATTAAATTAGCTTCTAATGAAAATCCTCTGGGAACTTCTCCTAAAGCAAAGAAGGCTATTAAATCAATAATTGACGAAAGCCAAATGTATCCAGATGCTTCAAATTACGAATTAAAGAACAAGCTTGCAAAAAAATATGGTGTTAAGCATGAACAGATTTTTTGCGGTGAAGGATCGGATGCATTGATAAGATGTATTTGTGAGGTGTTTTTAAAGCCCGGAGAAGAATCAATAATGGCTGAAGTTACTTTCCCAAGATATGAATCAGCAACAAAGCTGATGGGTGGTAAGTGCATTAAGATTCCTATGAAAGATAATGGATTGGATATAGAAGCTATGGTATCAGCTATTACAGAAAGAACAAGAATTATGTGGTTTTGCAATCCAAATAATCCGACGGGTACAATATTCAAAAAGTATGAATTTGAGTCTTTATTAAAAAAGATTCCACAAGATGTAATTATAGTTATGGATGAGGCATATATAGAGTATGTTACAGATAAAGATTTTCCGGATTCTCTAAACTATATAAATAATTATCCCAATATGATAAGTTTAAGGACATTTTCAAAAGCTTATGGTTTGGCTTCTCTTAGAGTAGGATATGGTATAGCTAATGAAGAAATAGTTACATATTTGAATAAGGTTATAGGTCCTTTTGATGTTAATCTTTATGCTCAAGTTGCATCAGTTGCGGCTTTAGATGATGAAGAATTTATAAAGAAAGTTTATGATACAAACAACGAAGGTAAAGAATACTTATATGAACAATTCAAGGAAATGAATTTACCTTATATTGATACAAATTCGAACTTTATAATGGTAAATACTAAGGCTAGCAGTGAAGTTATTTTCGATAAATTGTTAAGACAAGGTATGATTGTAAGGCCGGGTCATTTACTTGGAATGTCTGGATGGTTGAGGGTAACAATAGGTACTATGCAACAGAATAAAAAATTTATTGAATGTTTGAAAAATTCATTATAGAAAGAATTAATTTGTAATATTAAAATAAGCCATAGAAAGCATAAGTAAAATTTAGAAGAGGTAAGTCTTAAAGGCAACCTCTTCTTTTATCGAATTTTATCGAAATGAAATGCAAAAATAACCTGTGGTATAATTGTACTAATAATGATATATTATAATGGTATCTAAAGAATGGGGGCATTTTTATGAAATTTGTAATAGTTAGTGGATTATCTGGAGCAGGCAGAACCCAAGCTGTAAGATGTTTGGAAGATTTAAGCTATTTTTGTGTAGATAATTTGCCGCCAACATTAATACCAAAATTTGCAGAAGCGTGTTCTAAAACTTTTGGAAAGATAAATAAAGTGGCTCTTGTTATAGATATTAGAGGGGGAGAATTCTTTGATGATGTATTTAATAGTTTGAATTATCTCAAAGAAGAAAATTATAAGTATGATATTTTGTTTTTAGAAGCAGATGATGATATTCTGATTAAAAGATACAAAGAGTCTAGAAGAAAACATCCATTAGCACAAGAAGGTAGAATAATTGAGGGAATAAATATAGAAAGAGAAAAATTAAGCCAAATACGTGATAGAGCAGATAATATCATTAATACTTCTAAATTGTCTATTTGGGAATTAAGGGATAAAATTTCAGAGATATATGGTGAAACAGGGCAAATCGAAACGGAAATTATGGTTACAGTGTTATCATTTGGATATAAATACGGTATTCCTGTGGACTCTGATTTGGTTTTTGATGTTAGATTTTTACCAAATCCATATTATGTACCAGAACTTAAGAAATATTCAGGATTAGATAAGCCTGTTAGTGATTATGTGCTTGCTTTTGAAGAAACAAATATTTTTACTAAGAAATTGATTGATTTACTTGAGTATTTAATACCAAGATATAAAAAAGAAGGGAAAAGGCAGCTAATAATTTCTATTGGATGCACTGGTGGAAGACATAGATCTGTAACAATCGCTGATAGGGTTTATAAAATGTTAGATCATAAAGGCTTTTATGTAAATGTTCAGCATAGAGATATTGATGAGGATGCAAATAGGAGTGTAAAAAAATTATGATGTTTAGACAAAAAATAATCGATTATGATAAATCGATTGATGAGGCTAAAATAGTTGTTATAGGTGGAGGAACAGGTTTATCTACAATATTGAGAGGACTCAAAGTATTTACAAACAATATTACAGCTATTGTGACAGTAGCTGATGATGGCGGTGGATCTGGTGTTTTGCGACATGATTTAGGGATGTTGCCACCTGGTGATATTAGAAACTGCATACTTGCACTTGCAGATACTGAGCCTGTCATGGAAGAATTACTCCAATATAGATTCAAAGAAGGAATATTAAAAAATCAAAGCTTTGGAAATTTATTTTTAGCTGCAATGGATGGTATATCAGAAAACTTTATGGAAGCAGTTAAAAAAATGAGTTATGTTTTAGCTGTCAAAGGGAAAGTGCTTCCTGTAAGTTTGGATAAAATAACTCTCAAAGCAAAATTAAAAAATGGACAAATAGTTTCAGGAGAATCCAACATCCCTAAAGCTGTAATTGACAGTAGAAGTGGCATTGACAGTGTGTTTATTGAACCTAAGAATGCAAAAGCTTTATATGAGGCTGTTATAGCTATAAGGGAGGCAGATATTGTAATTTTAGGTCCGGGTAGTTTGTATACTAGTATAATTCCTAATATTTTAGTAAACGAAATAAGTGATGAACTTTATAAAACAAAGGCTGTTAAGGTTTATATTTCAAATATTATGACGCAAAGAGGAGAAACAGACGGATATAATGTAAGTGAGCATATAAACGCAATTTTAAATCATGCAGGAAAAGATATTATTGATTATGTTATAGTAAATACGGGAACAATAGATAAAGGGTTAGAGAAAAGATATCTCGAAGAAGAATCATTAATTGTAAATTTTTGTGAGAAAGCAATAAACAATCTAAATATAAAAATAATTAAAGGTGATTTTGTCAAAGTTAAGGATGAACATGTAAGGCATGATGCTGATAAATTATCATCAGTTATAATGAAAAATTTTATAAGTATTGATTAGGCATATTAAAAAATAATTAAAAGTATGATAGTATATTTGAACTGTTAATTTAAAGAAATGCCTAATTGAGGAATAAATTATATAGGAGAAATAAATTATGTCGTTTTCAGCTAAAGTTAAAAGAGAAGTTTGTAGGATTTCTAATATTTCGAAGGAAGAAGCTAGAGCGATATTATCTGGAATTATGAAGGTAAGTGGATCACTTTCGATTGCTTCGCAGAGAAGGATTAATTTTAAAGTAACAACAGAAAATGCTGCTATAGCTAGACTAATATTTAAACTTCTTAAAGAGCATTTTGATATACATACTAGATTATTGGTTAGAAGAAGCAATTCTTTAAAAAAAAATAATGTATATATCGTTATGATTACTGAAGAAATGGGTGTAAGAAATTTATTAAGAGAATTTTCTATATTGGATGAAAATGAGTATTTTACTTTGCATTATGGTATACCTAAATATATTACATCAAATGATTTGTATAAAAAAGCTTATATTAGAGGAGCTTTTTTGGGTGGCGGAAGCATAAGCAATCCAGAAAAGGCTTATCATCTTGAGTTTGTTACTCATAATAAGGAATATGCTGATGAGTTAAGCGAACTTGTAAATTCATTCAATCTTAATTCAAAGGTTATTAAGAGAAAAAATAGTTATATAGTATACCTTAAAGAGGGACAACAAATAGTTGATGTATTGAATATCATAGGAGCTCATAATAGTCTCCTTCATATAGAAAATGTAAGAATAATGAAGGAAATGAGAAATAAAGTCAACAGATTGGTAAATTGTGAAACTGCTAATTTGAATAAAACTGTAAATGCTGCTGTTAGGCAGATTAGAAGTATTAAGTTAATAGAAAAGGAAATAGGACTTAAGAGGCTTCCTCAAAATTTAAGAGAAATAGCAGAATTAAGATTAAAATATCCAGAAATATCACTAAAGGAATTAGGACAGATGCTTGAACCACCTGTAGGTAAATCAGGAATAAATCATAGATTTCGTAAAATAGAAAAAATAGCAAATGAACTAAGAAGAGATAATTAAAAGCTTGATGCTATGTCAAGCTTTTAATTCTTTTTATGTGGATTATGTGAATTGTTTGGAATTTTTCTGTGGGTAATATTATTATTGCTGATTTTATTATGAGAATTTATTTCTTTTTGATTATTTTCAGTACCATTAATATTGGTTTTAGTATAGGTATTAGAGTTAGGGATAGCATTATGTTTATTTTTTTGATGTATGTTATTATTGTTACTTTTATGGCTATTGTTATGGTTAATATTATTATTTTTGCTATTTTTGCGAGTATTATTACTATTAATATTTTTAATAGGTTTAGTTTTGTTTAATTTTATATTATTATTTCTATTAATATTTACGTGTTTATGTTCAAGTTTAATAACTTTATTAGTATCAATTTTGAGTACATTATTTATTTTTTGTATTGGTTTATTATTAATTATTGTTGGTATTTTATTTTGTCTAATTACTTCTTTAAATTTTTTGAGTTTTATATTAGTATTTTTAGTACTTGTTATTGAAATATTAATAGTTTTGCCAGAAGGTATATAATTTTTGTTGATAAAATTATCTTCTCTTGCTTCTTCGATTAACATGCTTAAACTAATATCTATTGATTTATTTTTTAAATTTATATCTTTTAAAGCCATATTATTTAATAAAATTTTACCATCATTATTTAATGGAATGTACTCAATTACTTTATTCCACATGTTAGCTTTTAGATTTATAGAAGGATTTATATTTACTATTACTGATGTAATAGCACTACAATAAGAGTATGTTCCAAAGCTTGATAATAAAATAAATAAAGTTATAGCAGCGGTCAAAGCCAATTTATTGAATGGAGCTCTTTCCTTTGAATATTTACCTGTAAAAATTTCACCAACAATAGGTGTTTTGCCTTCTATTTTAACTTTAGCAAATTCACCATTGTGTGTTAAAATGTAGGCATATTTTCTTTTGATTTTAACAACTATTCCTGTCTTATTCATTGTTATCACCTACTTTTATGTTAAGATAAGACTTTATGTACAAATATTCTTCGCTTGATAATATTATAATGAGTGACAATATATAAATTCTCCATTTTTCAATTAATTTTCTATTTGAGTTAGTAAGCAATATTATTTGTTTTATAGGTAATTTTTTTTTGATTTTATATAATCAATTATAGAATTATCTTTTATGCATGAAAAAGATATATTCAATAAGTTATTTCTAGTATCTTTATGCTTAGGACAAGCATTAATAAGTTTTTCAAATGTTATATTATATTTTTTTAGTTCATTTGAAAATAATGCTATTTCTAATTGACGTTTTTTATTTTCACATTGTAATTCATATTCGTGTAATGAATTTTGGGTGTTAATATATTCAATACTAGAGTCGTTATTATCAAATAGAAGCAAAGGTGTATGCTTATTTTTCCTAAAGGAATCTATAATTGCATTCCTTATAATAATTTTAGCGTAACTGTAAAAGTTACCCTTACAAATTTCATAGTTATCACAAGCTTTATTAAATGCTATTAATGCAATACTTAATTCATCATCGTTTTCCCAATTTAACTTTCTTTTGCAAATCTGATATGTTGCTGAATAAATAAATGATTTATTCCTTTCTATGAAATTTTCTCTATTTTCTTTTGAAATATCTTCTATGTTAATTTGGGCGTGTTTTCTTTTTAATAATGGAATCTTTTCAGAAAATAGTTTCAAGTTTAACACCTCCCTAAGTATATACGAAAGTTTTTAAAATTTTAAGTACCTAGAGAATGA
>Ga0114934_10000243_pt1 | contig 34675 bp, 50 predicted proteins | sample 4SBtaG_2_FD_99695 | JGI IMG/M metagenome (GOLD analysis project Ga0114934, IMG submission 99695) | Deep subsurface microbial communities from Kolumbo volcano to uncover new lineages of life (NeLLi) - 4SBTROV10_white metaG | ecosystem: Environmental > Aquatic > Marine > Volcanic ...
CAAAAAACTCTAAATCTTCTATTGCTTTGTCATCAATATAGTGATCTGCGCTGGGCTTACCTAGAAAAAGACGATGATATTTTACACCCCAATCTTCTAGTTGTTGATAGGTAATGTCCTTAAACTCCATACCAGCTTTCAAAACGTTGTCGTTGCTGCGCCCCATTCCGCGAGCAGTACAAATTTTGATTGTATGACCTTCCTCGAACAAACGATTAACCATGGCAATCCTTTCCTCAAAAGGTTCAGCTTCAGAGTAATCTCCTTTCGTGTGTGTGCAAAGTGTTCCATCTAGATCAAAAACAAAAGTTAAACTCATTTTCCCTCCAAGATTTTAGTCGTCGAATAGTCTCCGACTCTGTCAAAATATTCAACTGCTTTAGCAAATTGCGAACCTATGATAGGCTTCCCTTTCCAATCTGAACCAACGACCATGTGATCGATGTTGTAACCTCTTACGTAGCTCGCCAACTCTTGGTCGCTATCGAAGATTACAACGTGGTCAACAATGCCAATGTGCTGAAGGAAGAACTTTCTATCTTCCTGATTGTTGAAAGGGCGCCGGGTTCCTTTCTTTTCTCTGATTCTTCTGTCCGAGTCTATACCAACTACAACGAAATCTCCCAATTCTTTACAATAATCTAACATCTCCAAATGACCACGATGGATTACGTCAAAAGAACCATTCGTCCAGATTCGTTTATCGCGCCAGTGTTTAGTAGTTGGCATACCACGGCTCGTCAATCATTCCATAGGCTCTAATCAATTGTTCAATACCTGCATCAAGGTCATACCAACATTCGAATCCAAGATCATAAATCTTCTGGCTACTAACAATATAATCTCTCACATCAGGATCGCTGTTGAACTCTGCTTTGATTATTTCGATAGGAATGTGCTCATTAATCTTTTGAGCAAGTTGAAGCTTGTTCATATTAATAGAGTCGTTTCCAACGTTGAAAGTTTCGTTCTTGCACTTGTCCCAGTTATCAAGAATAAAATCAAAGACACGACAAATATCACCAATGTGAACGTAGTTTCTCATAAACTCACACTCGTACAACACCAAAACTCTCTCCTTGAGAGCCTTGAGTACAAAATTATTTACCAAAAGGTCTGTACGCATACGAGTTGAAGGACCAAATACAGTTGCCAATCTGAGAGTCACACAGTTGTCTGTATTTCTGAAAGCTTCTTCTGCCTGAACCTTTGTGACTCCATAGAGAGAAACTGGATTTAAGGGAGACTCTTCAGTGCAAACAGAACCATCTTTTGAAGTTCCATAACCAGAATTAGTGCAAGGATAAATCACCTTCTGTTCTGGTCTCTTATTGTCAGCAATCCATTGGTTGATTTCATAGTTCACTTGACGAGCTGTAACTGGGTCTCTGTCGCAAAGAGGAAAGCCCACAAGCGCAGCTAGAGGCAAAACCACATCACACCAATCAAGATTAACTTTGAGCTTGTCACGGTCTCTCACATCCATCTTTTCAAATGCAAAGTTAGGATCATTGACATATCTGAGAAGTGACGTTCCCCCATAAAGAAGATTATCTACAACCTTCACTTGATGCCCTTTGTCTAAAAGGTACCCAGAAAGTTCACTTCCAATAAAACCTGCTCCGCCTGTAATCAAGATTTTCATTTGTTCTCCTTAAGTTCTATTATACTTACGCCACGCTGTTGAACCACTTGCGTGGCACATTGATTGGCAAACTTAATCGCTTCAATCATATCTTTCTCTTCAACCCATTTTGTTACCAAGGCAGCTAAGAAAGTATCTCCAGCTCCTGCGAGGTCTTTTACTTCTACTTTCTCCACACCATATCTTTTGCCTCGATAAGAGCACCCACTTTCACTCAAAGTCACAATCAAATTATCGTGATAGTGCCCGTTATTGGAAAAACTTCTCTCATATTCCTGTTCGTTAATCTTGATGCAAAATGCCTTGTCATCCCAAAGAGCACTAATCTTCTTCTTCGTATCAACGAAAACGTGAGGGTGGTTTTCACATAGATAAATGATGTCTTCTTCAGTTAAAGCGCCCTTGTCGTAATCTGAAACAATAACCGCATCAAACGTTTCAAGAATCTCCTTTCGAGGCATTACTAATCTTTCTGGCTTGACATCATCATCGATTCGAACAATCATATGATTTGTCTTTTCTTCAACGAGTCTCTTCTTAACAGGAAACCAGCGCTGCTGACATACAAGAGCAGACTCTACCCCTAGAGCTTCAAGGTTCTTGTGGACGTTTCCTGCCATTCCCAAATTTCTTGTGTGTTTTGTTTCAACAAAAACAGGAACCGGGGCTGCGGGGGACATTCTGTTGCACTTGCCATAGATATAAACGTCTTCACAAATGTCTCCAATCACCAAAACCTTACTCATCTATTACTCCATTTGGAATCTTGTTCCACACCCTCTCATAAACATAGTAGATGAAAAAACCTGTAATGTTCATTGAAATCGCGTTCCAAAAAGAACTTTCTGTAAATGCCAAAGAGAGGACTGTAAAACTATTTAAAATAGCTACAACCCTCCACATCACTGTTTTAATCAGTGTTCTTTGTTTTGTTTCTTTCTTCAATCCCAACTAACTTCCCAGTCCTTGAAGTCAGCAGCAAGACAATCAATCTTGTAATCCTTGCGACCACCTACGACTTCCTGAATCTTGTTCTTTGCTACGTTTCTAATACCGTTCAAGCCGTGAGTCAAAGCTAAATCGCCGTCTCCAGTTCCTTTACGTACCTGCGATTCGTTATGCCAAATATGCAAGTTCATATGCGAAAGAACCACGATCGCTCGAATCACTTCGCCAGTGACAACAAGCCCTTCAGAAAGCTCTAATTCAATATCGTGAACGATGTTTTCAATCTCTTTAGCGTATTCTTCCTTGTGTTCTGCGATGAACACCTCTTTCAACTGAGCGATTGACAGTCTGTCAATAAGCTCTGCCAAGGTTGGAAGATATTTACGTTCGGTCATTTTGCCTCCTTGAGTCTCTTTGAGACATCAGCATATACTTTTTCAAGCCCATCTCTAAGGCTTGTTTTAGCTTCCCAGCCAAGCTCTCTCTTGATTTTAGAACAATCACACCACTGTCCCCAGATTAAAGTGTCTTTGGTCTCATCGTATTCAATCTCTATGTCTTTGCCAGAAATATCTACAACCGTCTCAGCAATGGTCTGAATCCTTGTTAGTTCTTGTTTGCCGACATTGTAAGGACCGACAAGCTTCTTGTCTTCCATCGCTTCAACCATTTTAATCGTAGCGTCTACAGCGTCGTCAATGTAGCAGTAGGCGCGGGTCTCTTGCCCTGTTCCCCAAACACTAAATGGAATCTCAGGATACGAGAAAGCCCTGTTGCTAAAAACAGGAATGACAGAGCCAGTATCCAAATCGTACTTCTGTCCTTCACCGTAGATGCCGATGTAGCGTGCAATGGCGATGTTCATGTCAGGATTCTGCTTAGCATAGAACTCAAGCTTCTTTTCGAACATAAGCTTTGCCCAGCCATAGGAAAGCTCAGGGTCCGCAGGAAAGGCTTGTTCTTCACGAATGGCAGGAGGAGCTACGTCAGTCTGTAAATCTTTTGGATAGATGTGAGAACTGCTGGCATAGAAGAAGTTTTTGATATTAGAAACTTGTGCTAGTTCGAAAACCTTGTTGTCGATATTGCAGTTCGCCTCAAAAACATCAAGTGGCTTTGAAGTGTACAATCCGATACCTCCAACCTTAGAAGCTAAATGAATGAAAACATCCATATCTTTGCATTCTCTTTTTAAGATATGTGATGAATATCTCAAATCAGGATTCCAAATTTTAACACCCAAATCTTTAAGCTTTTTCGGTGAAATACTGTTTCTTTCGAAGTTGTCCACAACCGTAACATCGCAGCCCATTGAGACAAGCCTCTTTACAAGGTGCCTTCCAATGAAACCTGCGCCGCCCGTGACCAGGACTCTCTTATTCCGCAACAAACTCACTCATCAAACCCTTCATCTTCTCAAGGTGGAATTCCCCTCGAAAACGATTATTAACATATGTCTCGTTTACCTGTCCAAACATATGAGTGAAGTCGTTCTTTTTCATAAACTCTCTAATCTCATTTGTCTCGCAGGCACCATTGTAGCAACCCCAAGTGGTAGTCTCAACGTGGACAACCTTTACTTTTTCGAGATAGTCACCAGCAGACTTGAGAATGTCCAAATCTTTTCCTTGTGCATCAACCTTGACAATATCAATGGTTGGGAACCTATCCCAAGGCACATGAGAAAGAACTTCGGCAAAACTCATTACTGCAACTTGGTCTACCCCTTTTACATCAACAGACTTCAGCTTCTCAGTTGGTTTAAGCAAACTAGAGCAACCGTAGTTTCTCTCATCTGTCATATAAAATGTACTATAACACGGTTCGTCCACGCTGTCAAGCGCACAAGTCAATAGTTTAAAATGTTCTGCAATGTCTCTTAGTCCAAACCTATCAAGCTTGATTTTGTTTTCATCAAGAGAAACGATCCTATGATGTGAAGGAGGATACGTTCTTTGATGTAATTCTTTGATGCTATCTTTGTTTGGTTCAATCCCAAGCACAAAAAGATCCTTATGCCTAGCAAGCCAAAGCGCAGAATTTTGAGCATCAATTGATGTTCCAATGTCAAATCTTATCTTCTCTACATCGTCTGGAATCTTATAAAAACCATTTTCATCCAACGTGGAAAGAATCCCTGACTTCTCTAGAACTTCTTGCTTAATATCACTCATTTCGTTTCCTCCAAGGATCCTTCTTTTAGTTTCTGATACCATTTGATTGTTTTCTTTAAACCTTCACTCAAGCTAGTAGATGGGACATAGCCCAACTTCTCTTTGAGTTTGCTCATATCGTAGAACCTTCTCAACTGCCCGTCTGGCTTAGTTGAATCCCATACAACGTCTCTATCGTATTCTGTGAACTCTGCAATCGTTTCTACCAACTCTTTAATAGAAGTTTCTTTGCCAGTTCCTAGATTGAAAGGTCCAGTTTCGTTGATCTTCTCTGCTGCATCTAGAATGACTTGTGCAGCATCATCGACATAAAGGAACTCTCTAGTTGCTCTGCCTGTTCCCCACACTGTAACGTCTTCGTTTCGGTCTTTGGCTTCAACAAACTTTCGAACCAATGCTGGGACAACGTGAGAAGTCTCTAGGTTAAAGTTGTCGTAAGGACCATAAAGATTTGATGGTAGCAAAATAACTGAATTGAATCCAAACTGTTGGCGATAAGCTTGAGACTGAATGACGAGGTTCTTCTTTGCCATCGAATACCCAACAGACTCTCCCTGAGGAAGTCCAGACCAAAAGTCAGACTCTTTGTAGGGAACTTCCAATCCAAGTGGATAACCACAACCAGCTGCCAATGCAACGCACTTAGCGCCAATGTTTTTGGAGTGTTCCAAAATAAATGTTCCCATGAGAAGGTTCTCTAAAAAGAAATCTCCTTGGTTCTTTCTGTTCACTTCGATGCCGCCGACTTTACCAGCCAAATGGATTACCAAATCTGGCTTGTGCTGGCTAAAATACTCTTTTACTTGTTGGTTATCAGTGAGATCTAGTTCTTCTCTATTTGGTGCGAGAAGAAAGATCTCCTTTTCCTGCAACAGTTTCATCACAGCGTGACCTACAAAGCCTCGCGCGCCTGTTACCAATACAGTCTTTCCAGTCCAAAATGACATTATAAATCTCCTAATGTTTCATTCACTACAGAGCAAATGAACTTAATATCTTCTTCTTCCAGCTCTGGATAATTTGGCAAAAAGAAGCCACGAGAATGAATCTCATTAGCTATTTGCCCGTTAAACTCACCATACCTTTTCACCCAAAACGGATGCTTACCAAGGTTGCCTGCACTAAAAATTCTCGTCTCAATCTTGTTCTTGACTAGATTTTCCACAATCTGCTTACGGTGCTCATTAGAGAACGCCATACAGCCAAACGAAATGCTCACTGGCTTCGTATTGCCCCAATCTTGAGCTATTAGACGAGAATCCAGATACTCAGCATACAGAAGGTGATTCGCATTCCTCCTGTCAACAACCCAATCAGCTTTCTCCATCTGCCCAAGACCCAAGAATGCTTGAATCTCAGTAGACCTCAGATTCATCCCAGGCTCAAAGAAAGTAAAGGGTTGATGAAACGGATCAACGTCGTGCTTTTCCATCAAGTTGTCTTGAACTTCTTGTGGCAAATCTTTACCCCAGCCGTGACTGCGGACGAGCATCATAGCTTGAAACAATTCTTCGTCATTTGTGTTCACCATTCCGCCCTCAACTGTGCTCAATTGATGACCAAAATAGAAAGAAAAGCTTGAGCAATCTCCAACAGTACCGACTTTGGTACCATCAGCATACTCTGCCCCAAGAGCTGCGCAGGCGTCCTCAAAGAGGTAAAAGCCATACTCTTCCTTGAGCGCTAAGAGTCTTTCCTTGTAGTGTGGCACGCCTAGAACCTGCACCATAATGACAGCCGCTGGGCGTCGTTCGATGCACACTTTTTCAAGTTCGTCCAAATCAATACCAAAAGTCTTTTCATCGGCATCGAGCATGATAGGATCAAAGCCAAGCTGAATAAATGGAGAAACTGTCGTAACCCACCCAACCGAAGGCACTACCACGTTGTTATTGATAAACTTCCCGGCTAACTTGGCTGCATACACCATCATCAAGTTGGCTGACGAACCAGAGTTGCAAAACACAGAGTATTTTGTCCCAATGAACTCAGCCCACGTCTTCTCAAATTCAAGAGTAAGTGTCTCTTTCGTCAGGCGTGGATATGTTTTAAGCCACTCAATCAACGAATCAATCTCTTCATTTGAAATAGTCTCTTTCGCAAGTGGATAAGTGATTGTTTTCTCTCTTATCTTCAAGAAATTGCCGTCATTCATTTGACCTCCTCTCTGTAGTGTTCTAGTAGAAATTCAATACTATCTTCCAAAGTGTACTTCGGAGTCCACCCAGTCTTTTCTGTAAACAATGATACATCTGGAATCTGCATAGTCACATCAATTGGTCGCAGCAACGAAGGCTCTACTCTAGATTTGATGTCAGAAGAAGACTTCTTCTTCAGTATGTCCAAGAAGTCGCCAACGCTTAGTGTGGATACCCCTCCGATGTTGTAAGGAACTCCGTAGTCACACTTCTGGCTTGCTACCCAGTACGACTCTGCCATGTCTCTAACATCGATTAGAGTGCGCGTAGAATCCAAGTTTCCGTGTATGATCTCACCTTTCTTACCTTTCTCGATTTCTACGACTTGTCGAGCAAAAGAGCTTGAGAAAATATCCTTGCGGCGAGGATTGATATATGCAAACATTCTAGTTAGCACCGACTTAATGCCGAACGAACGATAGTAGCAATAAGCTATCTTCTCCTGAGTCAATTTCGACACAGCATACGGATTAACAGGATTTAATCGAGCAGACTCAAAAATCGGACACTCATCTCTGGTAACAAGACCATAAACCTCTGATGTGCCGCAAAACTGTATAACAGGATCAATGCCTAGCATCCTGACTGCTTCAAAGAGATTGACTGTAATAGCGATGTTATTATTCATCACAGCAATCGGATTGTTAAAGCAAGCGTGAACATTAGCGTGTGAAGCCATATGAAAAATGAAATCTGGATTGGATTCTTTAACACTCCTGAAGACTGAACTCAAATCGTTCATGTCGCATTCGAATCTCTTGATCTTATCTGCTACGTTTTTCAAGTTTCCACCAACAGACGTACTGTGCCATCTTGCAAGACCATGGACTTCGACTCCAATACTCACAAGATACTCAGCAAGATAGCTGGCTCCGCTTCCCTCGATTCCGGTAATAAGTGCAACTGTCATAGTGTAATCCTATTTTTCATTGTAAAAGTCTCCCCACTCAATCAATACGGTAGATTTTCCATCTTCTCTTTCATAAGCTTTCTTGTAAGCAGGAAAAATCTGATGTGGCTCGTCAAGTCGTATGAAGTCGATATTCGGAGCTAGCAAGCGAAATCCCTCTGTATAATCCCCAATATGCTGGTGTTGTGGGTGAAGTGGTCTTTGTGAACCAATACTCACACGAATAATCGCTTTGGGCTGAAAGTCTCCATGAGACATTAAGGATGCTTTATCGAGGTGATTGACAAGTTGATTGGTCGCAAGAAGAAGGAAGTTCCATCGTGGGTAAATGCTCACCGGGATAGTTCCCCTCAAAGCCATCCCAACAGTGACTCCCATTTGCAAATCTTCATTTACAGGAAACTCCATACGCTTATCGTCGGGGACTTCCTTGAGAGTGTTATAGATTCCAGTGCCAGGATACCCCACTGCTTGACCAAGAAAAAAGGATTCTTCCTTCTCTGCTAGCCATGCCATTGCTCTTGTTAGTTCGTCGTAATATTTCATTAAAAACTCACCCTTGTTCCCGCGCCGGCGTGTGGGTACTTGTCCAATTTATATTTGTAGTAGGTTACAAACTTGCTATCGAAATTCTCATAGGTTAGCTCATTCATACTCCAGGTTTCTCTAGTGTTTGTACAGACAGACTTTCCATTGTCCTCGATGACAAAATGAATCGGCAAATCCTTGTTGATTGAATATTTGATACACTCATGGGCGTTTCCAGTTTCACTCGTCATGTCGCCAAGAAACACCCAAACTTTCCCTGGGGCGCCATTTCTCTTTAAATCCATAGCAACTCCAACAGCAATCGGTAGAGTTCCACCGACAATCGCAGAGGAGAAGATATTGTAATCTTTATAACACAAAGCCATCGACTTTCCATCTAAGATGTCAGCCTTCAGCCTTTCTGGCGGCACGCCTTTAAGGAGGCATTGATAGTGGCTTCTCCACGAACATAACACCCAATCTTCTGGCTGCACATCTTTGAACACCTCAATTATCTCATCTTCGTTTCCGTGATAAAGATGGACTGGTGCTCGAATCAGTTTACTGTTGAATGAGTCAGCAATGTCATTCTCAAATTCGATTAGTTCTTCTTTAGTCAGCAACATTTTCCCTCCACCATTGTATCGTATCTATAATTCCGTCTGAAAGAGGATACTGCGGATACCAATCCAGCTTATCACAAGCCTTATCGCAATTTAACCAGATACTAGTTGGAATATGAGGTTGACTCAAATCATATTCGATTGTGAGATTCTTTCCAGAATTTGCTATCACGAGTTCGACCAACTCTTTAATCGATACCCCTTCTCCACATCCAACATTGAATAGTTCGAACTTAGCAACCTGATTCTCTATCGCTGCATCTACAAAATTAACCAAATCTTCAATATGAAGAAAGTCTCTCTTCTCTTCGCCAGTGCCCCAGACAACCACTTTGTCTACTGCTGTCATCACCTTAGTGATAGTTGCTCCAAAAACGTGGCTCTTGTCGAGGTCGTACTTGTCGTGAGGACCATAAATGTTTGAATGTCTTATTACCGTGAACTTAGTGTCGCTTATGGAAGCAAAGAATTCACACATCTTCTCAAGATAGACCTTTGTGTGTCCGACGCCAAAGTATCTCTCAAGAATTTTGTTATTGAAGTCTTCTTCACGAACATCGCCCGCTGGCTGGTACATTACAGTGCAGCTTGGGAAAACAACGTGACCAACGTTATGGTCTTTCGCGCTTCGGAAGATGTACGAGTTCATAACAGCGTTGTCTGTGACATGAACCTCTGGAGTAGAAACAATGTCTTTTGCTCCGCTTGTCGTAGCAGCAAACTGCAAGACAATGTCTTGTGAGACCATTAGAACATCTACTTCCTCAGGATTTCTCAAGTCAGCCTGCCGCCACACAACATTGGGAATTTCATATGGGGGAACCTTGTGATATACAGCTGTAACTTCAAAACCAGGCAGGGTAGAATAATACTCAACCAAGTTTCTGCCAATGAAGCCGGTGGCTCCGCAGATAAGAATCTTCTTTTTCATTTTAACTCTCCGGTGAATTCTTGCACAACTTGTAAAGACGTTTTGTCGAACTCTGGGAAGAGATTGAGCAACTTTCTATTGTCGAGCTTGCCAGAATCATATTTGTAATCTCCGAATCGTACATCTTGTTTTGCCAAATCATCAAGCAAAACATTCTCAGAAGAAACAAAGTTGAGGATACCTGGCGCGTCGCCGTCGACAACACACTCCTTGATAAACTTCGCGATGTCTTTATGGAGAATGTAGTTCATCATCGAATCTCTCGACAAAGTTGTTACACCACCCTTTATGATTTCTGTAAAATGATTGTCCCTCATGTAGTCGCCAAGCATTGCTGAACAACGAAGAGACAAAGAGTGTTTGCAAGTCTGTGAAAACAAATCCTCGATAAGAAGCTTGGTTATTGCATAGCTTGATTGTGGCTGACGAAGAATATCAATAGTCGAAATGAAAACCACTTTTTCGTAAGCACGATCAGCTATCTTGATAGCCCAATTGACGTTATTCTTAATCGCACGAGCATAGTTGGAGAAATCTTTATCAAATGCAGCATGGACAAAAATACTTGCTTCGGGTACTTCGCCCCTGGGACAAGGAAATGCATCCTCTACGTTTTCTAGCAAATATCTACCAAGACCACTAGAGGTCCCTGAAATGCAAACTTTACCCATTGTCTTTCTGAAAGACATTGTACCTCTTATCAATGATACTCTTGTTATTCTCGAACCACTGAATGGTTTCTTTGATTCCTTCCTTGAAAGGAACTAAAAGTTCAAATCCGTGCCCTTGAATTCTACTAATGTCCATGACTCTTTTCTTGTCGCCAGCTGGTGCATCTGTGAGCCACTTAACTTCCAAATTCTTGTCAAAGGAGTTCACGATAATATCTACAAGTTCTTTGATAGAAATGCCACCACCAGAACCAAGATTCAGCGGTTCAGTAATACCATTCTCCATTGCGAAAAGAATCCCTCTTGCAACGTCGCGCGCGTGGATAAAGTCTCTGACAGGAGTTCCATCTCCCCAAACTTCCAACACATCGTTTTCGCTAGCCTTTCTGATGAGAGAAGGAATAACCATAGAGTTCAAAGGATCAAACGAGTCGAATGAGCCATACACATTCGCTGGTCTAACAATCGAAACCTTGTCCCAACCGTATTGAATCTTGTAAGCTTCAGCTTGAAGTTCGCCCATTCTCTTTGCCCAGCCTGCAAACTTGTCGTTTGGCGATGGGAACGTAGACCAAACGGAATCTTCTTGGAAAACTTCCTGAGGCGAATAAACTCCAACACTACTGACATATACATATCGCTCAATCTTGTTCTCAAGGGCAGCCTGCATCATGTTAGTATTAAACTGTAACATTGGGACGAAGAAGCTGGCTGGCTTCTCCATACACATCTTGGGCGAACCCTTGACTCCAATACAATTTACAACATAGTCAATGTCTCTACAAGCTTCGTGACAAAGATTGATGTCCGTCAAATCTGCTTGAAAATAAGCAACACCTTTGGGCAACACTGGATTGTCGTCGATGCTCGATACTCTGACTTTAGCACCCTTTTCCAATAAAAGGTCTACTACTTCTCTACCAATCATACCGGCTCCACCGGTGACGAGGACTTTCTTATTCTTGTAGAAACTCATTTCAGCATTTCCATTGTAACATCGTTTTTGATAGCTTCCATCAAATGGTCAGTGGTGTAATTGTTAAGTGCTCTCTCATAAGCGCTTTCTGGAATGTGTTTGTAATCATCCCAGTTGTTGGAAATCTCTTTTATCTTCTCGTAAAGATCATTCTTGTCGTCGTAATACAAGAAGTCTTCGCCAGCAACAAACCATTTCTCAAGAACTCTCCATGGGTCACGTTTGACCAAAAGAAGAGTCTTATTAAAGACTGCCTCAATACATCTGGTCTTAATTTGAGGCATAATACCTTGGTCTACATGAGAAAAAGCTTCATTGAGTTCCCATTGAGGAATCCCCTTGGTTGCTGCAACGTGACGAGGCTGAACGTATAAGAGGTTAGATGTAACCATGATCTTTGTCTTTCGCAAAGTCTCCCACATAACCTTTCTGTCCATCTTCATGCCAGTTACATACTTTTTGTATGCATTGAGGTTAGCCAAGCCCAGAGTATAGAAGTTGTACTTGAATTTGGAAATCGTCTCTATAATATCATATACGTCTTGAACGTGTGGGTTGCCCCAAGTGATAGCGTCGAACTCTCGCTCAACTTCTTCTTCTTTTTTGATTGCGTACTTTGCATTGTGGGGGAAAATGGACACTCGGTATCTTCCATCAGTGTACTTGATTTTATTTAACCACTCAGCAGTGTACGGACACGTAGAATAGATTCGATCAAAATTCTCTCCAATATTTACATGAAATTCTGTCTTGCCTGGATCCATAAGACCGCAAGGCTGTTCCATCTGCCAGAAAATCTGCTTTGAATCTTTGTAAAGTTCTATGTTAGCCTTATCATGACAAGATGCATAGCCGTAGTACAACACTTCGCTATCATCACCGTCATCATGATCTTCAAACTCTAGATAAAAATCTGCATCATCTGAGTAGTTTTGGTTTCTATTATTTAATACTTTCATTTCGCCCACAACATTCCGTAGTTAATGCGGCGCTCAGGATAACAGACTTTTCTAACATTGTCAAGCAGCTCTTCGCGTGACAAATAGCTTTCTGGCTCTACCATATACGGATCGCCTTGAGGGGAATAAGTCATGCCCTCAATTTTATCTGGCTCAACAAAGTAGCCAATGATTCCATATTCTTTATATCCGATTCTCTCCAGTTCTTCAAGACACAAAACAAATTCATCTAAAAATTCTTCGTGCCACTCAAAGCAGAGTCTATTGATTTTATGACTTAATCCAGCTAAAACTTCAAGTTCATAACCTTCTACGTCAACTTTGATTAAATCTGGTTTGCCATATTCTTCTACCATCTCATCTATTGTAATCGTCTCAATCATAATAGGAGGAATCCATTCGGCTGAATGGGGTGCAAGATTGTCGCTTCCTTTTGAAAAACGTGAGTTCTCCATAAACTTTTTTGAAGCAGTAGAGATACCATCTTGGTCTGGCTCAATGAAAAACTCAAGGTCATCATCGCCCTCACGAGCAGCGAGCCTGTTCAGCACCGTAACATTTGGAGTGTCCTCGGCAGCATAAGCAAGATTAGGATTAGCTTCTACACCAATCGATTTACACTCTGGGAACTTCTCAAAACACTTAGAGGTAAAGTCGCCTCTATTATAGCCAACATCAAAAATCAATTTCATAATAGTCTCCAATCCTTTGGGTAAAATCCCGGTCTGTGCTTGTATTCTGGCATATCTGGGTGGTAATGTTTAGGAGCAACTACAATCTTTTCCTTGCTTGGATTTAGATAAGCTGCCCACCAGCCGAAACTACTCACTGGAGAGATGATATTGTGATCACAAGCCCTAATCAAACAAAAATCTTCCATTGTATCGTTTGTCTCAGAAAAGATGAACTCAGCACCTGAGAACTCTTTCTTGCACCACTCCATATCTGCGGTGTTATCGTTTCCTACTGAGCGCGATCCACCAGAGAATACAAAGAACTTAGTGGTTCTTCTATCAAACTGGAGAAGCGCTTTTTCCAGATACTCATCATAATCAGATTCGAAAGAATCATACATCTGATTCAACTTGACCGAAATATTAGAACCATCGGTGTTATCTCCTCGGCGAAGGTGGAGGCTTACAATATCACAGCCAGGGTACTTTGCTTTTATTTCTGCTATTTTCTTTTCAGCTTTCTTGAGGTGCCAAGGTTTAGGTGTCAGTTCTTTTTTAATCTGTTCAGAATGTTTCTCAAAATAGTGTGTACTTTGAAAGAATCCCTTCAAGTTTGTACCATCTGCAATGGTCCAAAAATTGGGATCGTAGTTCATATGATCACGTTCGTTATAGAGATATTTTATATACAAAGGAAGATCGGTATCGTAATATTTGCACTCAAGATTAAACTCTGAAAGCAAACACTTCTGATTGTGCCATACCTGAGTAGCTGGATTTGGAATACGCACGTCATAGCCATTTTCCAAACCCAGTGCCTTAAGAGCAGCATATTGGAAAAGTTGGTTCCCCAGTCGCCCCAAGACTCCAAGCTCTACAAATGTAATCATTTTTTCAACACCGGAGTATTTCTGAAAATGGTGAACTCAGTCAAATCTCTATATGGTGGATCCTCAGGAAGATCTGGATTATCCTTTGGAAAGTTTTGCATAAGAGTAAGACCGTGTGCTGCTTGTTGAGGGGTCATGTACATATTCCATCCCAACATATCAATGTCATCATCTTGATATCTAACACCTTCTGAGCGCCCTTCGTATCGCGCCTTCTTGAGCCACGCAACTGCATCAGGATCGTCTGTTAAAATCATTCCGCCCTTACTAATCTTCAGATGCTTTTTAATGTGAAACGAAAGACACATCATCTTTCCTGGCACATACATATTTGATGTAAAGCGTTTGGCTGCATCAACTACATTAGAGCCAATCAAATCATAAGTTCCTTCCCACTCGCGCTCATCGAATACCAGGTTGTATCCTGCTCTAATAATTGATTGAGGTACTGAAAGGTATGTTCTTTTTGGAATAACGATATGTGTATGGAGACGTTGATGTAACGATTCAAGCTTAGCTTTATATTTAAGACTCAAGAACAACGCATTTGTACAAGAGTCTACCGATACCGCATAAGGGGCACCCGTGTACTCTGCTACTACTCGCTCGAACATTCTGACAATTTCATAGGGATTTTCTTTCATTCTTTCTCCATAATGTAATACTTTTTCTTGAAGCCACACTTCTCAAAGAGGCGCAGACTTGCTTCATTCTCAATCTTTATTTTAGCAAAGGCGTCTGAGTAGGAAATATCTTCAATCAATGCCGTTCCTACACCTTGTTTCTGATAGTCTGGGTGGACACAAACGCTAATGTCTCCACTATAATCAACGCGGGCGTAGCCTGCGGGCTTATCTTCAATAAGGCAAATCCTATATGTAGCTGCGCAATGACCCATGTGGTCGTAATGTTCATCAAGAGATATCTCGTGCTGTTGGATGAATCCTTTTTTTACTCTCGAATCATTTCGAAGATTTCTAATGAAATCCCAATATTTTCTTTTATTGTGTACAACATTCACCACACACACCTCCTGTAAATTTCTGTGTTGCCAGATTTTAAAAAATATCCCTTCAAATAATTTCTAGCAATAGGCAACTTCATATGTGGATTCAGCGTTGTTCCAATGTCGAGATATGTGTTATCAGGATGTGTCGGGAACAATCTACCAATCAACAAATTCGTCAAAGAAGCACCTGCGAACAAAAACACTGCATTTTTCACTTTATTCGTATTAATGAAACCATCTATACCATCAATCAAATCAGCATCTTCAATCATTGCGTTTGAACCAATACGCCAATCTTTCTCCACCTTAAAAGGTAGTTCACTCAAATCAGCATTTTCGTTACACACAATGTATACTTTTTTATTTTTCAAAAGTGGTACAATATGGTTTAGAAAATATGGATAGTTTGAGTTTACAAACAGATTCGCCCAAGTCAAGTGCTTATCATCTCCGCCGCGAACGTCTTTCATCCATTTGTTTTGCTCTTTACCAACACAACACGGGCAACTCAAACCAACAAAATAGTTATCTTGTTTATGCTGATAGGCTTTGAGCAGTTCATCTCTAAAATGTGAATGTTTCTTTGGATCAAATTCTTTATGATCTGATTTATCATAACCAATGCCAGCGTTTGCACCATCAACGGTCGTTTTTTCGTCACCGAGTTTCAAATGCTTATTCTGCATAATAATCATTTCACCATCAGAATAACGCGAGAAGGCAAAGTTCTCACCACTCTTTAGCTTCTTTTGGAGCATCCAAAAATGTTTTCTAAAGTCCTTGGATTGCATCTACCACCTTCTCTACTGAATGACCATCGCCATAGGGGCAAGGACCCTCACACTTCAGTTTGTGAAGTCGCCCGTGTATATCACTAAGAAATTCTGGACCAGTACACAACATCGAAAAGTTTCCCAATCCTTCTTCTCTCTCTGTATCTTTTCTACAAACAATCGTGGGCTTGCGTAAGAAACAAGCTTCTTCTTGGATTCCACCACTGTCTGTAATAACATATTCGCAAGAGGCAAGGTATTTGATCAATTCATCGTGCTCCATTGGCTCTACCACCTTAACGTGCGTCAGTAAATCACGATGCTTCAAAACATTAGGGTTCGGATGAATGGGAAGCAAGAACTCATAGTCAGGTCTCTCTTTTGCCAAAGCATTGATATTTGTAAACCACTCGTCAAGACGTTCGTGATTCTCTCTACGATGCATTGTTACCAACACTCTCTTCAAGTTCGTCGTCTTCACATCTCGAATGTTGTCGAGTACAGTATTTCCTGTAGTCTTAACGAGAGACTGCCAATCTTTTCTTTCAGAATAAAGATTTTCTTCTGCCTCATATGTTGGGCATAAATGGAGCTTCGCAATACAAGAGATCATCTGCCTATTTCCTTCTTCAGGAAACGGTTGTTCCAAAACATACGTTCTCAACCCTGCTTCAAGGTGAATCACAGGAATCTGTCTGTGAAAGGCTGCAAGAGCACAAGCAAAAGCTGAAGTAGTATCACCCTGGACCATAATGGAAGTACACCCATCAAGAATATTATCACTTTTGCTTAAAATACTAGAAACAATAGAATCTAATCTATTGGCATCATCAAGCGTTGCTATTTCAAGCACACGCATTGTTCGCTTACCTTTCTTCCAATCAGCAGGATCATAACCGCGATCAAACAAGTCTTCACTTATTTTATTATAGTTAAGAAGATCACTATGCTGCCCTGTGATTATTAATTTGAATGGAATAACACGTTCGATTAACTCCTTAACAACAGGTAAAATCTTAATCCATTCAGGTCTGGTTCCAAAAGCAATACCTAACATTATCGACTCCTAACGATTTTCCAACCGTTCTTAACTGCATTCTTCACACAATCGTTTCTCTCTTTATAGAAGACTTCGTGGTTTCGTGTGTTCGAAGTTGCAACATCATCTATACCATACTCCATTCCCTTTGTCGAGCTAAACTTTTCTGGCTTGTCGTGTGGGGGAACGTATGTTTTAATATTTCCATATTTCTGAGCGAGATAAGAAAATTGTATATCTTCTCCGTTGTCCCAAGTTTGTGGTTTTTCTCTCCACAAATATTGCAACCACTCTCTTTTGAAGAACCAAGCGTGACCTACAAGGTCAACTTCAACTATCTCTTTGTTGGGAGCACTCCAACCCACTCTCTCGTGCCCGTAGTAGCTGTCTCCCGGCAGTATGCAACCAACTCCACCGAGGATGCCCTCCTTAACTGCCATCGTTTCTAGGCAGTTTGAGAGCCAATCTTTTGCTGGTATTGTATCATCATCAAAGATTGCGACATATTCGGTGTCGACAAGCAAGGCAGCTGCGAATCTGCCATAGAACTTCCAGTTGTGATCATTATTAAAAACTCTGTCTGCACCACAAGTTCGTAGGCGTGACGCACGACTACGTTTGTCTTCAAGACCATCGTCGTTAGCCCATACCCAAATCTCGTCAGGAGGATTAGATTGATTTCTTAAAGCCTGAATCTGTTCTTTTAAAAGTTGTGGGCGTTTGTAGCAATTTAAAATGGCTGTGACCTTGCCGTCGCCAGTATCTTCTTTACCTTCAACCAAGTCCTCGAAAAGCTTGAGCGCCTTGTCGACTCTACGCCTCATTTCATCAATGAGTTCTTTTCCTTGCAACTCAAAACACGCTTCACTTGCAAACCCGAGCATTTTAGGCTTAGTGATTAGTGTGCAGTTGAGCATTTTAGCTTCAGCTGCCAAGCGACAGAATGTCTCAAGAACTTGAGGGATAAAAACCAACTTATGTGTTTTAGCTAAATCTGCTAAAAACTGTTCTTGAATTTTAGTTGTTGGAATTAAACGAGGATCCCAGGAATTCTTTTTACAAAACGCAACAGCGGCTGCGGTGCCTTTAGTGGGGTTGCTAGATTCCATAATTGAAACCATTTCCGTTTTGTTCGAATAACTTAAGCGCTCCAAAAGTTCAAGGCGAGCCTTCCCCCACAGACTGCATCCAATGTTATAAACATTATTGATGTTGAGATTTTTGCAAATCACCTCCTGGCAAATCTCGCTAAGTACAACCACGGCTTTCGCATTGCTGTAAAAATCGTGATTGATAATCTGGTTCAAAGGAGCCTTGAAGTTTTTAAATTTTGATGGGTCGCGTGACTTTAAATATTTATGGTCGTGCTCATAAATTATATACTCAACACCAGCAGTAGCCATGGTATATTTGACATCTTCTGAGAGTCCAATAAAATTACCAACAATATAGAAAGCATCATTTGAGACAAAGTCAGACACGCGAACACGTTGAGACTCTCTCTTCTCAACCTCATAACCTTGTGCCTCTAAAAAAGAAATGAGGACCGAATCGTTACATTCGGCACCCCCCACAACTTCTCCAACGAAGTAATCCGCTATGAAAACAATCTTTCTAGACTTCTGCAATTTCATCTAGGTCATTCTCCCAGGCATCTTCAGACTCGTGTACAGCAGTAGCAAACTGTTCAAAAATAGCCTCTTCCTCGAACTTTTTAATTACATATTTCTGAAGTTTCTTTGCGAGTGATTGACGCTTTTGAAGCTCTTTGAATAGATTCCTCATATTTTGTTTAACACTACTCTTCTTAACAAAACACCATTTAGAATCCGCTTGAACCACTCCATCCCATACTGCTTGTTGTTGAACTTGTTTCAATTCAAAATCAACTTTAAGGAAATGAGGACGTTGCTTAATCTTTTTAGTCTTCTTATCTTTTACAGGTGCATAAAGGAAGTCCACTTGCCCACTCCAGTTAGGAGCAATCACTGGCAAACCGTGACATACAGCTTCGAAAAGTGGCAAACCAAATCCCTCGCCGTGTGTAGTTGAAACAATACCTTTAATTTTTGGATGTGTGTAAAGTCCTGCCATCTCTTCAGAAGAAAGATTGCCGTGTACAAGGTACAATTTGCACTTTCTGTCAGGGAAGTTCGCTAGAAAATCGTCGAAGCGCAAGCGGCAATGTTGTCGATCCATTTCATTGTTTCTAGCAATATTGGTCTTTACAACCAAACCCACATCTTCATCGTGAAACTCTTCCATAAAGCTAACGATAGTAGCTTCAAGATTCTTACGAGGTCCCCATTGACAAACTGTCAAAAAGTTGAAATCATTCTCAAGCTCTAAATCTAGCTTTGCTGGCTTACTCTTGCGCAACGCATAGTTAACAACTTCTATTGGAGTTGTCGTTCTGAACTCTTTCTCTTCTCCTGTCTGCTCATTGCGCGCCTTATAGACAGTGTGGTCGAAGCCAGCTTTAGCGTGGTTAGATACAACAATGATTTTATCCATTTTATTGCTCGCTTCAATCCATTGAGGAGAAATACGAGTTGTTTCAATACCAGCTGTATAACCAACATTATAGGGAGCAAGATTAGGATCCCACTCATTTGGAATTGTTACTTGCAAGGAAATATCAAACGTTCCGCCTTGTTGAACATAAATCATTGTCTTGCCGATAAGGTGATCAATAATGTTTCTTTCTTCACTATCCATTGGAATCCAGCCAGTTTTACCCCAGCTAATATTTTCAAGATATATTTCAAACCTTTCTTCGTGAGCCATGAGAGATTTGAGGGCAAACCTGCATTGTTCCCCATATCCTGACGCACTAAGAGCTGGTCCCTTGATTACAATCCTTTTCACGCTGCCTCCTTCTTGGCTTTACCCATTTCTTCGAAAGTCCATCTATCATATCCCTTGCGATTATCCCAAGAGCCACATTCTTTATGAATATCGGTAAAAATATCGTCCCAACCATTAATCATATCTTTGAAGTTATAGTTTTTAAGAACGTGTTCGCGACCAGCCTTACCAAGTGCGGCGCGGTCTTCTGGACTCATTTCATACATTTTCACTAATGCTGCAATGACATCTTCTTTTGCAAGGCGATCTTCGTAGATATAGGGAACATCTTGTGAACCAATAATAGATTTTGAAGATGGTTCTAGACCAATACCAAACCAGTTCTCGCCATCGGTTACTTGTTCTTGTAGACCGCCAGTCATAGTAACGATAATAGGTGTCTCACAAGCGATGGATTCCATTGTTGAAAGACCAAACCCTTCAGCATCTGAAACGCTAAGAGTGCAATCTGCCATATTGTACAAGTTTGCTAAGTCAAGTGAATGAAGCTTGGCACGGGAAAACATTACTTCGCTATTGGTTAAACCAAGTTCGTGAATGATTGCTTCCAAATCTTGTCCATTAGGATCTTTAGGATCGGTATGCATAATCAATCGTGCTTTATCACGACCCACCCTATCAAGAAACTCATTGAACCAAAAAATTAATGAACCCGATTGTTTTCGACGGGCGTTGCGACTATTCCACAAAAAAGTAAATTTTGAATCCTTTTCCTCTTTAGGGAAAGCGCCTTTTCTGAAAGTTTCAATGTCATCATCTGGCAGCTTCTTAAAAACATCAGTATCTACTGAGTGAGGCAAATGAATACACTTTACCTCAGGTGAAACATTTCTTACACAGTTGTCAGTCAACTTAGAAATCGTTACAATAGCATCATTTGAATCGTAAAACGGCTTATTAAACTTAGGGAACGGATAGTTGTCCCAAACGTGATAATAAACCATAGGGACAAATGGGCGAATTTCTTCTTCCATATTCCACAACCAACCATAAAATCTTGGGTCAGTCATAAACCAAAGAACATCTGGCTTGTGCGCCAGAATAAGGGAGCGAACCAAATCTTGGTTGCCATATCCATCAATAGGAAGCATAATCCAATCTTCTTCCCATTCTTCCGTCTTTTGAGGGCGATAATCGTGATGTTTTATTGCTCCACCCATAGAAATGAACTGATATTTTCCTGTAGAAAGTAAGTGCTCAATCATATAGCGAGTCTGTGTACCAACACCAGAAGGAGACATTGGGTGGTCTCCGATAGTTAAGATTTTTATTTTCTTGGTGGGAATTTTTGTTACAGTTGCAAGCTCTTCTACTTTGTCAGAAAAGGTAAGGGTTTTGTCAGTCATTTATAATCCTATAAGCAATGTTTCGTATGGCGAAACTCACATTTCTTTTTTTTATAACAACTACTGCGATTTTTTAAGTGATTGTTATGATCGACATTGTATACGACTCGTTTCAAGAAGTTAAGAGCATTGGCAGTTTTTTTTGGTCCGCTCGTAACTTTAAAAAACTCGACTCTTTTGTTGGTCTTGTTAGTTCTTTTACAAAGGGCAAAATGAGTTTCAACTTTTGATGGTTTAATACCATATTTTTGACAGAAGAAATGTTTGTAAACAGTTAGCTGATAGGTAACCATAGGATCTGACTTCTTTCGCACATCCCAACCCCAGCTACAAGTTTTCCAATCAACAATATGAAACTTCCCATCTTTTGTTTTGACGACAATATCAATAAATCCTTTAAAAAAGAAATCTCCCAAATCATAGAAGTTACATTTTTCGTAAAATTTCTCTTCAATACCAACAAGTTCCCATTCGCCAAAATACTCATCAAGCGCAGGCTTAAGAAAAGGAACAAGTTCACGACCCTGAAGTTTCATTTCATCGTGAAGTTTCATTGTTTTGGGTTCTTCTGAAAGAAGTTTCTTTTGCTCTTCTGGAAGTTCGCCAAGAGCTTTGTTGAAGTTCTCTGTAAACGTTTCAGCAAGATCAATAGAGCCAGTCCGTGTAGGGGTTAGCTCCTTTTCGATGGTCCAGTGAACTCCGTGACCAAAAGCGGTATGAACATTCCCCTCAAAGCCACCAATATCATCTATTTTTGTTAACTTATAATAATAAGGGCATTCATCCCAGTTCTTGGCAGCTGACCAAGAAAGATATCTACCCTTTTTTTCTTCAACTTGTTCGGTTAGAATCTTTAACACTAACCACCTCTTTCTTTGGGGCAACCTTTTTCTTGGTCACTTTCTTTACTTCTTTTACTTCTTTTACTTCTTGGACTACTTCAAAAATCCATTCACCCTCTGTAATACTTCCCTGGTTGCGTACAACGCAAGGTTTAAGGGTTTTACCAATCACAACTTTTGGATGCTCTTCTTTTACCCATTCACGAGCATTTTCTTCGTAATATCTAACCTTTTTGTGACCAGGCTTCCAAGGTGCTAGCTTAAGCGAAACTACTACCTTGTCTTTGCTTACTTTGATGTTTTTTTCCATTGTTTTTTTCCTCTTGTTTATCAACCTTGAATGTCGATTATCTTTCTATAGATAGCTGGAGAAATAGATTTAACGTAATACGTATCTCCAGCATAAAATTCTTCAAATGCATTTGCAAAATATTCTCTCAATGAGGTAGCGCCATATGGCGAAACAAACAATCCCTGCAAAAGCGTGTGAAGAAGTTCATATCCGACGTGCTGATACAAATAAGTATCAAACTCAACTGAGTATTCTGTTTCAGCATAAGATGCCATATCATACTCTTTAAAGCCGTGAGCATTCAAAATCTCTGCCATACTTTTACGCTTTATGAGAAATTCATTTTCTATTGTTTTGTCTCCATATATGTCAAGCGGATATATCTCTTCAACAGAATGTGCTATTTCGTGAACAATATCTGACAAAAAATCTTGCTCGTTATCTTGCTCATTACTGATGTAGATGGCGCCGTTTTCGTAAACAGCTTCTAGATCTTTTTCTTTCAAAAAAGAAAACTGACCGACGAAAATAGAATCGATATCGTTGCATAAAAATTGAGGAACCTTTTCCTCGATGCTCTGAATGAGATTCTTTATTTCGATTCCATCTGGGAGTGGATTTTGCTGATAAACAATAATGCGGTTAAACAAAAGTTCTTGTTGTAGTCCTCCTGCTGTCTGCTTGATATAGGTTTTTACTCCGTAATCATTCATTAATGACTACATCCTCTGTTTCATCTAAATCAACACTTGCTTCAGTTTCCTTAGCTGCGTCACGAGCGGTAAGTGCTGTTCGAATATCTGCCTCACATTGATTATAACCAAGAAAGAAGTTTTGCTCACACACAGGCACCAAAAACTCTGGGAAATCTTCACCTAAAGCTTGAACGCACATCTCAACCGTCACTGCACCATCTTCAGGCTTGTATTTATTGCCTACATATTCTATAAAAAAAGCTTTCAAAGGGTTGATAGGCTCTACAGGTTGTTGCAACTCTGCTTGAGCTTCTGCCTCCAATTCAGTTAGCGTTTTAATATTTTCTTCTGTCATTTTCCTTTCCTTACAGCGTTTGCTGTGTTTAAAAAATCAATCGTTAAAAGCTGCATCAAAATAAACCTTCTTTGTAGATTTTTCAATCACGAAAGAAAGTTTTGTTCCCATCAGGGATGACGTACCATCTTTAGAGAAACAACAAATGTCATTGTTTGGGGAAGTAAAATTATGAATTTCAATCTTATTTAAAATTTCTTCTGCTTTCTTTTTGTGATGGTTTGCGGAAATTTGATTACTAACGTAATACACTACATCCGTTCCAGACAAAACGTTAGCTATTGCTTTGCAAAGTTGTCTAGTGGTCCTACCTGTTTGCCTAAAACCATCACACTCTCCCCTATATGATTCAGGGTGAGCCAAGTTGATTGCTCTTTGTTTAGTTGAAAATTCATCATAGGGGATCAATCCCATCTTTTCATAAAGTTCATCTACGTTGTATTTATTGTTCATTGTTTTTCCTTAAGTTGATAATGACCGTCCACAAACTCTACCATACCTCTCTTGAGCATGTCAAATGCTAATTTTTCAGCTGATGTATGGCAAGCATTGTGGATTTGTCTAGATTCTTTTTTTGTTTCTCCAGAACACAAAAAAAGATTAGAATCATCATTATTTTGTTTGTTACCGTCAATGTGGTGAACAATTTCGCGCGATTCCAAGAAGCGACCTAATCTTTTCTCTACAATGAGAATGTGTTCCATAATATAGTTGCCGCCTTTTCTATCTTTTTTTCTTGGATGATAGCCATCTACAATAACTTGTTTATAGCCGCCGCTCTGGTTCATTCTTATCCCACCATTGCCACATTTTCTTTGAGCAATACTCATTCTTTTTTTAGCTTCTTCAGAGCGCTTTGCTCCAGTATTCGCAATACTAATTGAACACGATCTACACAGATGCTCTTTTTTCATACGAGCAGTAGTCCATTTGATTTCTCTTTCTCTATTACACTCCTCACATTGAACAATAACTGTTTTTTCATCCCAACTTCCTGGTTTTTCAATTCTAACAAACATTTCACTACCTCCTAGTGTTACTAACTAGTAGTGAACTTATTGTTATTCCCCTTTCTATAGTACCTTGGCTGCGAGAGTCGCGACCGCGCTCCTTTCGCCCTTGACCAAAGTTACGTGACCAGCAAGCTCAGAATGTTTAAACTTCTCTACTGCGTGAGTCAAACCATTCGTCACATCGTTAATAAAAGCATTATCAATCTGTTCGATGTCGCCAGTAAGAACAATCTTAGTATTCTCTCCAACGCGAGTGATAATAGTCTTCAACTCGTGCATCGTCAAGTTCTGTGACTCATCGATAATAATGTAAGCATCAGAAATAGAACGACCACGAATATAAGTCAAAGCTTCGATTTCAATCGTGCCCTGAAACATATGCTCTTCAAGCTGAGCCCTGTCACCAAGAAGGGTCTGCAAATTGTCTTGAATGGGAGCCAACCAAGGAAGCATCTTATCGTTAATATCACCTGGAAGGAATCCAATATCTTTTCCCATTGGTTGAATGGGTCTCGAAACAATTAAACGTCGATATTTGTCTTCGTCGATTGTTTGATGGAGTCCAGCTGCAATGGCACATAAAGTCTTGCCTGAACCTGCTTTACCCACAAGAGTAACAACCTTGACATCAGGATCTAACAGCAAGTCCATAGCAAAAGATTGTTCGCGGTTGCGTGTCTTTACGTTACAAATCTTTCTTTTAGACTCTTTAACTTTTTCAAGTTTACCACTTTTAAAGATGCGCGTAAGAGCAGTCTTCTTTTCGTTTCCAGCAGCTCTTAGCATTATGAATTCATTGGGTTGGTATTTGAAACCACCATCAATAATCTCTGGAGGGAGATTGTTTACTTCACCAGCATAAAAACGATCTAAAAACTCTTCGTCTACTTCCACTTCTGCATATCCAGAATAAAGCTCATTTCTGTCTTGAACTGCCTTTTCTGGATCATATGATTCGCACTTAAGACCAATTGAATCACAAATCACTCGCATATTAATATCGCGAGTAACCAAAATCACCTTACGACTTGGAGCGTTGTGCGCAGCGTCATGGCGCTCTGCCAATGCGGTAGAAATAATCATATTGTCTGGAACTTTTGGGGACAGATCTTCTGGAAGGAAAGAAGTTGATGATCCTTCCACTCGCAAAATGCCCTTACCCTTGCCGAGACGAACGCCCTTCGAGAGGCTGCCTTTTTCCCTAAGACGATCAAGCTCTCGAATTGTGTTTCGAGCCTGATGTCCCACAGAATCTTGCCTATTCTTGTGTTTGTCAATTTCTTCTAAAACTTTTAGGGGCACCACGATATCGTGATTCTTGTACTCGTAGAGTGCGTGAAAGTTAGTTAGATACACGCTTGTATCGAGAACATATGTATTTTTAGCCATTTACCCACCTTTTTATTAAGAACTTAATCTCTTTTAAGTAGTTCTTCATAGTTACTAATATGAAAACATTACTACGAACATTCGCTCTTGTATTGGGATTTGCCATTTTAATAAATCCAATCGCCTGCGTCTCATTAAAAAATCTTATCCCAACAACTAATATACCACCAAGAGAATCTTTTGTCAAGGTTATTTCCGAACAAAACGGACAAAAACTAGGCTCAGGTTCTGGTGTTATTATTCAACATATTGAAAACAACACTTTTATCCTTACTGCTGGTCATATTTGCGAACCTCAAGATGGTTTATTATATGCTTTAGACATAGAACTTAACAAACATAGAACTCTGATTTTAAAAGTATCTAAAAAGTCAGATTTGTGCCTTTTAATTACTATGGATAGGGTAGAACGACCAATAAGTCCTATTGCACATCAAATGCCAAAACCAGGAGAAAAAACATATAATCTAGCAGCACCTTGGGGGATTCACGATAAAAATATGATCCTCCAATTTGAAGGCTATTATGCCGGAAGAGTTAATCGCGAAAAGCTTGGTTATGACTTGGATATGCACACTATTCCAACTAGACCAGGAAGTTCAGGCTCTCCAGTCTATAATGAAAGATGGGAAATCATCGGAATCGCTTCTATGGCTTTTATAACTTTAGAAAATGTAGGTTTGATGGTAACTCTAGAAGATATTCAGGAATTCGTAAAAGATATTATCTGACCTTTCTGTCCCATAAATCTAAAATGGCGAGTGCTAGCGTTTCCCCTAGTGACTCGCCATTTTCATATGTACCGCCTTTGAACACTTTAACAACCCATCTTTTGTTTGTAATGGCTGACGTGCGGTGAATCTCAAACCTTCCTTTGCCGGTGGCGTTAGTTAGAACCTCTATGAGCGCCGCAGACGTCCCGTAGTCGTTTAAGATTGGTTCCATAAGTGCGTCTGCCGTCTGCCATAGAACGGCTGTCTCAGGGCTTGTGAGGCGCAACTTTACTTCTTCTTTTCGAGACTTGTGAAACAAAACAAGCATCCCTGGTTCAAAATTGAACTGAGGATGCTCGCTAAGTAACTGCGCTATTGTTTTACTCACACAGTAAGTAGTTTATAAAAAATCCGGCGTCCTTCCAATAGACGATACACTTGCAGTCAAGCATTGCCTGCCAACAATCTTCTTGTATTCTTTAATAGTGACAGCTATTAAAAACACGTGCAGTGGGATTCGAACCCACGTACCGGGGGTGGTGAAGTATGACGGATTCGAACCGTCGTTTTCCTGATTGAGAATCAGGCGTCCTATTCCGCTAGACGAATACTCCAAAATATCCGGTGCTCTGGTTGAGCTATACAAGAACGATGGTTTTGTAAGATACTGACATATCCTTTTTCCCTCGCAGAAGCAAATGTGTCAGCATTTCCCTCTTTAGTTGCAGTAGGGATTCAATACCCTACATCTTCCGGCGCTGGTACTCAAGAAGGGATTCGAACCCTCACGTCCTTTCGGACACCGCAGCCTAAATGCGGCGTGTCTGCCAGTTCCACCACCTGAGCACAAATTACTTAATCAAACTTTCCTGTCAAAGACTCGTGAACACATCTCTCCTGAAGTTCTCCGAAACAATCTATCTTCTCCTCTTCTGTCTTTGCTTCAAGACAATAAGCTTCTCTTTGGCTATCGAAACAATCATAAGACTCACTGACTTTTACTCCAAGTCCCCAACAGCAACAACCGTTAAGGGAGAGTGCGAGAGCGAGGAGGGCAATTGTTTTCATTTAGCTTCTCCGCAAGCCTTAGCAATACAAGCGCCAAAGTCTCCACTCTCATCAACATTGGAACAGCCGCGTTTGGCTACTTTTACGCATCTTACTCGTTCGGGTTCATTGTAGTCAACGATGAACATCGTTCCTATCGAAATGAGAGAAATTATAAACATTACGCCTATAACAGCAAAAGGAAATGTATCAAACGAATCTTCTTTTTTAGTTGTCATTCTAATCCTTTACATACTTGAGTATGTCTATGTAAGAGTGCATTGCTCCAATACGATTCTCAATAACACTTATGGCTCTTTCCGCAGCTTCTTCTAGCAAATCTTCTTCTTCCTCTGTTCCTTTAGGATAGATGTAATAGATAGAATTGGGCACACAGTTAATTTCAAGTTTCCAAATAGATCTTGTTGTTGCTGCAAGTTGCTTAGTTAACTCAACTGTAAGCGCGCCTGCCAACAGCACATACTTATTTTCCTCTTCGTCCCAATACCAATCAGTGTTCTTGCTTGTCATTCTAATCCTTCTTCGATGGGACCTTTGTTCTCTTCCATTCGCGAGGGCAATCGTTCGCGGTATTTGCTACCCCAATTGCCTTTGCGCCTAGATTTGCCTGTCTGTTTAGACTGGCGCTTGCGGATGGTTTGTGGATGAGTAGTATTGCCCACCCATTCGCTAGGAATCTCTACAAGCGTTCCACGTCTCATCCTATAGAACTTGCCATCAATTTCAATGCGTTTTGCCATTAGTCCTCTTCTATCTTATCTAATAGAACTCAAAATAGAGTCTAGATGAGCACCTACATCCATATGTTCACAATCAGGAAGGTTAGGAGGCATATACCAATCGCTCATTTGAGAAATAGAATTATAAATATCCTTTACTGATTGAGGAGGAAGCTCATGGATCGGATGTACCCAATGACCTCCTCCATTAAGAATTTCAGGCTTGCCTGTAATTTTATCAACATACAGAACGTTAGTTGTAACTATGGCGTTCTTGTAATACTCTATTCTGAGAGAAAGTTTTTTCTCAATTTCATTCTCCAAGTCAGTAAACGTTTTCTCATAAAAATCAAAACTGTTTTGATCATCACCGAGAAATCGCAAATTCAGATGAACAATATACACTCTAACTCCTTGTTTTCATTCAATTTGGTCCAGAATGTAGGATTTGAACCTACGATCTTCTACTCCCAAAGCAGACGCGATAACCAAGCTTCGCTAATTCTGGTCTATTTTCAAATCGTTACTATGAACACCCGCATGACAACATTTGCATAGAAGAACACATTTGTCAAGTTCTTTTTTCGTTCGCTCCCAACACCAACTTCTCATCGAAGCAAAGGCAACATCTTTCTCATTTGGATCCACATGGTGAATGTCAAAACCACTTCCAAACTTTTTCCAACTACAAATCACACATTCACCACCAAGATATTCAATAGATTTCTTTCTGTTTTCTCTTCCTTTTTCTAGGGTATACTTGTTGTGACATTTACCGCAGATACTTTTTTTGTTTCCGTAAAACTTGTCAGGGTTGGTCTCACCACAAGTACAACTTCTTTGAACAACAAAATCTTTTGGGTGTTTTCCGCGTCGACCCCTCTTCAGTTTTAATCCGTACTTCTTAATCCAATATCGTATAGTTGTAGAAGCTTTCCCGGTTTCTTTCGTAATTTGCTTTAACGTGAAATCTTTTTCAATTAAAGCTTGTAGTTCAGCTTGGTTCATACAGTAAGTAGTGCCGAACTGAGCTACATCTCATAAATCTTGTTTCTTCAATGTTTTCAAGCACTTAGCGTGGTCAGAGTGACACGATTTGAACGTGCGTTTCGTCCTTCCAGGGGACGATGAATACCAGGCTTTCTCATACTCTGTTAAGTGTGCAAGAAACATCTCTTATGTAAGTGATATACCCTACGCGGGTAGTGGGAGAAGACCGTTCTCCAGTCGCTTAACATATAGCTCTTGTGAATCGTTTTTCATTTGTATCTCCTCCCTTTCGTTTAGGCTTGCCTCTTCAGCCAAGGGAGCCTATCCCACTTGGTACATCCGTTTGAATGTTTCGGCTATGTCTCTTCTAAGTAGATCTTAACAGATCATTTCGCCTTTGTCAAGCCCTAATAAACCATTGTCATTGTCGTTTTCGTATTTTTAGGAGCTTTTTTCTTCTCTTGGCACTTTTTAGCCATGTCGCGTTCGTGACCTTGCAACCACAATCCAAACCAAATATCGAATGCAGCCGAGGTAAGGAATCCGCAGCCCATCAAACTTAGACTCAAACTAGCACCCGCAGTGAAAGGAAGGAGAACAGCGCTGAGGACTGTAGTAAAAAGACCTGTGGCAAGAAAAGCGCCACCAATCCACACCCAGCCGCTTTGATACCATTGAGCATTTTCTGCCTGTTGAAGCGCTGCTTCATCTTGACAAAGCTTCTCTTCAATCTTTTCAGCGTTAGTGGGGAGTGGCTTTGCCTCTACAACTCCACTAATGAAACACAACACACAAATCATCAAAATCGTTTTCACTTTAATACCTTTCGCGAGAACAATATCCTATCAGTTCATTTCACCTTTGTCAAGTACTCATTAGAGGAATTCTTCAGATCCAAGCAATGTAGCACGCAAATAGGTCAAATCTGTCATATCATCGTTCAAAGTAATCTCTATTCTGTCATTTGTTCTAGAATCTAAGATACTTGGAGTATGAAACTCAAATTCATAAATAAAGAGAGAATTGGTTCCATCACTAATAGAGTCAATATTTCTCAAGCCAGCAAACATCAAATCGCTTGTGGTAGTGAAGCGTCCTGTAAAATCAGCACTTTCATTAAGAATTCTTTGAATGTTCAAGCCACCTGAAAGTTCATTCATTCCTATAAATTTATCATATGATAAGCCTGTCATGGTCCCATTTGTAACGGAGCCTGAAATGTTATTTCCGATAATAAGCCTAAAAGCATTAACGTGATATCTTGTCCCTGGAGAAGGTTTCGCTGTATAACAAAGAGGTGTAGAAGTGGAAGTTCCTTTTAATGCGATTTTGTCTAGATAATATTCTGGTCCTCTTCCTGTGTTTGATTCGCCTTCGATTCTAATAGAGTCAATAATCTCATCACCGCCAAGTCCCATCGAAACGAGCGGAATAGTAACAGTTTGCCAAACATCAAAATCGTTTTGAACAAAATAATCTTCTAACAAAACCTTGTTTCCAACAATAGAGCCAGAATTTGTATCCCAACCATAGATTGAAACCGAATCGGTGGTCCACCTTCTGTCAACGTTAATATGAAAAGTAAGAGCACCATAGTCAGAAACTGTGAATGCGCTGCCACTAGCAAATTGCATTATGTCCCCAACAGATGGAGAGTTAGCGTGGACGCTGCTGGTGCCTTCAAAAGCTATATCTGTTGAACTAAAATTAAATTTAGCGCCGACGATAGAAGAGCCAACCCAAAGACCTGTGTCATTTCCGTTGTGAATGTTTTTGGGAGCGCCAGACAAAGAAGCGCTCTGTACCATAGAAACGCCGTATTCTGGATTGGTGAAGAATTTTGTTTTAGGATAAAGCTCCAACAAAGGAGTCGTAAGAACAACAAGACCGTTCTGTCCGTCACCTGGAACATTATCTACTGTTGCTTTTAATCCTGAGCCATTTCCATCTTCAATGATAGATTTTAACGACATTATAAACCCCTTTTACTATGAACCAACAATAGGAGCTAAATTAACAATAGCAGCAATATAAACTGAAGATGTGCCAGCCGTAAGGTTTGGGTTGATTGAAACACCCATAGCAGTACCTTGAGGAAGAATAAAATTTATAGTTGCAAACAAGCGACCATTGTGAGTTTGGAAAAACTGAGCAACAGGAGCACCATCAGTAAAAGTTGAACCAAGTGATCCTTTATAGGCGAGTGATGATAAAGTTTTACTTGAGTTAAAATTTCTATTAGCATTCATATCAACAACATTAGCATCAGAAATAATAGTTCCGAGTGTTGGTGCTCTAACGATTCTGACAACTGCTGGATTTAGAGCAGAACCTGTGCCAATTCCGACAGCGACTGCTTCAATGATAAGGTTTCTTGTTTCTGTATTCTTAATATATAAACCTGCGATAGTCGTAGAGCCAGTCACCAACATTATTCCAGTATTAATATTGTAAGCATCGCCTTCTTCACTAGCGTGTTGTGCTTCGGATTCAGTGATAACACGAGCCCACATTCTATTTTCTGAATCAATTTTTAACCTACTGCCTGTACCTGTTCCGTCTTCCAAGATCATTGTTTAAACCCTCATTTAAAATGTGTCACCCACTATCTCTGATAAATAGAGATTAGTTTTCTTTTGTTCTTCAAGAAGTTGATTTAGCGTACACATTAGTTCAATATTGTGATCAATAGGCAAAGCAACGTGAACAGCATTTGCTGCACTGCTCGAAATACTTGCAGAAACATAGGAGCCGCTGGCAGTTGTAACATTAAGCGACGAACCACTAGCATTGCTAACAGATAACGAAGAACCACTAGCAGTTGATACAGTCAGCGAAGAACCGCTGAGAGTATTAACTGATAATGTTGAACCGCTTATATTTTGTACAGGAAATTGTGTAGTTAATACTAGCTTTCGCCAAGCTCGTTCGTTAAAGGTGGGCATCTACCGTAAGTAGTGCTCTTAAAGAACAAAAACTTTTTGACTAGTCAGTATCTAACTTTTTTTCAATGCTCTCTACACATATACCACAACGTTTTTGGCATTTAAAGTGTTTCCAAACATCTTCTACAGCGCTGCACCCACATTGTACAGCGTCGTCGAGTTCTTCTTCGTTTATTGCGTTACAAACACATACAATCACGTTCTAATTAGCTTTCTTCCTAAAAACTGGAGCATCAACTGGACCGTACTTTGTAGTATCAGGATCGACTTGCAAATATCCCAACCCATCATATTTATATTCAACTTTAACAAGTTGATTCTTTAAGGTAATGAAGCCAATCTGTTCATAACCAAACTCAAAGTGAGTAATGGCGCCTTCTGGTAGTTTTTTGTAGTGATACATTCTCATGACTGCAACAACGCCTTTGCAAGCTCTAGTGCCTGCTCAAGATTTGGAACTGTGAATCCAACACAATCTGCAATCATTGCGTGATCGTGGAATCCACCTTCTTCTTCAACTAGAATTACTGGGATTCTATTCAAGTCAGCCCAAGCGATTTCCATACACGTTCCAATGGACGGCTTCTTCGCTCCTAAAAGGTTAGCAATCACAACGTCACATCGGGTACAGTCCCATCTGTCTCTAGTTGTGATGCCTTTTCTACTGCTGAGTACGTGAGCTAATGGATGATCGCTCTTCATCTGTCCTACAGCGTCTGGCATTGAAGTTTCATTCTGAAGATATTCTTTTGCTCTCAAAGGGTTTAACCCTGTAATGCCAGCTTTTGCTAGTTCTTTCTTTGCGTACTCTCGCCAACCAGTGCAATCATCGTATGATAGCTCGCTGATGGGACCTGCTAGATAAACTAAAGACAAAATTCAACCTCCTAAGGTTTTGCAAACGGTCTGGGAATCGAACCCAGCAAGGATAGTTTTGGAGGCTTTCCTGTGCCCAGCACCCCGAATATATTACTTCTTCTTTCTATTTGCTAGGTGTTTTTCCCATTGAACCCATTCTTTACCTTCATTGAGAAATCCCCAGTCTTTTTCCTTAGGACCCATCATAAATAGCGTCCAAGTTTCATCAAGCGCCTTAGCTGGATCAATCTCAAGACGATGCATATAATCAGAGGCTCTTGTGGCGCTGTAGCCAGCTGGGCGCCAGAATCTTCCTTCTTGATTGGTTTCCCAATATCCACCACGAATGATGTAGTTTTGAAATCCCCAAGGATGATCGTGTAATCCATCAATATCTGACCTAAGTACGTTGTGCATTACAATACGTCCAAACGGTCTGAAGTTTTGAAGATAGTAGCGTACAAGATAGGGTTCGTCTGTTTCTCTATCGGGAATGACGCGGACCTTGTTTTCAAGCTGGCATTTCTTTACCATTACCTCTAGAAACTTTGGATCTCTTAGAGCCTCTCCAAGTTTCAAGAAATCTGACTCTTCAACTGCTTTTTCGTCTAACATTAATCTTCCTTGCTTCAATGATGATGTCCATGATGGTTGTCAGAATCACTATCTGAATCATCGTCAGAATCATCGTCAGAATCACTATCTGAATCATCGTCAGAATCGCAACCAGAGTCTTCTAGGACCCCTGAGTCACCCAATACAGGACCCGAATCACTATCGCTACCTGCATCCAAGTCCAAACCGCCATCATAACCACTGTCAACAGTACCGCTGTCTTGAACAAGGTCAATATCGTTTGCATCTGGTTCACCCCATGTGATAGCGAATGGTGGAAGTATGACTGTTCTTGAAGGTGTTCCAGCGTCTGGCTCTTCAATGTGAACAGGCTCAATGAAGCAGGTGGGTAATAGAATTGCCCAGATCCAAACCAGTAACATCGTGTCAATATACTTCATACTTTCCTCTTTGGTAGGCTAAGAGGGATTCGAACCCTCACTGGATCGCGTTTGAAACGATTTTCTCTGCCGTTGGAATACTAGCCCATATTATTTTTTGTGGTAGGGATAGTGGGACTCGAACCCACACGCCCGAAGACATCAGAACTTAAACCCGACGCGCCTACCAATTACGCCATATCCCCACATTTCATTTCTTCTATCTCAAATCCCTTCTGTCTGTTCATCCACATTGCTAAGTTTTCTAAGTTTTGCCCAGTGAACCTTCGAACGATTGGAGCGCTTTCTACGATATTGTCGTTTTCATCTGTTTTGACAGCTACTGTCATTTTAACGTTCGATAGCCAATACCACACTACTTAACTCACTTTTCCCAAGTAATTTCCATCTATTCTTCTATCACCTCAAGTTGGTCATTCCAACAGTTATCGAAAGTTCCATCTTTATACTCCACTTGGTAGAGTGACTGATTTCCAGTACGTAAGAAAAAATCCTTCACAACAACACCTTCTTTAGCAACGAGAACCCAGTCTCTATCCTGCTTCTTTGCAAAATGTGCTATTACCTTTAAACCTACCATACTGTCCTCCGCTTGTCAAGCGTATTTGATTTGGGGTG
>Ga0114934_10000245_pt1 | contig 34376 bp, 32 predicted proteins | sample 4SBtaG_2_FD_99695 | JGI IMG/M metagenome (GOLD analysis project Ga0114934, IMG submission 99695) | Deep subsurface microbial communities from Kolumbo volcano to uncover new lineages of life (NeLLi) - 4SBTROV10_white metaG | ecosystem: Environmental > Aquatic > Marine > Volcanic ...
TATTATCTCAGTCATATATTTTTGATGATACAGTGCCTGTTGTAAAGGGTAATGCAGGGAAATTGGCAATTGTAAAAACAAAGGGGCGATTTAGATTTTCGTTTGCAAATACTTTTTATGATGATAAATACAATCCGAATGATTTGGGATATCTTGCTCAGAATAATATTTTTAGGTCTTCACTTTCATTCGCATATAATGTACATAAACCTTTCGGTCAATTTTTGAATTTTCGTAATTCAATATCTTTTGTTCATAAAAGGCAGTTTGAGGGATTTAATAATATTTCAACTCAAATCAATATTAATTCTGCTGCAAAATTGAAGAATTTTATGTCTGTTGGAATTACTCAAAATATTAAACCATTTGTTACTATTGACTATTCTGAGCCACGAGTAGATAGTATGTTCTATGTAAGGAATCAAGAGTATAAAATATCGTCTTACATTTCTACAAATTATTCCAATCCTATTGCAATTGACCTTAATGCTAGTTTCAAGACAGTAAAAAGAAGGCTTACTAAACCGTGGCAGTATTCTTTTTCTTATGCTCCAAGAATAAGGTTTTCAAATAAGTTTTTGTTTACTTTAAGCAACAGCTATACAAAAGTTTTCCAAGATGCAGGATATGTTTCAAAATCAAACGATAGTATTTTTTTTGGTGTTAGGAATATTTCTAATCAGATTCTTACAATGGAATTTGATTATAATATTAGACGAAATGTGTCATTTAATCTACGATTGAGGCATAATTGGACTTTGGTAAATTACCTTGATTATTATTTGCTTTCGCCAAAAGGTTTTTTGTATCCTCTATCATTGCCTTATCACTATTTTTCGAACAGAGATGTAAACTCCAACTTTTTCAATATTGATTTTATATTTAAGTGGATAATTGTTCCTGGAAGTGAAATTACAGTTTCATATAAACTAAATGTTTCTTCATCTTCGGACATTCTCATTTATAATTATTATGGAAATTTTGAAAATATGTATTTGGAGAATCCTAATATTCAAAGCTTGTCAGTTAAATTGATTCTTTATTTAAATACCCAGACTGTCAGAAAAATAAAGAGAAGTAGATAGTTTTATTTTTCAATTTTATAAATTCTTAATTGTGCGCTTCTTAGAATAAAATGAGTGATTTGTATAGGTTTTTGTTCGGGAAAAAGAAAGTCCATTCCTCCGCGTTTTATATATTCTTTGAAATTGGCATAATGTTCGCCTCCAACCATTTTTTCAACCAATTTGCTACCTATTTTGCCTAATAAAAAAGAACCTTTTCCAAAATAATAATCACAAATGGCAAGGTACCCACCGTTTTTCAAAATACGTTTAGCTTCAGCAATTATTCCTTTTTGAGTTTTTAAGTCTTTTTCGTGCAGAGCTAGTGTTATATTTACGAAATCATAAGAATCCGATTCAAGACTAGTATTTGTTGCATCTTCAATTTTGCAGTCAATTTTTTCTTTGCCTATTTTTGCTATTTTTGTCATATTCTCTGACAAATCAACACCAATGATATCTGTAAAACCTTGCTTTTTGAAATATTTTAACTGGTTACCTGTTCCACAGCATAAGTCTGCAATTTTTTTTGCATTTAATTTTTTTGCAGTAGCAACTGTCTTTTTTCTTAATCTATTCAAAAAAACAAACAGAAACTTATCATATTTTTCTGCCATTTGTGGACTATATTCACTCATTAAGATTAAAATTTTTCAGGTTAAAATAATTTCTAATATCTAATGTCACCTGTTTTTTTGTTTGGACACCGTTTTTGATAACAGGCATATTTTCTCCATCAAAGAGGATATAACCCATTATTTGGTCTTCTATGTTAAGATCATATACCAGAGTATCATCAGTCATTGGAATAATAAATTTTTTTGCATAGCTCATCTGTACGCCAATACCACGTCTACTCAGGCTGCGTTTTACTAAATTTTTAAGGTTGATGAAGTTTTTATACACAATATTCATTTGGTATTGATCGTAAGTGCCGTAAATCTTTGTGAGTTCTTTTTGTTCTTGAGAAGAAGGCATAAAGAAAATTACGCTGGTATCTTTTATTGTAAATACATTTTTGTCATTTTCTTGTTTTGTTGTCGTATTTGTCGAAGTATCTGTGATTTGGGTGTGAATTGAATCATTGAAAAAGTCATTTTCTGTTTTTGTTTCTTTTTTACACGAAAAAATAGCGAAAATGATAAATAGGAAAATAAAGTATTTGTGCATTTTTTAAATTTTTAGGTTCAAAACTTTTGTGATTATTGCCTGACGAGTATATACGCCATTTTTTGCTTGTTCAAAATAATATGCTTGTTGAGTATCGTCTACATCAATATCAATTTCGTTTACTCTTGGTAAGGGGTGCATAATTTTTAAGTTTGGTTTTATATTATTCAGCAAAGACTTCTCTAGTCTGTATGAGTCTTTTGTTTTTTCATATTCCATTGGGTCAGAAAATCTTTCTCTTTGCACTCTGGTCATATATATAATATCTACCAAAGGTATTGCTTCTTCTAGTGTAGAAAATTCGTGATACTTTATGTTTTTGCTTTTAAGAAATAGTTTGTACTCTTCAGGTAGTTTAAGCAAATTGTGAGAAATAAAATAAAATGTAGGGTTAAAATGAGACATTGCTTCAATCAATGAATGAACAGTTCTTCCATATTTCAAATCACCTACCATAGCAATAGAAAGATTGTCAAGTTTTTTTTGGGTTTTGATTATTGAATATAAATCCAGCAAGGTCTGGGTAGGATGCTGGTTTGCTCCATCACCTGCGTTGATAATAGGGACAGGCGAAACAGTGCTTGCAAATCTTGCGCTTCCTTCCAAAGGATGCCTCATTACTATCAAGTCGGAATAACTAGCAACAGTAAGAATAGTGTCTTTAAGCGATTCCCCTTTACTAACGCTGGATGTGCCTGCATCTGTAAATCCAATTATCTTGCCTCCAATTCTCTGAACAGCTGTCTCGAAACTTAATCTTGTTCTTGTCGAAGCTTCGAAAAACAATGTTGCTACTACGTATTTTGATAGTAAATCTGGTCTTGAGTTTTTTTCAAAGTAAGCAGCTTTATCCATAATTTCGTATATGTCATCAACATTATAGTCAGAAATGGAAATAAGGCTGGAATATTGTGAAATTGTTTTTGTATCCATTGATTTGTTGTTTTGCAAAAAAAGGAAAATTTCTGCAATTTAGAAAAAAGATTTTTGATAATTTTAGATAGGAGAGTGTATATAAAAATTAAGTTTTTGAACAACAATATTATGGTACGTCAAGAAGTCTGTAAACTGTTGATTTTTCTGTCATTTTGATTTCTATCAAGTTCATAGCCAAAAAATCGACAAGTATTTTTTCTGCCATTGAGACTGATATTTCTGCCATTTGAACAAATTCTTCAAAGGTAATTTCTTTGAATTCATTGAGGTAATTGAGAAGAAATTGTTCTTTGCGACTATATTTAATTTTTATATTTTGATTTTTGTTTTTTTTCCAGTACTTAAGCAAAACTCTGTCAGCTAATAGGTTTTTGTCATTCACACGCGTATATGCTTTCCACTTGTTGTCGCTGTCTTTTGCATAGTATGGTTTTTTGTTCCCTTTTTCTATTGTGACTTCCAGAATTATTTTGTCTTCTATGTACCATGGCTTTATTTGATAATGTACTTTGGGTTTTGTAAATAGATGTCTTGCATTTTCAAGCATATAGGCTTCTTCGTTTGTTCTTATTCCTGCTATTTTTCCATTATCTTTTACCCCAATAAGAAGTTTACCTCCTTCTGTATTGGCAAATGCAGCAAATGTTTTTGCAATTTTTCTGGAATCAGAAATTTCGAATTTAAAATCGAGAGTAAGATTTTCGCCTTGGGCAATCAAATCTGATATGTATTTGGGTACATTTTTCACTGAATTATCTTGTCGGCTAAGCCTATAAATTCGTATGAATACTTTACTTTTTTTCTTTTTATTGATTGTAGATTTACGCTATAAACAATTGAAGAATCCAATTGGTTAGCCTTTTTGTAATAAAAATTTATATCCGCTAGTGGGTTGTCTTCTGCAACTACTATTACATCATCTGGAGTATTATTTATTATATTTGTAATATTGTTTTGGTAACGTTTGTTTAAAAATAAAATAGAACATTTGTACATATTAATTGAATCGGTTTCTCTTGCAAGTAATTTTCGACCATTAAAAGAATTTCCGATTGCAAGTTCATTTACATCGTCCATTACTGATGCTTGTCCAACAATATTGATATAAAAATAGTCAGCACTATTGTTAAAATTTAAAAATCTGGCAAATCCAACAAGATAATATGCTTCTTGCTCTGAGCGTGTTTGTTGTGCATTAATCATTGGCATAAATGCAATTAGACCTGTAATTAGTAATAGTATTTTTTTCATAATAAACATATTAGTTTTTTTTGACAATAAAAATAGACAAAAAATAAACCTTTCTAAAAAGTTAATTTATTTAATACTCTTGTTGTTGAATTATAATCAGTTAATAATTCAAATCAAAATTTATTTTTTACAAATTTAAAAAAAACATAAGTTTAAAAAAATAAAAAAAATACTCCTTTTTGACAAAAAATTCTAATTTTGCGAAATGATTTTTAAACATTTTTCAATAAAATAGAAAAAATGAAGTTTTACGCAGAAATAAATGTGATGCCACTTCGAAATTTACTTGATCCTCAGGGAAAAGCTGTTGGTAATACATTGGATGGCCTTGGCTACAATCAAGTTAGTAATGTTAGAATTGGCAAACACATTCAGATGGAAATAAATGCAGAGAATGAGGAGAGTGCAAAACAAATTGCTGATGAAATATGTCATAAGGTTCTCGCTAATCAGATAATGGAGTACTATAAGATTACAATAAAAAAGGAAGAATATTGAACAAAAGATTGCAAAATAGTCTGAAAACCACAATATTTTTACTAATAGGCATATTCCTCTTTTGGTTGGTGTATAGAAATCAACCTGTAGACGAAATTATTTCTCAACTTAAAAAAGCCAATTATTCTTGGTTAGTTTTGTCTATGGTACTTGGCTTGCTTAGCCATATAAGCAGAGCTTTGCGTTGGGAAATGCTATTAGAGCCATTAGGTTACAAACCTCGCAAAAATGTGCTTTTTTATTCTGTGATGATTATGTATCTTACAAATTATGCAATACCTCGTTCGGGAGAAGTTGTAAGAGCTGGAGTTGTTTCTAAATATGAAAAAATTTCGTTTACTTCATTGCTTGGAACTATCATCACCGAAAGAGCGATAGATTTTATTATGTTGTTTATCTTAACTGCTATTGTTTTGATTACAAAATTCGGGGTTTTTTTACAATTTCTGAACAACAATGAAGCAGTAAATGAGAGATTCAACTCTATCAAAAATTCAATGTGGCTTGTAATTGGTTTTATTGCTTTTTCAGTGGCAATTTTAGCAATATTGATTATTTTTAGAAAAAAAATTGCTAAAACAAAGATTTATATGAAGTTTCAGACAACGATAAATAATTTTATCAATGGTTTGAAAAGTGTAGGAACAGTAAAAAATAAATTATTGTTTTTCGGACATTCTGTTTTTATCTGGATAATGTATTTTATAATGATTTATGTGTCATTTCAAGCATTTGATTTTACAAAACATCTGGGATTATTGACTGGACTTACAGTTTTTGTTTTTGCCAGTTTTGGAATGGTATTTCCTTCTCCTGGTGGTATTGGAAGTTGGCATTTTATGACTATTGAAACTTTATTTATATTTGGAATCCCCAGAGCCTTAGGCAGAACTTTTGCTTTTGCTGCTCACGCAAGTCAAATGATAATGTTAATTGCAATAGGATTCTGGTCTTTGTTTATGGTTTCAAAAATTGATTCAAAAGATTCACAAATTTTAAACACAAAAAATACAATTCAAAATGAAAATCAACAAATTATCTCTGATTATTAGCATTGTAGCTTTAGTAGGTGTTATAGTTTTACTAATTGCTAAATTGAATGGAAATACGTCAACAACAACTGAAAATGTTGAAACAAAGGATAATCAAGTTTTAAATATTGCTTTTGTAAATTTGGATACAATTGCAGCTAAATATGATTTGTACAATGTTTTGTCGCTTCAACTAACCAAAAAACAACAGGAACTTGACAAACAATTGCAAAGTAAAATGCTTTCTCTACAAAACAGAGCAAATCAGCTTCAAAGCCAGTTTAGTCAACACCTTATTACTTCTATGACTTATCAGGAAAAAATGCAGAAATTGCAGGATGAACAAAATCAAATTCAGCAATGGCAACAACAAAAAACTTTTGAACTTCAAGAAGATCAAATGAATATGCAAAAAAGAATTCGTGATAGTCTTGTAAGTGCAATTAATATTTATAACAAAAATGGTAAATATAATATTGTGCTTAGTGATGCTACAGAAGGCACTGTATTATATGTCGACAAAGTTATTGATATTTCTAATGATATAGCCGTTATTTTGAATGAAAGAGCTCCTGTTCTTGACTCTTTAAATATTCAATAAAATAATATTATGAGAGCTGTTTGGAATTTTATATCTATCTTAATAATCACTATTGGTGTTTTAATAGCTTATTCTTTTTATCCAAAAACAATAAAAATTGGTAATTTGGAACTAAAAAAGAATAATCTCAAAACATTTATTGTGGGAGATACAACTCCTACTGATGCTCTGATGGCTGTTAAGTTAAGGAATGAGAAACCAAAGATGGATTCTTCCAAACAAGTAATTTTGCTTATTGGCGATTCAATGCTCGAACAGCTTAGATGGGCAATGAGAGATTATTGCCAATACAATGGACACGAACTGCATACTGTAATGTGGTATTCGGCTCAGTCAAAATGGTTTGGCCAATATGATACTTTGAAATATTATATCAATAAGTTCCACCCTACATACATTGTGCTTGTTTTAGGTGCAAATGAGCTTTTTGTATCAAATATAAAAGAACGAAGAGCAAAGTATGTAAAAAAAATAGTAGCTGATATGGACACTATTCCATTTGTATGGGTAGGTCCACCAAATTGGAAAAAAGATACTGGTATCAATGATTTGATATCAAGATATGTGAGCTGGGGAGCTTATTATCCATCATACAAAATTTCATTGAATAATCCTAAATTCAAACGCTATAGAGACGGAGCACATCCATTACCATCGACTGCTGCATATTGGATGGACGAAATTGCAAAATGGATTATGAAAGACAGCGATCATCCGATACTAATGAATAAACCAGATGTTAAAGGTACAATGTCAACAAATACTGTGATATTGCAACCACTTAAATAACAAAAAAGAAGCTGTCTAAAAAAGCAGCTTCTTTTTTTGTTGTAAAGAAAAAATTGTATTACATATTTCCCCAGTATTCCACCATTTTAACTAATTGAGAAGAATATCCCCATTCGTTGTCGTACCAAGAAATTATTTTGAAGAAATTACTGTTCAATTCCATTGATGCAACTGAGTCATAAACAGATGTAACAGAATGTTTGATCATATCACTAGAAACGATTGGATCGTCAGTGAATTCCAAAGTACCTTTTAATTCTCCCTCAGCAGCTTTTTTCATAGCATCATTGATTTCTGCTAAGCTTGTATTTTTTTCTAATCTAACTGTAAAGTCAATAACAGAACCGTCAATTGTAGGAACTCTCATTGCCATACCGTTGATTTTTCCTTTTAATTCAGGAAGAATTTTTGTAGCAGCTTTAGCAGCTCCAGTAGTTGTTGGAACTATGTTTGACATTCCTGAACGACCACGACGACGATCTTTTGCAATTCCGTCAACCATTCCTTGTCCAGCAGTAACTGAGTGTACTGTTGTCATCAATCCTTCTGCGATTCCAAAATTGTCTTGTAATACTTTCAATACTGGAGTTAAGCAGTTTGTTGTACAAGAAGCATTTGAGATAACTTGCAATGATGAATCAATATCTTTGTGATTTACATTATAGACAAACATTGGTGTGTCATCTTTTGAAGGAGCTGAAAGAATAACTTTTTTTGCACCTCCAGCTATGTGAGCCATTGCTTTTTCTTTAGTAAGAAAAATACCTGTTGATTCAACAACAACGTCAACATTAAGTGCGCCCCAGTTGATTTCTGCAGGATTTTTTTCTGCAGTAACTCTGATAGTTCTTCCGTCAACAACAAGATGTCCGTTTTCTACTTTTACGCTTTTTTCAAAACGACCAAATGCTGTGTCGTATTTTAATAGATATGCCATATAATCAGCATCAATCAAGTCATTGATGCCAACAACTTCAATGTTTGGATTACTTTCCATAATGCGGAATACCGCACGTCCGATACGGCCAAAACCGTTAATTCCTACTTTTACCATATTATTAAGTTTTATAAGTTTATAACAAAAGATTCACGATTTTTTGAATCGAAATTAAATTCTTTGCAAATTTACACTTTTACATTATAAAAAAAATTTACTTTTTTATTTATTTTATATTTATTGTCAAAAAATTTAGTAATATTGCTTAGTTTGCAATTGCAATCGTTTTAATTATAATTAATAAATTTTGACAAGATGAAAATATCTGCATTTATTGTTTTTTTGTTTTTTGCATTTAATAGTTATTCTCAAATTCCTGAATCATTCAATTTGGTTGATTCGGGTTTTGTGTCTAGTGTGAAATCACAACAGGGTGGTACTTGCTGGACACATGGTACTATGGCATCTATTGAAAGTAACCTGATGTTTACCGGGAAATGGAATACCAATGGTGAAACAGGCGAGCCTGATTTGGCTGAATATCATCTTGATTGGTGGAATGGTTTTAATAAATTCTGGAATAATGACATTGGAGGCGAAAACATAAATTGTCTTGATGTTCATCAAGGTGGAGATTATCTTGTAGCTACTGCTTATCTTTCAAGGGGTGATGGTGCTGTCAGAAATATTGACGGACAAAGTTATGATAATGCACCTGATTTTTTTAGCCCAAATTATCATTATTACTATCCCAGAGATGTCGAGTGGTTTACAATGGATGACAGTTTGCAAGGAATTGATTCTATAAAATTAAGACTAATGCAACAGGGGGCAATTGCCACTTGTATGTATTATTCATCTGATTATATTGATAGCAATTATAATCATTATCAGCCTTCTAACAGTCCTTATTTACCAAATCATTCTGTGACAATTGTAGGATGGGATGACAATCATTATGTCCCTTCGGCTAGAAAAAATGGTGCATGGATTGTGAAAAACAGCTGGGATACTACATGGGGAAACTATGGTTATTTTTGGATTTCATATTATGACAAATGGGCTTGTAAAGAGCCTGAAATGGGGGCTGTGTCATTTTATAATGTAGAGCCTATGAAGTATGATGAGGTTTATTATTACGACTATCACGGATGGAGAGATACTAAAAAAGATATTTTTGATGCTTGTAATGCTTTTGTTTGTGATTCAGACCAATGGATTACTGGTGTTAGCTTTTTTACAGATACAGACGCAGTTGATTATAAAGTGAAAATTTTTACACAAATGGAAGCTGATAGTTTCAAAAATGCAGTCACAATGCAAGAAGGCTATATTCAAAGAAAAGGTTTTCACACAATTGATTTTGATGTGCCTGTAAAAATGAATTCTGGACAGAATTTTTATGTTTATCTTTATTTGTCGGCTGGAGGACAGCCTTACGACAGAACTTCTCTTGTTCCTGTGTTGCTTGATGACAGATTTGTAAAATCTCAGACTTCTACTTTAGTGGCATCAACAGCAAATCCGGGAGAGAGTTATTATTATAAAAATGGACTTTGGTATGATTTCTATTATTACGATGATCCTTCTAGCTATGATTCTACTGGGAATTTCTGTATTAAAGCTTTGGCTCAGGATACCCCTGATAGACAGGAAATTGGTGTGATGTTTCATATTCTCAATTTTAGAAATAAAGGTATTGTTGGTGCAAATGTAACAATGGACACATTGACAGCTGCTACCGATAGGCAAGGAGATGTTTTTTTTCCAAATGTTGAAAAAAATAAAACTTATTCTGTTTCAGTAAGTGCACAAAATTATGAGAATTTTGATACTACAATTAATGTGTATGATTCAACTTTGGTTTTAGACATCAATCTTGTTGGATTGGTGAATATTGATGAAAAATCATATAGTCTGGAAATTTATCCCAACCCTGTAACAACAGTTCTAAAAGTTAGTTCAGATGTAAAGATATATTCTTGTAAAATTAGAGATTTGAGCGGAAGAATTATTGCTGCAAAAAAATTAAACAACTTTAATTCTATTGATGTTTCAAACTTAACATCAGGTGTTTATTTTATAAGTTTTGAAACTGAATATGGAATTGTGGTGAAGAAATTTATTAAGTAAATTGAAATGAAAATAAATGCACTAAGCTTTTTTTTTAAGGCTAAGTGCATTTTTATAATTATACTATAACTTTCACATTACTTTGTGGACTGAGTTTGAAATTCTGAAAGTCAAAATGTTCTATTAGATTCAGTCCCGGACGTTTTCCTACGTCAATACTTCCTGCAAAGTCTTGAATATTCAAGGCTTTTGCACCATTAAGAGTTGCCCATTTCAAAACTTCTGTAAATTCAATATCATCAAAGCATTTCATTTCTTCCAGTATATTAAGCTTTGTATTAGACGATAGACTGTCTGTTCCGAGGCATATTTTTGCATTATTGTGCATAAATTTTTTTGCATTAGGTATAACACCAGAAATATACTGATTAGACAAAGGATTTAAAACCCAATACACATTTTTATTCTTTTTTTCGACATATTGAATTTCTTCTTCTGTTGTATGCACATTGTGAACCAATAGAATATTTTTGTCCAGATTTTCTATCAAGGGGAAATAAGTCATTAGCGATGTTTTTCCTGATGGTGTAAATTTGTCGGCTGCATTGAGATTTTCAAGCATTTTGTAAAAATCACCAGTTCCGTGAATAAACAATTCATTTTCTGCTGGGTCTTCTTCATTATGAATTGTGAAAATTCCTTTGTCGATATTTGCTACTTCCTTGATAAAATCCAATGAACAGGTATAAGGAGCGTGAGTGTAAAATGAGCTATTTTGAAAAAGTTTTTTTCTTTCCTTTGTATTTTCTATGGATTTTTTACCAGCTTCTTTGTCGTAAAAGTCCATTGTTTCAAGAAATGTATGATAATAAATTTTCGATTTGCGTTTTGTTTCTGCACTTATTTCATATAAAGAAATGTCGCCAACAGCTACAATGCCATTTTTTTGCATCTCAATGTCTGCTTCCCGAATTTTTTCAGGTTCCCAAATCAGATTTTCGTATAGTTTCAGAATATTGTGAATAAAATTTGGTAGGCCTGTTTTTTGTGGCACTTTGCCTTTGAATTGTGACAATTCGAGATGACAATGTGCATTTACAAAACCCGGAACTATTACACCATTGTAAAATTCTATTCCTGATTGCTCGCGAGAGTCTATTTGGCTGATTGAAATAATTTTACCTGTTTCGTCGATTTCAATAACACCGTTTTTAATTGGAGCTTGAGAAACAGGAAATATATAATTTGCAGAAATTTTAGGCATCTATATTAATTTTTGAGATTACAAACATTTGTGCAAAAGCATCCAATTTGATTTTTTCGAAAGGCTTTTTAATTTCAAAATTTTCTAATTTCAAGTCAGTGTTGAATTGGGCTTTGATATTGTCTGATTCAAAGCAATAGTAGTCATTATAAAACTTTAATTTGAAATTATTTTCTGCTGTTTTATATTTCAAAACCTTCAAACCATCTTCTGTTGTAAAATGGTAGCCGCTGGGACTTTGTTCAAAACTTTGCTCTGATAAATGAACTTTGGGTTTGTCGAGATAAGGCTTGCCTGCACTAGGACAGAAAGTAGCACAGTTGCCGCATTCATTGCACCAGTCTGCGATATTGTATGTTTGTCGGCTTTGTTTTATTTCAAATTTTTCTTTGTAAATGACCTTTGCTTTGTCTTCTTTAAAAATAATTTCAGGAATTTCAAAAGAAAAAGGTTCTACCCAATAGCCTTGATTTGCAAGGTTTGGACACACGCTTACGCACACATCGCATAACTCGTCGCATAATAAGCACCTGCTTGCTTCTTCTATGGCTTGTTCATCTGTGTATGTTTTTGTGACAATGTTGAAATTATTTCTTTTATCTAATGCTAAATTTTCAGGCACAACAGGAAGCTGACGTGTTGCTTTCTTTATTTTTAGAGTTTTATAGTCGATTTCTTTTTTGTTTTTTTCTGTTTTTATAATATCTGCTTTCAAGTCATTCAGGATTTCATAAGCTGCTTTTTTTCCATCAGCAATGGCTTTTATTGCAGATGCAGCACCTCTTACAGCATCACCACCAATGAAAATATTGTCGTATCGGGTAAATGGTATTTCTTTTTTTCTGTATTCGTATTCTTTCAGAAAATCAAAGTTATTAAGTTGTCCTATTGCAGGAATTATAGCAGAAACTCCTAAAATAAACTCGCTTCCCGGAATTTTTAAAGGTTTAGGTCGTTTCCCTTTTTCTTGAGGGATAAGCTCTGTTCTAATAAGCTTGATGCCAGTGAGTTTGCCATCTTCTATAATGGCTTCTAAAGGTTCAACAAGTTCGATAAACTCAATTCCTTCTGCAATTGTATCAACTATTTCGTGATAATGAGCAGGCATATATTCTTTGGTTCTTCGATAGAGAATCATTACTTTCCCGTTGTTGCCAACAAGTCTTTTGGCTATTCTGGCAGCATCCATTGCAGTATTTCCGCCACCAATAACAGCAACATTTTTGCCTATGTCGAGTTTTTGATTATTTCTTGTTTTGTAGAAAAAGTCGAGTGAATCAAATACATTTTCGTTGTCAAAACCGGGCAATTCCATTGCTAATGATGCTTGTGCTCCTGGTGCAACAAAAACATAATCGTATTTTTTCTTTATTTCTTGAAAATTTTCAAAATTAACTTCGTAATTGTAATTTACTTTTGCTCCTAATTTTAAAATACGATTTATGTCCAAATCTACTTGTTCGTCTTGTAATCTAAAAGATGGAATTGCATTTGCTACCATTCCTCCAAATTGTTCGTTTTTCTCAAAAATTTCAACATTTGCACCATTTATAAGCAGATAATAAGCAGCACTCATTCCGCCCGGACCTGCTCCTATTATTGCTACATTGGTGTCAATCAGCTTTTTGTGCTTTTTAGGCACGTTGATTTCTTTTGTTTTTTCTGCAATATATCTTTTTATTTCTCTGATATTTAATGCACTATCGTAATTTATTCTGGTGCATTTCAATTGACAAGTATGGTCGCAAATATAGCCTGTAACAGTAGGAAAAGGATTGTCAACCATAACAGTTTTTATTGCTTCTGCCAAATTTTTAGTTTGCACCTGATACATATATTGAGGCACCTTCTGATTTGTTGGACAAGTATCAACGCAAGGAGCAGCAATACAATCGAAATTACCAAGTTTTCGATTTGTTTTTATTGATGGTTCTGAAAATGAATTTTTCTTGTATCTTTTGTCTTGCAAAACTTTATCTGCATAATTATTTAGATTTTTAAGAGATGATTTTCCTTTTGAAAGAATAAATTCATCAATTGTTTTTTGATTTTTGCCCGCTTCTCTTAATATATCGTAATATTGGTGTAATCTACCGTATCCACCCGGTTTCAATAGGTCAGAAGAAACAGTAATTGGTTGCAATCCAGAAGCTATCAGGTCTGTAACATTGTAAGCATCTGCACCTCCTGAAAATGAAATTTTAAGTTTGCCGTTGAATTCATTTTGCAATTTGCGTGCAATATTTACAGAAATTGGATGCAAGGCGCGACCTGACATATACATCATTTCATTTTCTTTCTGAAAAACATCTTTGTTATTAGTTGTTTCAAGTGTGTTAGTGAGTTTTATCGAGAAGAAAATATTGTTTTTTTCTGCTAAAAGTCTCAATCTGGAAATCATCTCTATAGCATCATCGTATTTCAAATCGTGTTCAAATGCTATGTCAGGAACATTTGTTCGGAAACCGCTATTGTGGATTATTTCAAGAAGTTTTTCTTTACCCAAAAGAGTAGGATTAAGTTTTATAATAGTGTTGATTTTTCGTTCACTGATAAGGTATGTCGCAATTTGTTCTATTTCCTCTGGTGGGCATCCGTGCATTGTAGATAATGTAATGCTTTCAGTCAGTTTTGAAGGAATTTTTATTTCTGAAATTTGAGGGTAAATGTCTTTTATTTCATCAATTTTGGCTGCTAATTCTTCTGACGAATCTGTCATTTTGTTCAGAAACCATTGAACGTTTGGTTGCATTATGCCTTTCAAGTCGTATCCGACGCTCATATTAAATGCTGTGCCTAAATTTTTGAAACCAAGTTCTTTTTGCAGAATATGAATAATAATCCAGGCATTTAGATATTCATTAAAGGCTTCTTGAATCTTTAATTCCTGCGACCATTCACAATTGTAACCTTCGTCCTGAATGTCGATACAAGGTTTTGAAACTTCGATTTCATCAAGAGTCTGAATAGTTTTTAGCTCAATAAATCTTGCACCTGCAAGCCACGAAATTATTATGTTTTGTGCAAGCTGAGTTTGTGGTCCTGCAGCAACACCTATAGGGCTGTCTAATTTGGTGTTGATATATTTGAATTTGAAAAAATCATTTTCTTGTGGTTCAAAAAATAATTCTTTTGTCAAACCCAAAACTTCGTCTTTTTTTAGTTGTTTCAAAATAAGAGACAAAAGTTTGGGCAAAGGTGTTGGGTAAAATTTGTCATTAAAAATCATAATGCTGTTTTTTTTAAAAATAATGATTCTATTTTTGTGAAATAAATTATTCAAAAATAAAAAAAAGAGAATTTTTATGAAATTTTTTCAAATAATAATATTTACTTTCCTTTCTATTGGCGTATTAGCTCAGAATGAAATTCACATTTATAATCCAAAGGCAGATGCAATGCGAGATTTGAATAATGCAATTGCAAAAGCAAAAGTAGAAAATAAAAATGTGTTTGTTCAGATAGGTGGCAACTGGTGTCCGTGGTGTGTGATGATGCATAAATTTTATACAAGCGACACATTGGTAGATTCTGTGATGAAATCGGATTATGTTACTGTTTTAGTGAATTATAGCCGAGAAAATAAAAATTCTGAAGTTATGAAACGATTTGGTTTTCCACAACGTTTTGGATTTCCTGTAATTGTAATTCTTGACGGGGAAGGCAATGTTTTGCATATACAAAACACAGCTTATTTGGAAGAAGGACGTGGTTATAATGAAAAGAAATTTGTGGAATTTCTGAAAAATTGGAATGTAGAAGCATTAGACCCTAAAAATTATGAATAGTGCAATAGATGAAATAAAGAAAAAGTTTTATTACAAGTATAATTTACTGACAATACTTGGACCAACAGCAGGGGGTAAAACGGGATTTGCTGCTTATGTTGCTAAACAGTTTGATGGTGAAATAATCAGTGCTGATTCTCGACAGGTATATCGCGGAATGGACATTGGAACAGGCAAAGATATTGCGGATTATACTGTTGATGGTGTTGAGATTCCTTTTCATTTGATTGACATAAAAGATGCAGGTGAAAAATACAATCTTTTTGAGTATCAAGGTGATTTTTTTTCTGCATTTGAAGATATAAAAAAACGAAACAAAATCCCTGTAATGTGCGGAGGCACAGGGCTTTACATTGAGGCTATTATTGGAAATTTTAGGCTTGTTGAAGTTCCTGAAAACAGAAGATTGAGAGAAGAATTGGAACAAAAAAGCATTGATGAACTGATAGAGATTTTAGCTTCGATGAAGAAATTGCATAATGTTAGTGAAATAGATAATAAAAAACGTGCAATCCGCAACATAGAAATTGAAATGTATTTGAAAGAGCATCCTGAAAAAAGACCTAATTATCCAGAGATAAAATCTTTGAATATTGGTGTGAAATTTGACAGAAAATCTCAGAAAGCCCGAATTACAAAACGCTTGTATCAAAGAATAGAAGAGGGGATGATAGATGAGGTTGAAATTTTGCTTAAAAAAGGAGTTTCTGCCGACACATTAATATATTATGGTTTAGAATACAAATTTGTTACTTTGTATCTTCAAGGTAAATTGTCAAAACAAGAAATGATTGACAAGCTGGAAATTGCTATTCATCAGTTTTCAAAACGTCAGATGACTTTTTTTAGACATTTGGAAAAGAAGGGGCATAAAATATACTGGTTAGATGGCTATATGACTGCTGAAGACAAGTTTCAACGTGTTATTGATATTATTCAAAAATAAAAATATATACTATGTCAATTAAAAAATTTTTTTTGCTAATTCTGATTCTTTTCGGATTTTCAAAAGTCAACTTTGCTCAAGAAAATATTCAGGATATCAGAGACTTATACAACTCTGTCTAGAATTACATTAAGTCTCAAAATAATGAAGAAATACCGCTTGATAATATCCAGATTATACAAAATCAGAATATGCCTGCAATTGGCCCTCAAACTATTACATATAGTTTTTATTTTACTTTGGATTTTGCTGAAACAGAAGAAAATTCAGATTATGTCCATAATCTGAATTTTGTGACAAGAAAATACAATGTTGCTGCGAGTCTTGATAGTTACGAAGAATTTCTTTATAATGAAAAAGGACAGTTGATTTTTTATTATCAACAACTTGAAACAGTCGATAATGTGCTGAGAGCTAGATGTTATTTTTTGAACAACAAACTTGTTAAATTTTCTCTCAAAGAATTGATTGAAGAAGGCGAAATTGATAACTCGGCAGACTATAAGGAAATATATAATTCAATCTACAATATACCTGAAATTTATTTTGACGAATATATAAGTATTTCTTCTAAAAGCAATCAGATAAAAAATTTATATCATATGATAGATGAAGTAGTGCAATGATGTGTTTTTAATAATTATAAAATCTGTTACTATCTATAAGCATATTTTTTATCATAGTATTGAAATTATTTTCTTTTAGTAAATCTTCAAGGTTGATGTGCAGCCAGTATTTCCAATAATTGTTAGGGTTTGAAGGTAGATTTATCCTTTCATCTTTAGGATTTTCTCTGCGGAGATTTTCATCCATTCCAAGCAAATCTTGAATAGGGAAAATAGCCCACATACTTGGACTGTACAAGTGTTGAATAATAATTTTTTTTACTATCCAAGGCTCACAATAAAATGGTGAATTTCCCCATTCACCAAGAATCTGATTGAAGAAACGTTGCGAACGAGAGGTGTCTTCTTCCCACCAACCGCGAATTGTCGAAGTGTCGTGAGATGACGGAGTTGCCACAGACAAGTAAGGATAATTATTCGGATGTTCAAATTCTTTGTTTGAGTCTTTTGGCATACGCTGGATTTCAAGGCTAAGAATGTTCAAATCCTTCATTACTTGTGGAACACATTTTGGAATCATTCCCAAATCTTCACCACAAATAAGCATATTTGTTGCTTTTTTGATTGCAGGCAATTTTATCATTGCTTGTTGTCTCCAAAACTCTTCATTGCGATAGTAATAATAATCATTGTAGAGTTCCATTATTTTCTGTTTATGGAAATCATCAAGGGCTTTGAAAGATTCTGTTTTGAATAAAGAATGACGAGGTATATATGTTTCTTCTTCTGAATGAGGATATTTTATAAACAGCACTTCTTCAAGAAGTTTGAACATTCCGTTTTGAATAATGCTTTTCCTCTGGGCTTCGGCTTCAGTGACATCTTCAGAAATGTTTATGTAACTTTCTATTTTTCTTTGAGTGTTGAATTGTTCTTTTACTGAATATATGCCGAATTCGTGTTGATTTAAAAATGTGTTTTTTACAAAATCTGTATGTTCGCCAAATATTGGAAATAGCATATAATCTCTGATGTAAGGGGTGCAATATCTGATAAAATCAAAGCCAATTCCTTTTTCGTCAAATTCACTGCGATAAATAGGAATAGAAGGATTGAAATAGCCTAAAATTCCCTGTACCTGCTCTTTTGGTATTTCCCATATTCTGAAGAACCCCAGGATATGGTCTATTCTGAATGCATCGAAATATGTAGCCATTTTTTTAAGTCTATTTTTCCACCATTTGAAGTTATCTTTTTGCATTTCATCCCAGTTATAAGTCGGAAATTTCCAGTTTTGACCTAATTCTGCAAAATCATCAGGTGGAGCACCAGCTTGAGCATCCATATTGTACAAATGCGGTTCTGTCCATGCATCTACACTGTGTCTAAAAATGCCAATAGGTATGTCGCCTTTGATAATAATTCCTTTTTCTCGTGCATATTCAGCTACTTCCGAAAGTTGTTTGTGCAAGTGATACTGAATAAAATAGTGGACAGCTATGTCGTCGTAATGAGAAGCTTTGGGACTTGTCAGCTCTCTTAATATCTTTTCGTCAGGTTTGCTGAATCTGCCCCATTTTGTAAAATCAGGAGTACCAAAAAGGTCTCTTAAATAAGAAAAAGAAGCATAAGGAATTAGCCAGTATGAGTTTGCTTTAAAGAATTTTTTAAAATCAGGATTTTGTAAAAATTCGGTTTTTTGCTCATCAAAAATCAATTTGTAGAACCTTGATTTTATTTTCATTACAGCTTCATAATCGATTTCGGTTAAGGCGTTGAGTAATTTTCTTTGCTCATCAATAATTTCTTGTGTAACTTTTGTTGACAATTTGCCTATTGCGGACAGATTTAGGTATATCGGATGTAGTGCAAATACTGAAATTGCAGCATAAGGATACGAATCGTGCCAAGTATGTGTAGCAACAGTGTCATTGATAGGTAAAATTTGGATAAGTTTCAATCCAGTTTTTACTGCCCAATCTATCAGATAATACAAATCGAGAAATTCTCCAACACCATGTCCTTGCTTGCTTCTGAGTGCGAATACTGGTATAGCTACTCCTGCTCCTTTCCAATTTCCTCCCGGATATTTAAAATTTTCGTCATTGCGTATTAAAATATTTTCTTTGAAAGGGTAGAGTATTCTTTCTTCATTTTCAAAAATTATTACTTCTTTTGTTTTTGTACCAACAATACAGTATTTGTAAACTATTGGCTCTGTTATTTTTTGTAAACCAATATTTTTTTCCCAAAATGGAAAATTTTTTTCATTAAGTAAAACGACTTTAGATTTGTCCCAATTTCCAAGTTCTTTAATATTCCCTGTAATGGCAAGACTATGCCCGGGATTTAGTCTTCTGTTTTTTATCTTAAAGAGAATTTGATATTTCTTTTGTTTTGCTTCTTGCTTGTTTGTTGCCCTTTTGTATTTCCTTTTAAATAAATTCTCGGAAAATGCAGATGTGTCAAAAATATTGTCAAAATTTGTTGAACTTTTCCATAAATCAGATATAATAATATTTTTACCTGCTTTCAAATCGTCTATTTCAATATCTCTGTCATCACCCCATTCAAAGAGTCTTATGCCAGAGTCTGTGTCTTCAAGAAAATATTTATAAGAAAAATGTCTTACACTATCTCTTACGTCAATTATACAATCCCAATCGCCCGTTTCTCCATTTACAGGAAACATTTTTATAGCATCGTCTGCATTGTTGTTACCTAATTCGGGAATAGACCCTGTTATTTTTAATATTTGTCCAACATTGGTTTTGTAGTTTATTGTAAATTTTATTTTCATATTGTGGCGGATTTTAACTTGTATTATAACATTTAAGCCCTAAATATAAAATTAATTTTCTTGAATTTAAAACTAAGACTCAATTAAAAAAAGATGTTGTTAAAAAAAAATTGTATATTGCAAAAAATTTATAAAAAATTATGACCAAATAAAAGAATTATTTTTACAACTTTCTGCCGAAGAGCAAAAAACATTATTGCACGAATTACCTAAATACCAGTTAAATATACCACCAATACAAACTCCAACAGATTTAAAATTCTGTATTCATTGCAATTCTCAGAACATCATTAAACACAGCAAATACAAAAACACACAACGTTATAAATGTAAAACATGTGGTCGAACATTTTTACCCACAACAGGAACATTAACTTCTCATTAAAAAAAAACGGAAAAATTTGCTTTATATGCATCGATTATTGAAAAAGAAGGATTACTAACTATAGCCAAAATGGCACAAAGAGTAGGAATAAGTATCCCAACATCATTTGAATGGCGACACAAAATATTGTTATCATTACCTAAAAAAAAGATAAGTTTACAGCAGAAACACAAATAGATGACTTGTGGTTTCTATACAGCCAAAAAGGGAGGAAAGGCTTATCCTATGATAGAAAAAGGGGCGGAAGTAAGCGACAAGGAGACAATAATTTTCAAGTAAAAATAATAGCAGCGAGCGACAAAAAACAAGTAGAAATGAAGGTGGCAAAAATAGGCAGAATAAGTGCAAATGATATTATACATGCCATAGGAGATAAGTTTAAAAATGATATAATTTCTTTATGGAACAAGGAGCAATGAAACGTAGTTCTGATGGAATTTATTTTGTAGTTCCCGACAAAATGAAATTTGCTTCCGACTCTTTGTCCAGATTAATTATTCAAATTCAGGGCGATGGAGATTATAAAAAAGCAGGCAAAATTATGGATAAATACATGGTAATGACTGATGTTTTGAAAAAAGATTTAAAAAAACTCGATAAAGAAAATATTCCTGTTGATATTGCATGGGTACAAAGTTCTGATGTTTTGATGAAATGACAATTTGAATTTATAAGAGAAAAGCCATCGAAAAAAATCGGTGGCTTTGTATTTAAAAAATTTAACTTATATTTTCGTTAATATATTTGATTGCGATATTTGCGGCAGCAACTTCACTATCGAAATTCCAAATATTGAATTTTTTTCCGTCTTTTGTTTTAATAATTATTTCATGATTTTTACTACTACCTGCTTTTAAACTTGAAATTATTGTATCTGCTTTTATAGAGGCGATATTTGAAATAGGAATTTTTTCGTAGGGTTCTAATTTCCCATCTTTATTTTTTTCTAGTAAATAAACATTTTTAGAAGCAACACGCATTTTTTTGTTCCCCAATCCTGCTCCTACTAGTTTTTTCAGATTAAAGGTTATAATTTCTTCTTCATCATTTTCCATATGCGAAGGAACTTGTTTTGGGATATTTGTAAAACGAAAAATAGAAGACAATAAATTAACATAATCTTCGTTTTTTCGTGTCATATCTGCCAATAATAATGTTGGTTTTGAGTCAATTTCGAGATAAAAATTTTTGTAATTACGCATTTCTTGACTATAAACATCAAAATCTGTAATTTTAGAATAATCAATTTCTTCTTTTTTGGTGATATTTGTTCCATCAAAATTCAGGATAATTATTTTTTTTGTTGTAAACAAATAATGTAAATCAGGTTTTACTGCAAGTGAATATAGATATTCGGCATCTTTTAAATATTCTGGTTTTGAATTTGGAACTTGTTCGTATATTTTTTTCAAAATATCGTTCGGATTTATCACTTGGAATTTAAAAACATCTTCTTTGTTTTTAAATTTTATTTTCAAAAAATAAGTTATTACCAAACCAGTTTTTACACCTACTTCCAGAGAATTAATATCAGTGGCAAGGAACTCATCAATTAAAGTCATTTTACCGAAAAGCTTAGCCGATCCCATTAGAAATCTATTCTGGTTTGTATATGCAAGAATAAATCTCTTTTTCAATTTTAGACTTTTCGTATTGTAATAATTAATTATTTCTTCATTTTCTTTTAAACAACATTTTTTAAAGTTTTTGTTAATGCTTTTATCTGTGTAAATCATGATACTAGATTTTATGATTAAAAAAATTTTTAAGAAAATTATAAAATAAAAAACTAAAAGTCAAATATTTCATAAAATTAATCTAAAATAATTTTATGGTTTTTTAATGCTGAATTTAAAAAAAGGCTCTTGTTTAAAATAACGATGACTGATAAAAGCTGAATCTTTTAGGTGTTTTTTAGCTTTCAGTTTCTTAAAATTTCAGGTTAAAATATCTGAAATAGAAAAAACGCTATTTTAAATTAAATCAAAAAGATTACGATTATCAACAAACGTATTGCTTATATATTTGATAATACCATGCTGTTTTTCAATGTGTTCTGCAAGTAATACCCCGCCATCAGATGATAAATTTTGTGCGTTAGAATTGACGAAATATGCTTTGTTTTTCTTATATTTTTTACTCATTTTTGGGTGTATGTTTTTGTTTGATTTATTGTTTTATTCACCACTAATTTAACAACTTACACTCATCTTTCCTAATAATTTATGAATTATTTAGGTTAAGTTATCAATACATTTTATGTCTTTAATTTCTATTATGTTTAGTTGTAAATTTTTAAAATACAGTAAGTTTGTTGCTGACTGATAATTTTAATGATATAAATCATTAAAATTACATATTTTAAAAATTACCTTTGTCGAAAATTTAAACTATGGGACTTAAAGATTTTGTTGATGATCTTTTTTCAAAGAGAAAAAAGCTTGAAATTGGAGGAGGAGAAGCTGCAATGGAAAAACAAAAGGCGATGGGGAAAATGACAGCCCGCGAAAGAATATTATATTTGCTCGACGAAGGGACTTTTCAAGAGTATGACTTGTTCATAAAACACGAAGCGAATGACTTCGGAATGGAAAAAAAAGAATTAGCAGCCGACGGTGTTATTACTGGAACGGGTAAAATTGCAGGAAAGCCAGTTTGTATTTATGCACAGGATTTTACTGTTGCCGGTGGTTCGCTTGGATATATGCACGCCAAAAAAATTACTAAGATAATGGATCATGCTATCAAAATGCGTGTTCCTTTGATTGGTATCAATGACTCTGGTGGAGCCAGAGTACAAGAAGGAGTTAATTCTCTTGCAGGATATGGAGAAATTTTTTATCGTAACACAAAAGCATCAGGAATTATACCTCAAATATCAGTTATACTTGGACCTTGTGCTGGTGGAGCAGTCTATTCTCCAGCACTTACAGATTTTGTGTTTGTAGTAGACAAAATTTCAAAAATGTTTATAACTGGACCTCAGGTTATAAAAACTGTTTTGGGTGAAGAAATATCAATGGAAGAGCTAGGAGGTGCGCGAGTACACTCTGAAATTACAGGTAATGCACATTTCTACGCACAATCAGAAACTGAATGTTTTGATCAGATAAAAGAGCTTATAACATTCATCCCTTGGAATAATTCACGTCGACCTATAGCTTTTCCACCAGCAGAACCCACAGAAGCAATAGATTTGGAAAAATTCATTCCCGAAGATCCTAAAGAACCTTATGATGTTAGAGAAGTTATAAAAGCTTTATCTGACGAATCTAAATTCCTTGAAGTTCAGGAACTATGGGCTAGAAACATTGTTATTGGATTTGGACGCTTGCATGGACAAACAGTAGGTTATGTAGCAAATCAGCCTGACGTATTGGCTGGAGTGTTGGATGTTGACTCTTCTGACAAAGCTGCCAGATTTATACGTTTCTGCGATTCTTTCAATATTCCGATTGTAACATTAGTAGATATGCCCGGTTATTTACCCGGAATTGATCAGGAACATGCAGGTGTTATTCGTCACGGTGCTAAGTTATTGTATGCATATAGCGAGGCAACAGTTCCAAAGATTACTGTTATTCTTCGTAAAGCATATGGTGGAGGTTACATTGCTATGAATTCTCGTCATCTTGGTGCAGACTTTGTATTTGCATGGCCTAATGCAGAAATTGCTGTTATGGGACCTGAAGGAGCTGCAAATATTATTTTCAGAAAAGAAATTGAAAAATCAGCTGATCCAGAAAAAACAAGACAAGAGAAAATAGCTGAATACAAACAAAAATTTGCAAATCCATACGTAGCTGCAGGAAAAGGTTATGTTGATGCAGTTATTGCTCCAAATGAAACACGTAAGTTTTTACTACATTGTATTGATGTATCTATCAATAAATCAGTGCCAAAACCAGATCGTAAACATGGTATTCCACCATTCTAAAAACAATAATTATGGATTGCAATGAATATAAAATGTTATATGTAAATGGTCAGGAATATCGCACAAGAATGTGTAGAAAATATCCTGATGTACCTAAATGGGATAGAGATAATCCTAAAATGGTTCTGGCTTTTATTCCCGGAACAATTGGTAATATAAATGTAAAAGTTGGCGATACAGTAAAAAAAGGACAAACATTGTTGATTCTTGAAGCTATGAAAATGAGAAATCGTGTGAGAGCTCCAATAGATGGGAAAATAAAGAAAATATATGTTAATCCTAATGATATTGTTACAAAAAACCAACTCCTTGTTGAATATGAGTAAATGACTTATGAAAAGAGGCTTTAATGCCTCTTTTTTTTTCTTGAAAATATGTTTTATAACAAAAATTTAGATTTCTAGATATTTTATTTAAATTAGTAGCAAATTAAAACAAAAAAAATTGTTATGAAACTTAATTTAAATGATTTTCCATATTTGACAGAAGAACATAGATTAATTCGTCAAACAGCAAGAGATTTTGCTGAAAGAGAAATAAAACCTGTTGCAGCAGAACTTGATGCAAAGGAAGAATTTTCTTATGATTTGACTAAAAAACTTGGAGAGATGGGTTTTTTAGGCATTACTGTTCCAGTAGAATATGGTGGACAGGGAATGGATTATATTTCATATATAATTATTGTAGAAGAATTGGCTAGAATCGATAGTTCTCAAGCAGCTACTGTGGCTGCTCATAATTCTTTAGGAACAGGACCAATAATCAATTTTGGTACAGAGGAACAGAAAAAGAAATATCTGCCAAAGATATCAACAGGAGAAGGTTTATGGGCTTTTGGTCTAACAGAACCTACTGCAGGTAGTGACTCTCGTGGCTCAAAAACTACAGCAAAACTTGAAAATGGTTTTTGGACAATAAATGGTTCAAAGACATTCATAACAAATGGCTCGAACAAATTAAATCTTGGAGCAACAGTTCAGGCTGTTTCTGGTGTTAATGAAAATGGAAAAAAAGAATTCAGTACAATTCTAGTTGATGCTGATACACCTGGATTTATCAGAAAAAAACTTTCTAATAAACTTATGTGGAGAGCTTCAGATACATCTGAATTATTTTTCAATGACGTAAAAGTGCCCGAAGAAAATCTTCTAGGTAAAAGAGGAGAAGGTTCTAAAATAATGCTTTCTACACTCGATAGTGGACGATTGTCTATTGGTGCTATGGGGCTTGGTTTAGCTCAAGGTGCATTTGAACTTGCCTTGAATTATGCAAAAGAACGTAAACAATTTGGTCGATATTTGTCAGATTTTGAAGCTATTCAATTCTATATTGCAGAAATGGCAACAAAAATAGAGGCTGCAAGGAATTTGCTATACAGGGCTACTTGGTTGAAAGTTAAAAAACGCCCGTTCTCAATCGAAGCTGCTATGGCTAAGTATTACTGTAGCGAAGTTGCAAAAGAAGTTGCTGATTTGGGAGTGCAGATTCACGGTGGTTATGGTCTTATGAAGGATTATGATATAGAACGTTTTTACAGAGACCAACGTTTACTTCAAATAGGAGAGGGCACATCTGAAATTCAAAAAATAGTCATATCACGTAGCTTGATAAGAGATTAGATAGTTTATAAGCTATTACTTATTTATTATTTATCTTCTTTATTTTTGTTAAAAAAACAAAAATTTAAAAAACACTTGACAATCGGCTTGTTATTTTGTATATTTGCAAGCTAAAATTTATTTGATGAGTTGGATACATGCATTGATTATTGCTATAGTTGAAGGGATTACAGAGTTTTTACCTATATCTTCGACAGGACATATGATTATTACAGAAAAATTATTAGGATTAGATGCAAATGACTCTTTTATACAAGCATTTATAGTTAATATTCAATTTGGAGCAATACTTTCAGTTGTTGTAATTTACTTTAAAAAATTTATTCAATCCTGGGAATTCTATTGGAAATTACTGGTTGCCTTTTTGCCGGCAGCCTTTATAGGTTTATTATTGGATAAATACATCGAAAAATTACTAGGGAGTGTTGCAGTAGTCGCAACTATGCTTGTTTTAGGAGGTATTATTCTTGTTTTCGTCGATAAGTGGTTTATTAAAAATGAACAAATTGAAGAACAAAAAGTTACTTATAAAAATGCTTTAGTAATCGGATTCTTTCAGGTACTAGCAATGATTCCGGGTGTTTCCCGTTCAGCAGCTACAATAATTGGAGGACAAACTCAGAAGTTGAATAGAAAAAATGCAGCCGAATTTTCATTCTTTTTAGCTGTTCCAACAATGTTTGCCGCATCAGGATACAAATTACTGGAGAATTATAAAATTATAGATGCACACAATATCGGACTACTAATTTTCGGAAATGTAATCTCTTTTATTGTTGCATTATTTGCAATAAAAACATTTATTGCTTTTTTAACAAAAAATGGATTTAAAGTTTTTGGTTACTACAGGATTGTTATTGGCTTGATTATAATTGTTTTATTATTATCAGGATATAGTTTAAATATTGTATAATGGATTTTTACCAAGGCGAAATATTATTTATTGATAAACAAAAAACGTGGACATCATTTGATGTTGTCAACAAATTGCGCAATCTTATACGTAGAAAATATGATAAAAAAGTAAAAATTGGACATGCAGGTACTTTAGATCCATTAGCAACAGGCTTATTGATTTTATGTACAGGAACTAAAACAAAGTCAATTGAACAATTTATGGGGCTTGACAAAGAGTATGTTGCAAAAATAGCATTTGGAGCTACAACACCTTCTTATGATCTTGAAACAGAATTTGATGCTACTTATCCAACAGAACATTTGTCAGAAAAATTAGTAAAAGAAGCATTAAAAACTTTTAAAGGAAAACAAAAACAGCGTCCACCTTTGTATTCTGCAAAAAAAATCAAAGGTGAAAAAGCTTATGATATAGCAAGAAGAGGAGACAAAGCAGAAATAAAGGAAGTAGAGGTTGAATTTAAAGAAATAGAACTTTTGGAATCAAATTTGCCTGATTATATAACTATTAGACTTTTAGTCAGTAAAGGAACATATATTAGAAGTTTTGCACACGATCTGGGTGAAAAATTAAATACCGGAGCTTATTTAATTGAACTTAGACGAACTAAAATAGGTGATTTCAAAGTTGAAGAAGCATTAGATGTTAATGCTTTTGAGAACTTATTGAAAACTCTGTAATAATTTTTAACAATCAAAATAATATTAATATGTCTGAAATGAAATTATCTCAGTTTAATTATTTCTTACCCGAAGAACTTATTGCTTTTAAACCAAATAAAGACAGACGCAAAGACCGTTTAATGGTTTTGCACAAAGATACATTAGAAATTGAACACAAGACCTTTTACGATGTAGTTGATTATTTTAGTGAAGACGACTTAATGGTATTCAATAATACAAAAGTTTTTCCCGCTGTTTTGTATGGAAAAAAAGAAAAAAACGAAGCAGATATCGAGGTATTTCTTTTGAGAGAACTTGTTCCTGAACAAAAAATATGGGACACCTTAGTATATCCTGCACGAAAAATTAGAATTGGAAATAAACTCTTTTTAGACAATAATTTAGTTGCAGAAGTTATTGACAATACTACTTCAAGAGGAAGAACAATAAGATTTTTGTATAATGGTACAAACGAAGAATTGAAAAAAGACATTAGAAAACAAGGTTTGGCACCATTACCCCCATTTATAAGCAGAGAAAATAAACCAGAAGATTTCAAACATTTTTCGTCTCCTTTTTCAAAAATAGAAGGAGCTGTAGCAGCTCCAACCGCCTCAACACATTTCGATGAATTATTGTTAAAAAAATTGGAACTTATAGGTGTCAATTTTGCTGAATTAACGCTTCATGCCGGAATTGGAAATTATACAAAAATTCTTGTAGAAGATTTGAGCAAGCATAAAGTTGACTCTGAGCAAGTTATAATTACACGCGAAACAGCAAAAATAGTCAATAATGCTCTCGAAGCATCAAAAAAAGTTTGTGCAGTAGGAACAACTGTTGTAAAATCACTTGAAACTCCTGTAACTACATATAATAGAGTCGATCCATTTGATGGTTGGACAATAAAATTTATTTATCCACCATATAAAATCAGAATTCCAAATTGTTTAATAACAAATTTTCAACTTCCATTAACTCCTATGCTGATGGTTGTTGCTGCATTTGGTGGTTACAGATTTGTAATGAGAGCTTATGAAGAAGCTGTTAATATGAAATATCGCTTTGGACCTTTTGGTGACGCTATGCTGATAATTTAAATAAAAATATTAATATTTTTTACTGCCTAAATATCTAATTATAAGGCAGTTTTTTTTATAAAATTAATAAATATGGAAGACATTGATTTTTTAAAACTCTATTCACCTTTTGTAATAATTCTCTTCATTCTTATTATTTGGGAGACAGTTTGGAAAGGTGTTGCTCTTTGGAAAGCTGGTAGAAATAATGATTTGACTTGGTTTTTAATTGTGTTTATTATTAATTCACTAGGGATATTACCAATAATTTACATTTTTATTGTGCTTAAAAATAAAGACATTGACAAAGAAAAATTTGAAAGAGACAATTAATTAGATAATTTTGTATCTTTAGAGGATTTTATGTCAATAAAATAAAATATTCGACTTTAATAATGTTAGTAAAAACATATGGAAGTGCTGTATTAGGAATCACTGCCACTAAAATAACAATAGAAACTGAAATTTCACGAGGTGCAAAATTTTATCTTGTTGGTTTACCCGACAATGCAGTTAAGGAAAGCCAGCAACGCATAGAAGCGGCATTACGAACAAATGGTTATCGTGTACCTGGTAAACGAATTGTTGTTAATATGGCGCCTGCCGATATTAGAAAAGAAGGAGCATCTTATGATTTAACTTTAGCAATAGCCATTTTAGCTGCATCAGAACAAATAATTGTTGATGAAAAAAAACTAGAGAAAAATTTAATAATGGGCGAATTATCGCTTGATGGAAGTCTTAGGCCAATCAAGGGAGTTTTGCCAATTGCATTAAATGCCAAAGAAGAAGGTTTTGAAGGAATAATATTACCTGTCGAAAATTCAAAAGAAGCTGCAGTAGTTGAAGGATTGAATGTATATGGAGTAAATAGTTTAACTGAAGTTGTAGATTTTCTTACAGGTAATAAAGTAATTGAACCAATAGAGATAGATTTTGAATCAGAATTTTTTGAAAAATTAAACCACTCAAACCTTGATTTTGCAGATGTAAAAGGACAAGAAAATGTAAAAAGAGCATTAGAAGTAGCAGCTGCAGGAGGTCACAATATCTTGATGATTGGAGCTCCGGGTTCTGGCAAAACAATGTTGGCAAAACGCATACCTTCAATTTTACCTCCTATGACACTTGAGGAATCATTAGAAACAACCAAAATACATTCTGTAGTAGGAAATGTAGATTCTGAAATGTCACTAATAACAGACAGACCGTTTCGTTCTCCTCATCATACAATTTCTGATGTTGCTTTAGTAGGTGGGGGAGCTTTTCCACAACCAGGCGAAATTTCTTTGGCTCACAATGGCGTTTTGTTTCTTGACGAATTACCAGAATTCAAACGTACAGTATTAGAAGTACTTAGACAACCTTTAGAAGATAGAGTTATAAATATTTCAAGAGCTAAATTTTCTGTACAATATCCAGCAAATTTTATGATGGTTTCTGCAATGAATCCTTGTCCTTGTGGATATTATAATCATCCTGAAAAAGAATGTGTATGTTCTGTTGGTTCAATAAAGAATTATTTAAATAAAATTTCTGGGCCATTAATGGACAGAATAGATATACAAATAGAAGTAATACCAGTACCTTTCAAGGATTTGACCAATATCAGACCATCTGAAAAAAGTTCAGAAATTCGTAAACGAGTTATTGCAGCTCGTAAAATACAGCAACAAAGATTTGAAAATTATAATGGAATACATTCAAATTCTCAGATGACATCTAAAATGATGCAACAATATTGCAATGTTGATGAAGCAGGCACAAGTTTGTTGAAGTCAGCGATTGAAAGAATGGGACTTTCTGCTCGTGCTTATGATAGAATTTTGAAAGTTTCAAGAACAATTGCAGATTTAGAGCAATCATCTGATATAAAAAGTTATCATATTGCAGAAGCTATTCAGTATCGTAGTCTCGATAAAGAATCGTGGGGTGTTAAATAAAAAAGATAAAAATTATGGAATTTATAATTGCAGTTTTTACACTTATTTTACTAGAAATAATACTTGGAGTAGATAATATAATGTTTATTTCAATTGTCACAAACAAATTGCCTAATAAACGTGAAAGAAATAAAGCAAGAATATTAGGTTTGACAGGAGCAATGTTTGTAAGAATATTGTTTTTAGTTTTAATGGTTTGGTTAATAGAAAATCTTAGAAAACCATTTTTCCCAGTAGAAGGCCAAACTTTAGAAGAAACAATAGCATTGTATAAAGGAACAGATATTATTTGGGACAAAATGAAAATATTATTCCACACAATAGGAGTAAGAGAATTGATTTTACTTGCCGGAGGTCTGTTCTTGATGATTAAAAGCACATCAGAAATTTATCACAGAATGGAAGGCGAAGCAAAAGAGCTGCAAAATAAAAAAAGGTCTTTGTGGGGAACTGTAATAGAAATTATGGCTGTTGATATAGTTTTTTCATTTGATTCAATATTAACAGCTATTGGTATTACAGAAAATTTGCCTGCAATGATCGTTGCAGTTATTATAGCAATTATTATTATGATGGTTTTCTCTGCGAAAGTAGCTGAATTTATGAAATCTCACCCAAGCTTAGAAGTTATGGGACTGTCTTTTTTAATTCTAATAGGAGTTATGCTTGTTCTTGATAGTGTACATTACGAAGTTCCTAGAGGATATTTGTATTTTGCAATATTCTTCTCTTTAGCTGTCGAACTTGTTAATATGAATATACGAAGGAAACAAATTAAACAACCTTTAGAATTGAAATCAAAAATAAAAGATACTATTTAAATATGTACTGCAAAAGTTTATTCAATTATAACAGGTTTCCAACTCCAAGTATCGGAGTTGGTGATTTGAACCTCGGAGGTTCTGAACCAATAAGAATCCAAACAATGACAAATACGTTGTTGTCTGATACATCAAAAACTACTGAGCAGATTATTTCTTGTTTTGAAAATGGAGCAGATATGGTAAGAATATCTGTCCCATCAATAAATGATATTGAAAATTTAAGAGAAATAATGATTAATCTGCGAAAAATAATTTTTGACAAACCTATTATTGCTGATATTCATTTCAATCCTCAAATAGCATTAAAATCTTGTGACCTTGTAAATAAGGTCAGAATCAATCCCGGTAATTTTATAAAAAATAAAAATCTTGAAATATATACAGATCAACAATATGCCGATGAATTAAATGAAATAGAAGAAAAATTATCAGAGTTAATAGATAAATGTATGAAAAATAAAAGAGCCATTAGAGTTGGAACAAATCATGGCTCGCTTTCAAAAAGAATAATAAGTAAATATGGAAATACTATAACAGGACTTGTTCAATCGTCAATTGAATATTTAGAAATATGTAAGAAAAAAGATTTTAAAAATGTAGTAGTTTCAATCAAAGCAAGTAATCCAACAATAATGATTATGGCAAACAGGCTTTTGGCTGAAGAAATGCAAAAAAGAGATCTTGTTTTTCCTATTCATATTGGAGTTACAGAAGCAGGAAACGGACAAGAAGGAAGAGTAAAATCTGCAATGGGCATAGGTGCTTTGCTATTAGATGGAATTGGCGACACAATAAGAGTTTCATTAACAGAAAATCCAGAAAACGAATTACCTGTTGCACAAAAAATCGTTGATCACATAAAAACCATAGCAAATAGTGAAAAATTACCAGAATCGGATGCAAATTTTTTTAATCCATATTCATTTAGTAAACGAGATTCTTATCAAGTTGAAAATATTGGAGGGAACAATGTCCCGGTTGTAATATTAAATTCATTTGATAAGGAAATTTATTTTGATGAATTTCTTCCTGATTATGTTTTTTGTTCTCAGATACAAGCTGCAGATTCTTGGATATCAGATGTTTCATCAATTGTAGAATACAAAGAATGGGACGAAAATACCAAGAACATTCCAATTATGAATGTACAAGAATATTTAATATTTAATAAAAATGAGCAGTTTTGCTTTGTTCGTGCAAATTATAAAGATTTAAGCAACAAATTAATAAATAAAATCAAAAAAATTAAAAATGTCGTTTTTATAGCTGAAGCAGAGACGAATAATAAAGTAGGAGAGTTGAGATTATTTTTTGCAAAATTGGCAGAATTTGAATGTAAAGCACCGGTAATTATTAAATTAAAGTATTCAACAAAAGATATAAACGAGCTTTTAATTAAAGCATCAATTGATAGCAGTGTTTTTTTTATTGATGGATTAACAGATGGCATATATATTGAGGATATAGAAATTGAAAATAAAGAAACAATAACAGATATTAGTTTTGAAATTCTGCAGGCAGCGCACAGAAGACTTGTTAAAACAGAGTTTATTTCTTGTCCTTCTTGTGGAAGAACACATTTTGATATTGAAGAAGTAACAGAAAAAGTAAAAAAAAGTATGTCTCATTTAAAAGGCTTGAAAATAGCAGTTATGGGATGTATTGTCAATGGTCCGGGCGAAATTGCAGATGCTGATTATGGTTATATTGGATCAGGTAAACACAAAGTTTCTTTATATAAAGGTAAAAATTTAGTCAAAAAAGATATTTCAGATGAAATTGCAGTAGATGAATTGGTAGAACTAATAAAGAAGAATGGAGACTGGATTGAACCTTAATCAAAAAATAGTTATTTTTTAACAAAATTAATTTTACTTTGCAAGAAGTAGTATTGAAAAATTTTATTCTCATTAGATTATGAAAAAGTTTTTTACCATATTAACAATAATATTAATATACTCATCAGCCCTAATAGCAGATTCAGAAATCAAATTATCCGGTATTTATCAAGGTGAAAACTTATATGTGATGAATCCTTTTTCTCCCTCTGGTGTCGGATTTTGTATTACAGAGGTATTGGTAAACGGTAAAACTTCAACTGATGAAATAAATTCAAGTGCTTTTGAGATTGATTTATCAATATATGGATTTGCTCTTGGCGATAAAGTTGAAATTATTATCAAATATCACGATGGATGCAAACCCGAAATATTGAATCCTGAAGTGCTAAAACCCAAAAGCACTTTTAATATTGAATCAATAAAACTCACTAAAGATGGTTATATAATCTGGACTACATCCGGAGAAATTGGAGCTCTTCCTTTTTATGTTGAGCATTATAAATGGAACAAATGGGTGAAAGTTGCAACTGTTAATGGTATTGGAACTCCTTCAATTCATACATACAAATCAAAGGTTCATTTTGTATCTGGTCAAAACAGATTCAGAGTAAAACAAGTAGATTATTCCAAAAAGCCAAGATACTCAAAAGAAGTTTTTTATAATAATAAAGTTCCTCCAGTGACTTTCAAACCCGGAAATGGAAAAAAAACTTCATCACAAATTGTTTTTTCAGCACCTACAGAATATGAGATTTTTGATTTCTATGGTCAGTTTGTCAAAGGAGGTTATGTTACTAAAGTTGATGTTCGCTCTTTAAAATCTGGAACATACTTTCTAAACTACGATAACAAAACAGAAACTTTTGATAAAAAGTAATGAATTATTCGGCAAAACTTGGCCAACTTGCTGAAATATTAAGCATCGATTTTTTAAAAAACAATTCCTACGAAATTCTCGAAACCAATTGGAGATATTCTCATTACGAAGTAGATATTATTGCTCAAAAAGACAATTTTATTACTATTGTGGAAGTCAAAGCACGAAAGAATCCATACCTTAATTTTGACGAAATTGTAACTAAAAAAAAACAGAAAAATTTGATTGAAGCAGCTGAAAAATATCTTGAAAAGAAAAATTTGGACTCTGAAGTCAGGTTTGACGTTATTATGGTTACGTTTCAAAATGGAAAACCATCTATAGAACATATCGAAAACGCATTTTATTCCACTTTATGAATTTAACAAATAAATTTATTACAATTTTTTAAAAAAAATATTAAAGATTGTAATTTATTGACTAAAAAAGTAAGGGTAATCGGCTAAATACCTTTAAAGAAAAATCACAAAAACTTGTTTGTAATTCTTTATTTGTCATTATAATGACTTTTGGTTATAACTTTTGGTCATTACAATATTATTATCAATTTTTGTAAAAAACAAATGTATCAAAGAATAA
>Ga0114934_10000247_pt1 | contig 34211 bp, 36 predicted proteins | sample 4SBtaG_2_FD_99695 | JGI IMG/M metagenome (GOLD analysis project Ga0114934, IMG submission 99695) | Deep subsurface microbial communities from Kolumbo volcano to uncover new lineages of life (NeLLi) - 4SBTROV10_white metaG | ecosystem: Environmental > Aquatic > Marine > Volcanic ...
GAATTCACCGTCTGTACCAGAACCAAGACGAACAGAGTCAGCTATATCTCCCGCGTTAGGGAAGTTATCTAAGTGACTGATTTGGACTTCTAGAGAGGCATCAATTACGGTCTCTTTAATCCTTACAGGGAACGGGTTCTCTTCATTATATTTGTCGCCAAGATCATCTACAAGAATAGTTCTCCAAGCAACGACCGGCTCTTCTTCATACGTAAATCTAGGAATCTCAAGTACTGGGATTTCAGATCTTTTTTGCTCATTAGCTTGAACATAAGATCCAACTATAGTAGTAAATGCAGATAAATCTACGTAGCCCTTAATGTTGCCACCCTTAGGGCCAAGTTGCATTTGAGTTTGGGATAATACGTCTTTGACTTCAAGGAGTAAGGGATTAATAGATAAAGTTGAGGATACGGTTACGACTTGCTTTACCTTAAAAAGGCGGGTATCAGGTATGGTTACAATACCAGTATCTGTAGCATCTGCAGTAAATAACTGCTGAGCCACGCGCTTAAAGCGTTTTTCAAACATCGTTTTCCTCAACCAAACATCTACAACCTTATGTAGACTATCGTATTCTTATTATATCAGTTTAACCGATATGCTTATTTCTTTTCTCTAGTTCCTCGGGAGCTAAAGAATCATTAAAAGACTTTCCGCTTCCCCATTCAGCATTATCTACGGAATCCTGTTTTTCTAAGGGTTTAGCAGCTTCTTTATAAAAACCGTTAAGTTGGTTGTTCCAATCATCTTCAGCCTTCTGAAGTTGTTCTTCTGAAACCACTAGTCCTCCAAATAGTTCTTGATCAGTAGCTTGTCTGAAACCGTTTTCTTTCGAGCCACTTAATATAGACTTAGCCAGATCATTGAAGAACTGTTTAGCCTCTTCACTATCTGGATCTACTTTTTTCTTTTCGATCACTGGGCCTTTTCCAGAGTGTCGTTTTTCCCCTGTTTTAAATAAAAGGGTATCTTCACTACCAGTTATAGTCCACTGACCACCCTGATTAAACTTAGCCATTATATTACGGATCCGTCATCATTTTCATTACCACCCGTATCTGGACCATTCAAGTCCGCCTTTTTGGCCTGATCTGCATCATATTTTGCTTGGAAAGCTTTTTTCTCTTCATCGGAGAAAACCTTAACAGGGCTCGCAGCACTCTTTGCTTGATCAATCTTAGCCTGACGCGCCACCTGATCTTTAGTGCTATCACGTCCCCCGCTTGCCCATTCTTTCTGTGCTCTATTCCCACCTGCACCCTCAACTTCCACGCCAGTACGGTTTGACTTTCTTTTTATATTATCTTTCTGACTATATAACTTCATGTCTTTAGGGCCATAATTACTCTTCTCAAGAGACCATTGACCCTGTTTATCGAACTTAATTAATTCAGTCTGAAGAAGAGGTTTCTCTTTCGGTTGTTGGGCTATTTTGTTTCCATGATCCCTATCTATAATATGTCGGGTAGCATCTGCCTCACCAAAACCCTTTTCATCCATCTTTGCCTTAAGCTTAGCTTTAATCTTATCATCTAGCTCATCTTTAGCAAATGGACGACCACATTCATCGTGAGTAACAGGCTTACGCTTATTGTCTAATCCTTTAGGTTTCTCAGGAGATGCCATATCTGGAGCAGGTTCTCCTTTTACTAGAAGATCCTTATATCCTTTAAGCTTCTTGTATAGTTTATCTAAATCCATTACTTACCGGCCTTCTCTTTCTTAGATGTTTTAGCAGCATCTTGGGATCTACTCTTAGCAGCGTCAGCTTTCTTAGCAGCTTGTGATTCCTCTTTATGCTTAAGTTTTTGTTCAAGTTCTTTCTTCTTGAATTCAAGTTCAAGCTCTTTCTCTTTCTTAGCAGATTCATACTCTAAGTCCAGCATGCGCTGCTTATGATCTTTATCTAACCCATTGACACCCTGCTCTTGTTGTGCAGTCTCGTACTCAAGATCATTCATTCTATCTTGGTGCTCGTGCTTCTGCTGAATTTGAGCTGATTCACCTTCCATTTTAGTATCATCGATATTAGGAGTAGGTAAGTTGTGGCCATGGACTATGTGGGCGATTTCAGCCTCTGAATACCCCGCTTCTTGCAGAGCTTCAACGACTTGCTGTTGATCATCCTCCGGATCTCCATCGAGTTCCCCGGAATCAGCACCGTCGTCTGCAAGCATATCTTGCTCATCCCCCGATTCAGCTTCAGCTCCCTCATCACTTGACTCAGGCTCTCCGTTATCTGCTCGCTCATCGGTATCTCCATCGGACCCCGCATCTTCATCTTGATCGGTCTCTTGTTCATCGTCTTCCTCATCAGGGTTATATTCTTGACCAGCAATCTCCATAATAGCCTCGTCACTATCAACAACAGCTTTTTTGAGTTTACTCCATTTTTTATCTAATTCTTCTTTACCATAATCAAATTCTTTTTTACCATCAGCTTCTTCGTCTACGCGATCCCACTTATGGATATCTTTGAGTTTATCATAGTAGTTCTCATCTTCAGTTAGGTGATCCATAGCAATTTCACGTGCAACACTCTTATTATTAGTGTGCTCCATTTCTACTCGGATACCTTGAGCTAACCTCTTAGAATCGAAATCCCTTGAAGACTTACCGTCCGCTAATCCACCTGGTATTTTGTCTTTTTCTTTTATCATACTAATACCTATTATAACCAATCTACGAGGAAGTTTCTCTGATAGTACCCGGAAAGAGCTTTCATTACACGCTCGCGTTCTTGCTCAAGTTGCACCAATCTATCGTTCAGGTGTTTAGGTCCAAATGTACCGACACTCTGACTAGTTCCATCGATACCGATAGAAGAAGAAGTCTGAGGAAATAGTACTGGTCCTAAAGCTGAAAGAACGTTAATAGCAGCCATTATCTCTATAGCTTGACATATAAGATATGGTACTTTATCTGGTGCGAAACCAGCGGTGTACTCTACTCTTATTCCCCCCGGAAAATCTGTAACCCCAATTGCACGAAGCGCATGGAACTGTGTACCACTAAAGGCAGACAGTAGGAATCCAGATAGAGATGTACCAAAAGCAGGAACAAGCTGTAATGTACCTTCTTGAGGTTTAACATATACAAACTCATTAGGGAATTGAACAAACCCATCAGCTTCTTGGTTATTACTAAATGAAAGTTCCACCTTATGAACATGTAAGATGTTCGGGTGATCTAGTTTCATGTAGTTATAACTCCATGTAAAAGACTGACTTCTATAGTCATGTGTCTCACGGAATCTCACAGGTGTTATGTGTAAATCCATAGTATGTTCTAGCTCAGATATACCTGAGTTAATATAGAACTCTAATGTATCGTCATCCATCTCTTGACCAGTTAACGAAGAACATAAAGGAATACCAAACAATGTTGTTTTCTTTAAGTGTGCCGCCGTGGGTAATACACAGAACCTATCTACCTTCGGTAGTATCTCTTCGGTGTGTCGAAGCGGAAACGGTTGCTGTAGTGGTGTTTTACTGTCCGCCATCTTTTTTCCTTCTTATAACAATGCGTTGTTTTGGTTTCTCTGCGGCAGCTTCCGGTACACGTTCTTTACCGTGAGTAGCTGCTGCACTACCAATTCTATCAAATCGCTCTTTTTGTTCATCAGATAGCATGCTCACTAATTTCTGATTACCTCCTGCAAATGCAGACATTGGATCTCTAGCAACTTTTCCAGTTGCCGCTTCACCCTCTCTGCCAAGACTGATTCCTGCGTGTTGGGCACCAGCTTCTGCATCATGTGTTTCATCAGGGGAAAAACCCCCTGAAATAATATTTGAAAGTTTATCTTGTAAACTCTGCTTACCAGTTTGTCTAGCTTCTCCAACACTTTGTTGTGATTGAGAAACGTTAGCTATTTTATCACTGTGATCCGGATTCTCTTCTCTATACTGTTTTTTCCATTCTTTCACGGCCTTATGTCTATCTCGACCAGATAATTCTTTAACATCATCTGAACCTAAGAAGTCATTATAAGCTTTCTTGTAATCACCCATGTGCTCTTCATGAGCAGCAAGCATTTTACCAGAAGCATGTTTCATTGGATTCTTTTCAATATTGGCATTAAGCTTCTCATGCTTATCAGCATTACCTAACCACTCTTTAGCTAACCCCTTCATCTTATCGATCATCTTATCTGACATCATAGATGGGTTCGTGTGTGACTTGAGCGCTTGCTGAAAATCACCCTCTTCTTTATATGCACCGGCGTGGCGGTGAGCTTCTCGTTCAGAGTACCCATCTTCCATATGTGCTGCAATTTCTTCTTTCTGCTTATCAGTTAAATCCTCAGATGCTTTCCAATCAGAGTTCTGTGACTTAGTTTTTTTAGCTTTCTCAAGAACAGATGTGCTTTCACTAGCCTCATATAATGACTTTAGAAACTCATTACCTTTTTCAGGATCAACTGTATAGATTGCTGCGATTTTATCTAGTAAATCTCTACTTCCCACTGTTTAACCTCGCTAATATAGATGCCTTAATATCATCAGGAATATCGGAGTCGCTTATATGTGAAGAGAAATCCTCTTCTGACATCTTAGCTTTCTCTTTCTTAACCTTGGTTTTTTCTTTTGGGATTTTTTCTTTTGCTGCTTCTTCCCTTGTTGTATCTAATGAGTTACCGGTTTCTTTATGCACTGGATCAGAAGCCTTAGATCCTCTTGCTGCATAACCCTCAGGGTCAGCTTCCTGCATTGCATCTTGGCGATCAAAGTACTTGTCCATATGAGGCGAATCATCGTATGCCATGGTCTCAGAATCATATCTAGCATCATCCTCTGGAGATCTTTTCCCCGCATGTTGCTTTCCATGTTCCATAATTGGATGATGATCAAACTCATGTTTTTCATGACCGTTTAATTCACTTGGATCCATATCATCAACAGTAATATATTTACCATTAATACGTGTCTCTTCCATGGGATAAGCATCATTGTGCCCATGTCTACGGATTTCTTTCATATAGGATTCATGTGGAGGATCTTGGAGGAAACTATGATCTTTGCCTGAGTATGACCACCCTTTAGTATCAGTTACAAAATCACCAGGAGATCTTTTCCCTGCAGCAACCATGGGGTGATCAGAATCATATTGATTTGTTTTTGAGTTACGCTCCCACGCATGGGGAGATACCGCATCTACATCTAATTTACCATCTGAATGCTTTTGGACTTTTTTTGCTGTATTAACTAAATTAAAAAATTGTTTTGCATGAGAATCAGCTAGATCTTTACGATCTCCAGCTAGTGCTGCTTTATATCTAGTTGCATGATGACCCAAGGCATCTCTTATCATATCTGGGTGCGTTTCGGGATCCATCTCTGAACCAAAGTTTCTTAATGCAACATTGGCAGTATCACCTTTATGTTTCGCATCGGCCATTTTTTCTAATGACTCAAACACTAAATCAGTTAAAAGATCCTCTCTAGCAAACTGGATTAAATTTTTAAGGGAACTATCTTCACATTTTTTAAGAAGTAGGTCCCTGAAGTTATCCAACATACTTATCCCCCTTACTTAAATTATCTTCGGCCCACAGCGGCTGTAAATTACTATAATGACAAGCTTTAAGTAATTCTTCTCTATTCTCTAAATTAAAACTAGCTAAAGGTTTAATATGATCCATGTGCCATTCACCGTGATTTTCCCAATTCATACCTTCTGTAAACTTAGATTCTAAGTGGGTTTTCAAGAATTCAACGGAACAACCTAGATCTCTAACTGCAGAACCCGACTTCTGGTTATTCTTAAGAGCCTCATTCAATCTAGCACGTAATATCGCTTTAATCTTAAAGAGATTGTTAGTATTGTATTTTTCTCGTAAATACTTATTTCTATTATTACGCCGACGCTGTTTTTCAGCATCAGATATATTCAGCATCATCTTATGATATGAATTTCGTTTGTATTCCTTGTAATGACGTAGTTCCTCTTCTGACATATTATCTTTTCTTCTAGCATATGCTCTTCTCTTCAGTGCTCGCTCTTTATTTCTATCAGATTCCGTGAACTCTTTACGCTTATCTCTGCGCTTCTGATTATATAGATCTTTTTGTGCTTGTGGGATATTAGCGTGACGATTACGAGTATATTGCTTAACACACTCTTTACACCTTGATTCTGAGGAATAATAGTCTGTCTGATTCTTATCTTGACCGCACTTATTGCAGGTTTTCATTGAATACCTTTCTTATCGAGTGCGTCGACCTGTTTCTTCTTCTTTTGCTAGTTGTACGTTGGCAGTACCAGTAATAATAACTTCTACTGTTGAACGCTTATCATCAGCCTTACCAGTACCAACATTGATACGTTCAGTCTCACCCGCTTCGAGCGTAATAGATGGTGCCCCATCTAGTGTAACCGTGGTTTGAGCAATAGCATGAATTCTTACTGTTGATTGGAATTTAGCTCTAAAGGTTGTTGAACCCCCGGCTACTTTTTCTTCCCAAACTAAACCAACTTCAGAATCTCTCTGTGATCCAGCGGGTATATTTGCAGCTTTCATTAACTCTCCTTTTTGCGATATTACCATTATAGTATATCACAAAAGGGGACTTAAACCGACTGTCGCAGTGTCGGTGTATCGGTTACTTTTGGAATATTTCGAATAGACTTTTACGAAGGCGGTGTTGAGGAGTAATACCAATTGGCTCTAACATCTTCTCATATTTAACTATTTCTTCCCAGGCTTCTTCCTCTGATTCCCATTCTAGGTCCTCATCGGCTTCAATCTCGATAAAGCGGCGCTGTTCTTTCAGCTCCATATCATAGACTACGTAGTAGACCAGATCGACTTTTCCAGTCCAGAAGATATTACACGTCTTATATATTCCAAAGTTAGGGTTATATCCAAGCAGCTCGAGGAATGCGGAAACAGTTTTGACATTGTCACCATCAGTTGGTAGGTTAACTTCAACTCGTTCAGTGTTAGAGTTGGCAGCAAGCTTTCGCTTGATTGTGAGCTCCCCTCTATCTGTATGGTGTCTGTATCTGACAAAATTACCACCTTTATCTGTAAAGTACTCATCATAGGAAGAAACCATTAATTTCTTCCTAATAGGAAGCGTTTCTATGATAGTCAGAAAATCTGACATCTTGATATTATTGGCATCGTACTTGGTCTCTATTTCCTTAAAGTGCATCGCATGTTCCTTTAGTTACGCGGCTTCTAAGAACAGATCCTCTTCCAGTCTCCATTCGCCATTGATAGCATTTATCATTTGACGTGATCCATCTGGATACACAAGACAGCTTGAATGCATCCAAGAACTTGGGCCACGATTATAACTGAGTTTTAGGAGACTAGTAGTTCCAACTTGCCAAGCGCCACGAAGAATTTCAGGAGTATGGCTATGTCCGGTGACAGAGAGTCCGTATGCCGCTTCAATACTCTTGATACCGCCTCGAGATCCATTCGCCCCAAGATCTCCATGAGCTCCAAGTTGGATACCCGCGATTTTGTAGTCTTCATCTCTATCTAACCACCTAACTTTATCTGGCGTATTTAATCCGATATCATTTACAGCCCATTGTAGAGGATCATTACCGTCGATCGCCTCTCTTGCAAGATCTAGCGCATAGCGATGATTCTGTGGATCCTGTATGTAATAGCCAGACATTAGATATCTATCTAAAAACTCATCATGATTAGATTTAACAATAACAACTTCATCGACAAGTTCAGTAAGACTATTTATATCATTAACCAAGAAGTGTATCTCACTTCTAAGATCATGTTTCTGCTCTGCAACTTTTTTAGCTCTAGATATTACATTGTTTCGCTCATGGTGATTAATAGCTTCACCATCAAACAGGTCGTGCATAATTAAACGGTTAACACCTGTTAATTTAGCTACCTCAAAAAATGCATCTCTTGCTAATGGGTCCGTCGAACCAGAATGCCAATCACCTAATACGAATGCCTCTGGTGCAATCTTAGTGGCTGATCCGTCTGCATGATATTGCACACCAAGATCGATAAACGCGCCATCCTCGTCAATCTGGACCTGCCTGAAATGGTATCTATCATCATCAACAACCTCAACAACCAATCCACCGATAACGTGATCGTGCTCAGCAATGAATGCAGTTCTTCCACTCATATAGTTATCTGTTGAATAGTCTGGGACAGTGACTGCACCTGTGGTCATTACAAAGTGTGGAAACTTTTGATTAGATACTGGTACAGCTTTACACCTTTGTTTAGGTGAAGCAAAGATAAATGTACCATTCTTTGAAGCAATACGTGTCATGCTCGTGGCAGGATCAACATGTTTAGCACTTAGTTTAACTGTACTAATGCAGAGATTTGTATTCAATGCAATATCCGATACTACAATAGAGATATCGGGGTCGTTAGCCAATTGTGCATCAACTGTTCCGTAATCGGCTCCAGGTGAGAACTTATTATGTGCAGGATCTGATGCTACGAGAATCAAAGCATGCGCCTTATTCTTTGCGCAGAAATTCTTAATCGATGCAATAAACTCATCGTTTGCCTTACAACCTGTTACAGCCGTAGTTACAAAGAATCGCTTATGGTTTGAAACAGCAGTCTGCATCTTATGGAGATTTTCTGGTGTAAGTAGTTCGTTAAGGTAGATATCAAAGAAACTATCCGGATGTGCCTCACGAGCTGCCTTATTGAGACGCGCCAGGTTACGAAAGTAATACGTAACAGTATCCTTCGAGTATCCAGTATCGACCATGTCATTCATACTGACATAACCCTTCTCTTCGGCTATTTCGGCATAAGCATCAATGAGCTCGATTTCTTTCTCTTTACGCTCTTGCTCTTCCTGAAGTTTCTCAGCTTCTTTCTTGAGCTTCTCTTCTTCTTTGCGCTTTTGCTCTTGAAGCTTTTCCTGCTCTTTACGAAGCTTCTCTGCTTCCTTAAGCTTTTTAGCTTCTTCTTTTGATATCTCTTCTGTCATAATTACCCCAAGTTAAGTGAGATCAAAATCTCCTGAAATACTTCGTCGATATTTTTACCATCGACACAAATCTTACTAGTATTAAAGTGTTTTGAGAATTCATTCATGTTATCGGCAACCTTCAGCATGAAGGAGTCACCCTTGGCTTCCATAGCGTCTCCTGCTTCAAATTCTTGTTTAGAATTCTTAGCAATTTCCAACCCCTTAGATACATCTCCAGTTAGGTATATAACACTATCATACATCTGCGTGTAATTGTCATTTACATGATTAACCTCGCATGCAAGGCTATTCAACCAATCAGAATCATTCCCGCAAGCTGCACCATAAGCAAGACCCGATAGGATCCCACGGTCTTGAATAATGAAATCGTACTCATCAAGAGCTGGTTTAACTATATTTTGTAAATGGATTGATCTAATGGCTTGACTAACTAATTCTCGAGCGGGCACTGTCATTTCGTTTTCATACTGAGCGTCTAACATGATACCTCGTAACTGCATAGTTAAAGGGGAAAGCGGTGTCCCAGGTTCCTTCGTTTGAAGAACTTTAAAACCTTTCTCCTCTAGATATTGTACAAGATTTTTGGTCTGTGTTGTTTTTCCAACGCCTTCAGTACCTTCAAGACAAATATATTTAGCTCGCATGCAGCACCCTTTATTTCATAATTATTAATATCTTAGATCTCTATTATACAAATAACAAATGGAATTATAGTGCGGCGAGGGAATAAAAAAGGGAGACTTAAAAGTCTCCCTAATTTACGTCAAATCATATTTTCTATTACTTACCCATGTTCTTATACACACCGTTAAAACGAGGAGTATAAACAAACAACGCTCCGTAAAGAACAATCGCGAACTCAAGTGCAGTTGTAACGATTGCGAAGTTGATCTTACTTAGAGGAGCAAGCTGCTTGAAGCGCATGCACTCTGCGTTAAGGTCAAGCATGAATGCTTCACCGAGACCAGGACTCTTTTCGCCAGCATCTACATAAGCGGCTAGGCCAGCTCTGTAGTTTCCAACGAACTCTTCAGTTCCGGCAGCGCCGCCATCAGCAGAACGATATACTCGGAAGTACTTCGTTCCAGCCTGAGGAGCTGGCATTGTTAGAACGACTGAGCTGTCATCAGCTGCTACAGTTACTGCTGAAGTAATCTGACGCGGTGAGGACTCACCGAAGTCGTTTACTTCAGTAATCTTGTACTGGTATGTACCAGCCGCAAGTTGACCAGTTGCTCCGCCGCCATCTGCACCTGTTACTGCTGCTGGAAGACCAGGAGCATTAGCATTTACAGCTTTAGCACGAGCGCGCCCACGTGGACGTAAGAACAAGTTAGGCTTAAGATCCATTGTTCCGGCTGTTGTCTGGACCTTAGATACATCGTAACCAACAGTTTGGTTAGATAGACCTGGTGCAGATCGGAATTGTGGATAGAATTGTCTAACAAATGAGCTAAGAGCTAGAGGCTCGATGTGAATCTCTGAAGGAGAAGCGAAATTCTCAAGCAAGATCACAGATAATTCTTCAATATCATCTTGGGTCATTACTGAACCAGCTTGATCGCGAACGATTGACTGGAATGAGCCGTAACCTTCGAAGTCACCAGACTGCTGCTGAGCATCCTGATCGCCTCTAAGAAGCTGCTGAAGAAGACCATTCATTGCAAGAGAGTCTTGCGGAATGTCTGAAGTTGAACCAGTTTGAAGACCAAGAGCGTCTGTAAAGTGAGCGTGTGCCCAGTACATTTCTCTTTCAACATTCTTAAGAAGATGCATAGTACCTTCTTTAGCTTGCTGTGCTACAACATCACCAACAGTTGTACGGACAAGAGTCATTTGGTGAGAGACTTTACGTCTTGTACCAAAGAACACAATTCTTTGTCCGTCACGGATGTATGTAGAATCTTCTTCTTGAGGAGCTCCACCTTCACCAATGTAAGGACTAGAATCTGAACCGTAACCAGTTAGTCGGTTGTACTGCTCAAATAAGTTGTATGCTTTGTCGATCGAAATCGCAGGCCACAACTTAAGGTTTTTCATGTCAAAAGTTACACTCTTAAGAGTAGTCTCTAATGACTCCGTTTGGATTACACCACCGTAGGTTAGATCAGTCGGTTTCCCGGCTCCACCATAACCAGCTGTAATCGCTTTTTGCAAGTTTTCAACATCGTCAGGAGTAACAAGACCCTGCTCAATGCCCTGCATGATTGAATTTACTGCTTCGTTAAATGCCATTTTGGACAAACTCCCTTATTTAATGTTGTACTTATTAACGATTTTAACAAGCTCGCTAGGATTACCTAGTTCTGCACTTGCAATATCCACTGTTTCTACGCTCTCACCACTCTTCTTAAGATCGAATAGTTTTTCAACTATCTGAGACTTATTTAAAGCTTCACCTTCTTCTTCGCCAGCTGACTTAGCAAGTGGTTGTACACTCTTATAAGTAGCACCCTTAGAAGGTACTGGTGATTCTGCCAAATCTTGAACAGCTTTAGCAATTGCTTCTAGCTTTCCTTCAAGACCCCCCACTTTGTCATCAATGTAAGACTTCATTAAAGTCTCTTGACTCTCCAAAGATTCTGCGACAGACTTAGCCAGTTTATGGTGGCCAGCGTTAGGATCAGCTTCGGAATTTTTTCCTTCGCCTTTGTCCATATCATCTTTGTCTTTGTCATCATCATCGTCTTTGTCATCATCATCGTCTTTGTCATCATCTGCCTTAACAATTTGATGCTTACCAGCGTTAGGATCAGCTTCGGAATTTTTTCCTTCGCCTTTGTCCATATCGTCAGCTTTTTCTGCTTTGTCGTCGTCTTTGTCGTCGTCTTTGTCGTCGTCTTTGTCGTCATCGTCAGCTTTACTAGCTTCTTCTTCTTTGCCTAGAGAACCATTTTTGTCCTTACCTGCTAGACCTTCAGAATCACCCATCTTAACTTCAGAAGCGGAAAAACGATCAGACTTTTTTAACTCTTCGATTTCAGCTAAGCTTTCATCGATTAGAGAAACAAGACTTTTCATCATCTCTTCATTCATAGTGTCTAATCCTTCCAATTAAGAGTTAAGGTTACTCGCCTAAGCCAATAACATCAGCTTGTCCACGAATACGAGCAAGTTGATTAGTAGTATCGCCTTCTTCAACTTCAACATCGTTAGCAAATCCAGAACACTCATGTAGAAGTTCTAATGCATCACTATCGTCAAAAATTGCCGCGATTGAATTTTCACCAGCTGCACCCTTGATCAAAATTGATCCGGCTCCAGCGATTCCAATACCAAGGAAAGGTGATATTTGATCACTTACTCCACCCATTGGTGATTGAACACTTTTTTCTTTATATGATACAACGAGAACATCCCCTGCACCACCTGCTTTTGTTACTTCGACTGTTTCGCCTACTCTCTCAACAGAAAGACTTCTCTGAGACATGTTTCGGGCAATCTTGTCTAAGATTTGCTCTTTATTAGCCATCTAAAACTACTCCTTAATTAAGTTGATTTGCACAAATCGCTTAACGCGTTATTTACTATATCATAAGTGCAAAGTTAAACATACTTGGGTACTACTCGGGTTACACCATCATTCGAACTAAGTCTTCAAATGACAAACTCTTCTGACATTCTCGACACTTTACTTGGTTTCCCATGTGAACTTGTTCATGGCCACACTCTTTACAGGTTATATACTTGAATCCATCTTCTAAGGATTCAGTTTGTATAACAGAACCATCGGTTCTATCAGTTGGTGCACTAGCACCTCCATAACCAGCAGTCAATGCTTTCTTTAATTTTGCATAAGATTCGAATAGTGTTTTAAAATCTTCATATTGATTCCGATCAGGTGCTTGATTTACGCCACTGATTATAGAATTGATTTCTTCAATATTTTTTCTTAGTTTATAACGAACTGAATTAGTTATCACATCGTCGACGCCCTTATAGGGCATCTGAATCTCAATTCCTACAGATGCAGCTAAATCTTGAATTTTACTAAGATTTTCCATTAATTTTTCAGCGGACACTCTACGTGTAATATGGCGGAATGACGGGATATCTGTTTTAGCAAGATGCATAACAGACTTGATAAGTACTTGATCCTCTTCCCAGTTAGAGCTCTTAGATAGACTTGTTGGTTCTACTAAGGTGGCTTGATTGGCAGGAGTGAATGTGAGGGCGACTGAATGAATCTTCGTTCTTGCTAATAAGTTGGTATCAGACACACCTCTTGCTTGAACCCCACCCTCAACGGATGCTTTCAATCTTAGTGGACAATCTGACTTATGGATATTTCTTAGGATAGCTGATGCTGCTCTGGCGTTGGGGTGGTCACTATCGTCATATAGTTCACCTTCAACATATATAAAGGGTGATTTGACCTTACCCCAGTAGTATGAGTGACGTTCGGTAGAGCAATCTTCTTTAGAGAAAATTTTCTTGGCCCCAGTCACCTTACCTATAGAATTGAAAAAACCCTTGCCGTGATTGTCATTTAGACGACCTCGGCCTGCTTGTAATTCAGATATATCAGCACCCTCTACACTAAGCATTTCACCTTGTGTATCTCGGAGCTGGCTACCAGCAATCATATCAATTTGAAGTGATTTCTTCCCCATATGAATTATTATACTACATAACTCACTGGAAATTGAAGAGTCCACCTAACAAATACCCGAAGGTAGTTTAATTAGGTGGACTCAAGAGGGAACATGCGCTAAATGCATTATACCATTGCTACTTATCAGTCTTAACTATCTCCTCGAAAGATTCGGTCTTACGGATCTTCTCAATAGCTTTCTTTTCACTCTTTTTTATAGTATCTATGCTTACACCGCAGAAATGGGCTATTTCCATATCTGATAAATCTTTATTATCTGGCATATTTTCTTTTATTAATTTAAAGAAGCAGTAGTTTGCTAACTGATGTGCGACAGCCCAAGGGCAACCAGGTAGGTTCGCTTCTTTCTCTTCTGAAAGATTTCCAGTGTAATTACGAATAGCTTTCAGACGCTGAACAGCTAATGGACACCATTCACTAGGGAAATCTGTTAATTGCTTGGGGCATCTCGGATCCATAGTATCCTTATCACTCATTGCTTGCCTCCTTTACGTAAATTATCCTTAGCCCATAAAGGTTGAAGATTACTGTAATGAACCGCTTTCAACAATTCTTCTCTGTTTTATAAATTAAAAGAAGAAAGTGGCTTAATGTGATCTATATACCATTCACCTTGATTTTCCCAAGACATATTCCCTGTAAACTTAGATTCTAAATATGACTTTAGGAATTCTATTGAGCAACCTAGATCTCTAACTGCAGAACCCACCCTCACATGCACTACATCGATGCCACAATTACACTTTTTGTTCTTCTTGTCCATCTTGTGCCTTTTCTTCTACTACAGGTTCCGGCTTGCAAAGAACCTCTAAAACGGTTACTTCATGCTTTGTTCCCTGTAAATCGGCCTCGAAAACATCACCAGCTTTCTTAGTAAGAAGGGCTTCGCGAAATTCAGGAAGCGCGATATCACTCAAAGCTAACTTTGAACGTAGAATACCTTTCCCTTCTTCACCTGTCTTAGTTGTGAAAATAACAACACTCTCATCAACCACTACATCACCAGATGTAAATCCTTGTTCCACATTTTCTTTATCAGAGGCTTCTGTGAAATCTCTAATCTGCTTATCTTCAGCTAACTGATTGATAATTCCGGCATCAAGCCCTGCAACCTCCTGAACAGCTAGAAGACGATACTGAATATCTCTCTGGCGATTAGCGATCTCTCTAACATCAGCAGCAAGCTGTGACATTGAGTTACCAATCTGTTGAGCCATCATCTGAGATACCCTTGTTGCCATCTCTAATTGCTCAACACGCTTATTTAAATCAACAGTCTGCCCTTGTACCTGCTGTGCTAGCTCATTCTTAGTTGGTGCCCTACGTTGCTTCATGCTCTCTCCTTTTGTTTATCTAAAATTCGTTGTGCATATAATTTTAAGACTGTCAATTCGTCTTTAGATAATGCTTCTTCTATATTTGTACCACTGAATAGAACTTTAAGTTGACAATTAAGGTAATCCTTAATATCAGATTCAATCAGATCGTATGTTGCACCCTTTTGCTTTATTATTCTTTTCGATAAAATGCTGTTGATGGCATTAGCTTTTTCGAGGATGGTTTGCTCTTTGGTTTTACCGTATTTGATCGTAGTAGTTTTTCCAACTTCGACAGCAATAGTAGTTGAGGAATCGCTAGGAGAAGTGTTGTCTTTTCTCGTATCGATAGGCTGTGGGTCTTCGACTTTTTCGAGAGGAGCAAGATCCTTGCCCTTGTCCGCTGCAATTTCTGGTTTAAAGTCACTTAATTGCCTTGGCATGAAATTGAAATTATGTGCTAACTTTGTAAATAATCTATTAGCTAAAGTGAATTGTGGACGCGTTAAAGGTTCATTGTTATCTACACATCTTTGCCAATGAGCTTCAGTTTCAGGATCAACTAGGAGGTTTCTCTCTGCTTGGTTTCTATCTTCAAATTCTCGTAGAATCTCAAAATCATCATCTGATAACATTACAGCACGACCGTAAACATGTGGCCAAACTAATTCACCATATATTGACCTATCAAATACGACATCTTTATTGTCGTACTTCATATACACTTCTAAGATATCATCTAAATAAGAAGGCCCTGAATAACCAGGCTTTTTATACTTCTTATCTGGGGCAGACATATGAATAACATCAAATCCCTGCTTTTTATATATATCAGCAACGGTAGATTTACCCGTTCTGTCTAATCCCTCTAATATAATCCAAGCCAATGTAAGCCTCCAACGAATATTTGATATCAATCAGAGGATATTATACTAACCTTATTCGTCTGCATCGTCAGAGTTTAGCGGATTACTCGTTGTTTTTCCACCAACATGTAGTGCCTCAGTGGCTGCACCAGAAGCTTTAGCAGAATCTTTTAGGGATTCATGCTGTACAACCGCTTGTGCTTGTCTAGCCCGTAGATCTTCTTGTTCAGCATCATGCTGTTCTTGCTCACGGGAGCTTTGTTCTTGCTGCTGTTGCTGTTCCGCTTGCATTTGCTGGGCTTGCATCTTATCTTGCTGCTTAGCTCTATCCATAGTCATAAGCATCTGCTGCCAACCCATAAACGCTGGATCTCCAGGGAAGTAAGCAAGCTCTCTCTTACCTAAGGCCTTCTTATCACCTAAGAATAATTCTCTTTGTTCAGCTTTAGTCATCATCTGGTTAACGAGTTCCCAGAAGGTCTGATTAAGAGGAAGATCAAAGATTGGATGTTTTACAGCTTCTTTCTCAGATGCTTTCAATAGATCGTTCATTGATGAATTAACGGTCATCTCAGCTTGTAGTAGTGCCACGTTTGTCTGGGGAGTCTCATCGGTGTAACCGACAAATTTGAATTCATACTTTTGAGCAAGACCCTTATCAATTGCGGGTATGATTGACTGATTGATCATGTCTTCAAACACCATCAATAGTGGAATCAACCCTCTTTCACGAGAGTAAACAATTTTGTCTTGATTATCGCCCTGTGTAGGTGCTCTACCTGTTGCAGTAGTTAAGAAATCAAGTCCTAGTTCGACCGGGTCGATCTGGAATTGAGTACACATTGCTCTCATCAGATGGTTATTGTAGTTTAGGTATTCCATCTCCCTAGCACTACCAGAAAGACTAACCCATTGAACATCATCAAGTCCAGCAATGATAGGTGTACGCCAAGCATTTTGAACACCAGAAATAGTGTTATAGAATTGTCGCCTAAAAGAAGACATCTGTGCTTGAGTAACGGTACCCTTTAGATGAAGAATGCCTCTAGCTGCATAACCGTGTGTAAAGAAGTTAGCATTATAGTTTTCAACATTAAGATGGTTAGTCACATTGATAATTGCAAGTTCTAATGTAGAATAGCAATACCCCATAGAGTCAGCAAAGTTCTGAGGGTTAGCTAATTTCCAAATCATATCCTCATCACCGAATGCCGCTAGTACGCGATTGTCGTATGACATCTGAACATATTTGTAATAATCAATATCTGGCTCATTGAACTGTAGATCTGCTTCAGGATTGTTGTCCTTGGCAAATTCTTTAGCCCGTGTCGTAATCCTACGAGCTGTACTGATTTGTTTCTTAATGATATCTCTACTTGTATCTTTATTAATAAGGTACATAGACTCAGAAGGTATAGGTCTGATTCTATGAAGACCACCACTTCTAGTCAATATCTTTTCAACAGCAATATGACCGAACGTTAGTGCATCTCTGGCTGAAAGCTTGAGGAATTCAGCGAATAGCATTTCCTCTCCAGCTGGAGTTCCCTTTTTTCGACCACAATTGAGAATGAAATCCTCAAGATTAGCTATTTCTTCTTTTTCTCCTGCTGATAGGTGCTCGTCGCCATTTTTCTTCTTAATCTTGAAACCAGTATCGAATTGACGTCTCTGAGGTCTAGCAAATGACAACATGGTGTCTGCACGTCCTTGGATGATAGCGGATACTAGCCAGTCTCTAACAGATGTATCTTTAAGAATCTTATTAGATATCCTTGACATCTTGCTTTTAAAAATAAAATGCTGATGTACTTGGTCAAAGAAAGGATCGTCAATAATAGCCTTCTGGCCAATGCCATCACTCGCTATTGCTTTATCATCATGATCAGGTAGTGCGTCAGCATCTGCCTTCAATAGATCGTCGATATCACCACGTAGTGATTTTCGTATATTGTCTGTAAGATTATCAAAGAATCCCATTATTACCCCTGAAAGTTATAACTAAAACGACCACAAGAAACTGCCATCGCCACCGATAGCCTCTTCTTCGTCTTCTAGCTCAGATGCTGTTCCAATTTTACCTAACTTGCTCGTATCTATGTCGGTATTAACCGTAATACCCATTTCTTTAGCAAATTCTTCTGCATTTGGCATCCTGGAGAAATTACCAGAACCGTCTACTATTTTATCAGGTGCCATATCTACATTTTCACCGGTTACTAATGTAGTGTTGCTGAAAAGTTCGTACATTGCATACCGCAGGGCATCCAGCCAGTGATCGTATTCTTTAGCTGGTTCTTCTGTTATTACACCCGCCGCGTCTGTCTTATAGTGAAACAAGCCAAACTCTTTAACAATGGGTTCGCATGTTTCTTTAGCAAAGTACATCTTGGGCACTGGAGATGCAAGACTTCTTAGCCATTTCTTGACAACCTGTATTCCACCCTCAGTATCCTTAGTCTGCTTACTAGGGCACGGTAGTCCTTCCTGCCTCATGGTTACACCATCACCTGGGTTCGCCTGATCAGGAAAGTAGAGCTGGCAACGATACATCTGATGCCACTTGCTTTTTATTGTTTGAGCCCATGTTGGATTATTAGTGTGGGTTTGCCCTTCGCAGCGCACAACAAATACGTTTTCTCTATTATCTACAAAGAAATAGACTACAGTACTTGGATTAGACCAACCCCAGTCAATCCCGGCATAGCATGATAACTGCATCTCATGGCATTTTCTAACAAAGATATCATGTGTACATTCACCTGGATATTCTTTACCAGTCAGTATGAGCCACATTTCACCCCAATTCTTTACATGCTTTCTCTCTTCAAACTCTTTATAGATAATTCCTTCTACAGAAGGCTTCAGATTAAATAACTGAGATATAGCCCAATCAGCACCATTACCCATTGCTTTCTTAATTGGGTCAGTGATTGGCTTAAGCATGTCTGATTTACACTCTTGCTTTTTAGCATCACCTAAACACAGTGGGGCAATTGGGCACTTAAGGCATCCAGTGCCAGGAAACTCATTCTCGAAATATTCATCTTGTTTTTGTTTTGATTTCTTATCATAGAGATCCTTTGTAATTACCTCCATGTCTTCTTGCATGACATATCCCGTAACCGGATCTGTACCAGATCTATCGTCTGAGCAGCGTGCAGTAAATTCAAGTGCGGTCCAGTATTTAACTGTACGGCCCGCGGCCTCAGCACCTTCAATCTGCTTATTCATTAATCCGTATCTAGATTTACGTGTTGAAATACCTACTCGCAAACCACGACGTTCACCCTTGGAATCAAGCATACCCTCGATATCTTTGAAAGCCCTTAGACCATCACCAGATACGGTATCGATCTCATCTACTACCACCAATGGCACGTGAGGACCGTTAACGGCCTTCAGAGTACATGGTAGGACCTCTAAGGATACCTTTACTAGGTGTTTAGAGAACTTATCAATTAAATTAAACATAGATTTTTCCATATTTAATTTTTCAAGGATTTTATCACCTGCACGGATTTCTTGTTTTAATATTGGTCTTAACTTATCATTGAGCATAAATCCCATCTGATAGTCATAACATCTTTTCGCCTGAGACATAATAGCACCAACGTGTACAACATCTCGCTGATCATGAAGCATAACCATTAACTCTGCAATCGCTACTCCAAGGGTCTTACCAGAACCTCGACTTGCAACATATAGAAGTTCTTCAACTTTATCTACGTTGTTCCCATTCGTACATACATCATAAATAGACCAGATGGCATCGAGAGGATTTGTATCTGCATACCTGGATACCGTAAAATCAGGAATATCCATGTGAAGATGGTATTTAATCCAATTTTTCATTTGCACCTTTGTCTTACACGGGGTAAGAAGGGCTTTTAATTTCTTCAGGTTTTCTTTCTTAGCATCAGCCACTACTCAGTAATCTCCGCTGCTATAAAATCGGCTGCATCTAGCGCATCACCACTATCTTCGGTTTTAACTTTAGATTTAGCGGTCGCTTTTGGCTCCAATGAATCAAACATAGCTGAAGATTTACTATTCTTCTGGGCACCTGTTGCCCCAGCAACAAGTTTATGAAGTGTCTCAACTACTTCCTTGTATTCTTTTATATTTTGAACCCTAATATCGGGAGCAGCGTTATTATCTGGATCGATAACAAACTTTTTCATTACCTCCATATGCTCAGCATTAGCCACAGATAACATTGTTGTTAGGAAATCAACTTGCTCGATCACGGATTTAACAACTTTAGCTTGAACCCTATCCCTGAGAGAGCCCATCATCTTATCTCTATCTCGAGGCCACCCCCTAAGAGATGCTGTAAGGATTATTTGATCTAATGGATGTTGTGTGAATTGTTGGTGGATTTCGTAGAAGCTGCAACCTACCATATACATCTCATAGAGTTTCATTGACTCTATTTCACTGATAGCGCCGGCTGTTTTATATTTCCTTAGGAATTTCTCACCTAACTTGATTTCTTCCTCAGTGAGTCCATATCGTTCTTGTTCTGTAAATGATCTCTTAAGAGCCATAGTTTATCCCATGCTTTTTTACTTCGTATTGATGAAAGTAACTGTTGAACACCTACTAGGCTTATACCCAAGTGTACACAGACTTCACCTATATTATAACCTAAAGTAAATAAATACATGACTTCTCGTTCACATTCTGTAAATTTTTCTATGAATTTAGTTGGTGGCGGGTTATAAAGTAGAGCATGTAATGACTCATCATGCTCAGACTGGGAGTTATATCTTAATTTATGCTGGTATGCTTTAAAAACTAAAGAACTGAGATCTATGCCAGTTAGATAATCTACCCACAAATCCTGCTTAATATCTTCACTCATGGTTAAGCTGTTTATCAGCCGTTCCACTTTCTTTTGTTTTTTCTTCCTCGTATCCATCTTTGTAATCTTTATAGTCCTCTAGATTTACTGCTACTCGCCACTTAGGGCCACAGTAATCTTTAACAAACTTATCTAGTAAGAACGTAATATTAAGATTCCCTTCTTTTTTTAGTAGTCTCTTAAACTTCCATAATCCAAAAATACCTTTGGACTTAGATAGTTGTTTATATTTTTCAATTTTACCTAACAAGGAAATACTGCAATATAGTCTATATGTGATCAGTTTCCTACTAGGATCGATATCTAGCTCTAAAGCCTGGATATCCTTATGAGCAATTGCCCCGTACATATACAGGTTGTCTTTGTGTAAATCATTAATGAAGCCATGTTCTAACAGCCAACGCTGGTGATCCATGTGATCATTTATGCTAAGATTCTCACTCATAAGAGCCTCTTGTGATAGAATATACCATAGGTATATAGTTAAACACTACTTTTCTTCTGTCTTATTGAGTAGTTGTGCCGCTTTATCTTTTAAAACAGACTTCTGGATTGATCCCACATAAATCGTATCTATATAATCACTAACGATATCTGTAATATTGAGAGATGAGATCTTTTTCTTTTCTACCCGATTACTATCTGTGAAAGTTGGACGCATTCTAATCGAGTGCTTTTTCTGTAGGTTAGCGAGCTTCTTAGAATCTAAGTAAGATAAGATTTCAGCCTTAGGCCCATTGATATCTACAACCCAATTATCTTGCCCCTTGTCTACACCGGTCTTAATAGTGTCATGTATATCGTCAATAGATAGAGAAGCATCTAATTCAAACTTCATACCTTTCCAGCGAGGAAATGGTGAATGAATGTACTCCATTTTATAAGTATCAGTATCAAATATCATGATTCCTTTTTCTTGATTTATATCATTTAGATCCATTGCATATGGTGTCCCCGGATAGTAAACCTTACCGAAATTCTGTCGTTTATGTACGTGACCGCTGATTATTATTTCAGCTGAAACCTTGTCAGCATCAACCCCTACATCAGGACGGTAGTAACCGTAATCAGCACCCACAAAAGTTTGATGAGCAATGCATATTGGTTTTGTTTCTTTTGGGAAGTTTTCAAAATCGTGAATATAAGGGACAAATGTAATGTTTCCTATGTCAGTTGGTTTGTCAATTACTTGGAAAGCATCTAGATTGAATGGCTGTAATGCGTGGTATGAACTATCATCTGGTTTAAACATATCGTGGTTACCAAGAACGTAAACGTACGGCACAGGGCAATCTTCCACATGCTTCTTAAATTCATAAAGAATCTCAGATCTTAGGACGGCATGAGTGTCGAATGTGTCACCCAGATTAACAACCAAGTCTGGATTAACCTCTTTAATAACTTTTTTTATCCAAGAGAGAAGCTTCTTGGATAAATCAAATCTAGAAATCTTAAGATGAGGATCACCTATTAAAAGTATTTTACTCATATAGTTTATTACCTTTTTTTAGATTATCTTCTGCTGTTAAAATTTGTAAATTCCAAGGAACATGTAACCACATGAGCAATCACCTTTTAACGGCAACACGTGATCTACATGATGTATAATCCCCGTACTATCTGTTAATTGTCTACTTTTTATATAGAGATCCCTTATCTCCTTTAGCTGATCGGCTGTTAACCAGTGTGGTGTTGCAATTTTTATTCCAAGATCTTGCTTACTAAATCGTTAGAATAACCAAGGTCCTCATTACGTTGAGCAATGGCCTCGGCACTATCAACCTCATAACAGGCTTTCTCAATTTCTACTTGAACAGATTCATTATCAAGAACCCACTTAAGCATATTGGCTTCCCCTCTTATAGGATCGTGGTCGGCAAACTGCCACATTTGAGCATTGGTTTTACCAGTGGCATCATTTATTGGATGATAAATTACCCCCAATGATTTACCTAGATCAAAGATTTCTTGTGCCATATTGATTACCCCCTCTGTATATGATAGAGAGAACTGACCTGCTCTAAATGGTGCTCCAACACGGTTCTTCTTACCGCGCACCCTAACGACGTGTCCGATCTGTTGAGCTCCACCATACATGTTCTTACCGGTTTCTATTCTTCCGGCCTTAGTATCAATCCTCGTGACCTCTAGCATGTAATCTGAGAAATGCTTTAGTGCTCTTCCATCAGGGACGATGTATGGATTGAGCATCTTCTTCCACTCATCCATTTCCTCATAAACCTGCTGAACAAGAACTGTCGTGATATTGTTATCACGGATAACAGGGAGAACCCCTTTAAGTGCAGGAGATAAATAAGAAGCTCCGCCTCCCCCCATAACCATCTTGGTTGATTTATCTTTGATATCTTTTGGATACCGAATAGACTTAACAGAGTCAATCCCCAATCCAACTATCGGACACCCGTCCTGAATTAGTTCCTGCATCTCGCCTTCGATATAGTCAAAAATTTTAAGTGGATCATTTGTTTGTCGAACAATAAGTCTAGATACTATGTCTTCAGCATTAAAGGCTTCCATCGGATCAAGAGAAAAACCTGCTAATTTTCTAAACCAGTCTGGATTAAACGAATACTCAGCATCGAATAAGATGCATATACCTTCTGGATTATCTCTAAGGAGTTGAACTAAGATGAGCTGCATGATCAGAGATTTACCCCCGGATTCTGGCCCATATAATGTGATTGCTTTACCTTTTGTTACACCGCCATTACCTACAACCCAATTTAGGGAAGGAGAAGGTAGTTTAACTACATCATCAGATGGTGATGCCATATCGGCGGCTGCTTTACCGACATCTTTGTTTAATTTAGTCATCCATTTATTACTCATAACACACCCTTTCTGTCCGTGGACTTGTGCCGTGGCACTATGTTAATTGTTACCAATTTATCATGGAATTGGAATCCAATACTCAAAACCCCTTTACCTATATGTCTCATGGGATCAGGGCTTTGAACATGTAATTCTTTGATCCACATTTCAGCAAGAGATGTATTAACACTGCTAGGCTCTTCCATCTCGAAGAGCTTATGACAGGTTCGCCAAAACATCATCGCTTCATACATTATTCTACAACATAAATATTAGATACACTGTAAATGCAAGGACTACCGACTCGGGGATGCACTAATTTAGTTGGAAAAGAATCTGTTGCTAGAGTCTGACCTGTCCTATTAACTTTAAATACAGCTGTTACGCCTTCGATATCTGCTAAAACCTCTGTCCCTTTAGGAAGGTTATTAGGTAGATCTAACTGATTCAATCGAACTGTAACCTTAAATACATCGTGTATAGATGCTTTAGTAAATTTTGCTTCCTTCATATCTATTCCCTTTACTTAAGTTGTCTTTAGCCCACAGAGGCTGCAGATTGTTTAATGCCCACGACTCTTTAAATCCTTTATCTGCTATATTAGCATAATCAAACCAACTATCAGGTTTAATATGATCTATATGCCATTCACCGTAATTTTCCCAACTCATCCCTTCTGTAAACTTAGATTCAAGGTGTGATTTGAGCTCATCTACAGTCCAATTAACATATTTAGGGAATGAATCTCCTTTGAAAGCACCATGTTTAGCAATACAATCTCTTATTAAATTAGATACAGATTTTCTTAATCGTTTCCTAGGATCTTTCATTCGTAGATTATATAGGTGTTTTCTATATAACCTGCATTCATATCTAATACGCTCTTTAGCACGTCTCACCAGCCAATACGTATTCGACTTTTCTTTTATAATTGGGTGCTCTTTTTTACAGTAATTGCAAAATTTCATACCACTAGAAAAATCTATCTTACTGGAAGTAAATACACCATTGGTGTGCTGAAGTTTTCTCGCACACGAATGACACCTCTTTGATTTAGTGGTTTTTTTGTCCATGTTACAATTAACGCACGAACTATACACTACATTCCTTCATTTTGAGAATTAGCATAATCGCTAGTGTAAGCCATTTTCTTCACATCATCGTGCGCCATACGGAATTCATGTAGCTTGTTAATTAACCAAAACTTCATTGCTTCTGTTTTCGCTTTCGCACCATGTGCAGAGATAACTTCGGGATCTGTAGGAACATACATCTTCTTAGCTTCTGAACTCACCTTTACACCTTGATCTTTTAAAAAGTCAGGTGCGCGGTCGAAATAGGCTTCTGCTTCAGCCTGTTTAAGTTTTGCTGCGGCTCGTAGATCGTTCCTAGTTGCTTTTGCTAATAGGTCTGATGTGACATCCATTGCAATAATGAAATCTCTCATCATGATGGGAGCCAACATTGAGTTGGCCCCCTCAGCGATCTTTTCTAATTTCTTTGTGTATTCCACAACTCTTTCGAATTGTGAAGATTCTTGTAGATCAGACATGTTATCCCCTTAGTCGCCCAAGACTGAATCGGCTAGATCCTTGATATCATCCATGTCTAAGTCTGCGGTAACAACTTTTTCAGCAGTTGGTGCTACTTTCGCGGCAACCGCTGCTCCTACTTTTGTTCCGCCAGAAAAAGGTACTTCGTCATCATCGTCATCGCTAAGATTCAAGGCTACTTTTTTAGTACCTTGTGGTTTAACTGCAACTGTTTCTTGCTTTGGAGCTTGTGTAACTGGTGCACCGTCAGGTTCGAATCCAGGAAGTACAGCTTCTGGTAAGTCCTCAGCAATTAGTGCCAAGTTGTACAAGAGAATGTCACGAAGATCATTATAGTTTTTACGGTAGTAAATAGTACTAAGATCATATGCCTGATCTTCGTAGCCTTCAACAACATTAGGTGCAAGGGAAGTTCTATCTTCTACAGAAACTAGACGTCCCTTGTCATCCTTGAAACGCTCGACATTGAAGTCTACGCCATAAGTTGTATCTTTGCCGACACCTTCTTTTGTAAAGTCAAACCATACACCAGAATCATCTTCTGCTGAACCTAACGAAGTAGGATCTTGACCGTAAAGCTTGATGTATTCAGACATCTTCTTCTTTAGTGCTTTCTGTGCAGTTGATTTGATTTCAAGAAGCCCAACGTTGCCGGATTTGTCGCAAGCATTGTACGCATACAAGTGCTGAACTTTAACCTGCCATTGGATCTCATAAAGCCCCTTAAGTGCTTCTTTTACTGCTGATTTTGATGCCCCACCTGCTTCCAATGTAGCTTTTTTCTTTTCTACAAAGGTCTTAAGTGCATCTTGGTACTCTTTTACTGGGCAGTTTTCTTCACCGTCAGATAGAGGGGTCGCAAAAGGACGACGCTTACCTGTTCGTGGATCTACTAACCAAGCGATAGACCATTTTCTATAAGGGTAATTGTTGTGGGTTTCTACATCACCAAATGGGGGCATGATTCTAAAGATGTTTGAACCATCTTTTACTGTGTGTCTTTTCCATTCGCGTGAAGTTTTCAGGGAATCCTGATTGATAGTAATCTTACTCATAATTTTTTCTCCGTGTCTAAATAGACGTTATCGTTAATTGCCTTTGGCAGTATATATTATACCAGATTTAATCGATTTTTCCAGCTTCTTTAGCAGAAATAGCCGGCTTTCCTACAACTTTTTTAGTCTTTTTACCCAGATAAAAATCGACTTCTTTTGGCGGTAAAGAGTCTATCCCATGCTTCAAAAAGGCTGTTGATTGAGCAGGATCACCGACAAAATATATGAGCCTTGTTCCATCAGGGCGTAGTTTGATATGATGGTCCAAGTACCTATCAAAAATTTCTGGGTAAGATTTCTTAAAAGCCCTGATAACGATTTGTTCAGTTTGCTCATTAGTTTCACATGGAACTCCTATGAATGTTGAAACGTTTACGGCCGAAAGTGCATTAAAACCTTCAGGTCCATATTTGAGACCAATTGTAGCAACGATCTCTCTAAGATAATTCACACTCATAACCTTTGATCTCGGCTTCTTTCTTGCACACTGCTCTATCTCTGTCTTAAAATCAGGTGAACCAATAATAATACAGCCTTTGTCTATTTTCTCCGGTTGCTTTTTAACCAGAACATACTTTGCCATCTTAACTCCTTATGTCAATCGTTCTAATTCTTGAATTGTTATACTAACAGGTGTTTTCCAACCACTTTTCAATTGTCCACGCACGAATACAATGGAGTTCACTGGGAAGTTTAAAGCCTTCTTACGATCCCACCAGACACATTCAGTTGTTGTATAGCCGTCAGATAGTTCTATTTTTACCATCTGATATGGTTTACCTGTTCTCTTAGAGATTCCCTTTTTAATAGAAGATCCTTCAAATAACATAACCATGCCCACAAGCTGGTCATGTTCTTTTTCTACCAATCCTTTCGCAACCATTAAGTTCGCTAATATTGGAACGTTGTGGCGCAATAAAGGAACGCCGTTGCGACCTGTAGTACTAAATTCAGGATCAGCAGTGACGACACGATTTAAGAGCTTATCATCCTTAAGAAGAGTTTTGTTAAAACATTTATTGGTTTCACGCTCCATTAAGAATATAGTCATGGGGTCGACATCGTACATCTCTTCTTTAAAAGGTTTACACTTTCTTTTTGCCACATATTCACCCATCAATGCAATTCGTGCATCTGCATAATCTAATGTTTTATCCATGAAACAATCTGCCGCACGCCCTTTAATAAGGGAAGAGAAATGACCAATATTAACCTTATTATGTCGCACTCTAGCTATATAATCATCAATATCAACAAATGGCCCCTTATTCACCAACTCATCGACACATGATTCACCAATACGTTTTAATACTGAAACCGGCGCTGTAATTGTGTCTTCATTGATTTGGAATCCCTTACTCGGATTCTTCACAGACGGGGGACCAACAGTATCACCAAGCAGTGTCATGTACCCTCTCACTTTCTCTTCTTTATCCATTGAGTTGTTTAATTCAGCTGCCCACCATTCAAGCTTATGATGCTTCTTCAGATACATAGTTATATAACCTGTATCCCCATAACAACGAGAGTGAGAACGATTGAAAGAATATCTAGCGAAAGCCTGAACCATATCGCAAACAGTCTTTATCTGTTGATCAGTCCACCCTCTTGCAGAACAGTTGATACGAATCTTATCGAAAGCTTCCATCATAACTTCTTGCTTCTTCTTCGCAATAGCACCACGGATACGATCTGATTCCTCTAACGTATATCCACCATAATCAACCAAGAATTTCATAACCTCTTCTTGATAAACAAAGACACCATTAGATGTGCAAGTTGCAAGATCAGGATGGAGATATGATAATTTTCGTTTACCATTTCTGACATCCATATAGTACTGTGCAGCTGATATACCATCCTCTAACGAAATTTCATCATTTGTGAAGGGTGCATCTAACGCACCTGGACGACACAGAGCAGTCATAGCTGAGAGATGTTCACGTTGAGTTGGCGCAAATTCCTGAATATACCCCTTAATTAGAGATGTGTTAAACTGGAATGACGAATCTGTTCTTTTATTATAGAAGTCTCTATACACAGATTGATCTTCCGGTAAACGATAGATTAATGCAGTTCCATTATCGTCTTCTTCCAGATAATCTATGCCAGTACGTTCTTTAACGAACTTCATACAATCTGAGATTGACTGGATCGTCGTAACACCTAGAATATCAGCCTTTACAAGACCCGCATCTTCAACCTTATATGCGTCGCACTGTGTTACGTTGATCATTCTATCTAAATGTTTATCGTGCATCTTCATTGTTGGAACGCGCTCGGATAGATCTATCGTGGACACAACATATGCTGAAGCATGACGCCCCCATCCACGCACAAGACCAACAAGTCTTTTTACCATTCCCTCTACCTGAGAGAATTGCATAAAAAACGCTTCTAATTCCGGGATTGTCTCGATTGCCCCTGGTGTATATTCACCCTCTTTGTTTGTAAAGCCATATAGAAAATCATACTCGTTAACACCCTGTGGGGAATCTGGAATCAACCTACAAACAGACTCTACATTGGGGTCTTTTCTATTCTTGCCATAGAGAGCCCACATGGCGTCTTTAATAGCATTCTTTGTTTTCATTCTCTGGAATGTACATATCTGTGCGAAACCTACACCGTACCTCTTATCCAAGTAGTCGATGATATCTGTTCTATCTCCAAAGTCACAGTCGATATCTGGGAAAGACCCAGCATTAATACGAGCTATAGAAAGGAAACGTTCGAATGGAAGGTCACACTCAATAGGATCAACATGGATGATTTTTAGATAGTAAGATAGTAGACAACCACCAGCAGAACCACGACCAATTCCCTGTAAGATACCCTGCGATCTAGCATATGCACAGATATCCTCATACAATAAAAAGTATGGCAAGAAATTCAAAGTACCATTCTGCATGATAACTTTAACTTCTTTTTTGAAACGTGCTACATATTCTGGATCATCTCTCCATCGACCATGCTGCTTACATAGTTGTATTGTATATAACAATGTCTGCTTGTCGTAGTCATCTGTCTGTTGTTTAATTTCCTGTGGGATATCGATTACTGGCATGTGATAACCGTGTTTTGGCTTAATGCCGTGTGCCTGTGTAACAATATCTAATGTGTTATCTATCCAGCCCCTGAACTGATCTAAATCCAATCGATCACCGAGATGCTTTTTAAGAACCTTGTACATATCTTTACCCATTCGGGCGTGATAAGACTCAATATAGTATTTACCACTATCATAAGAGTTCTTTGCTATAACGTCTTGAAGTAATTTATCGTGCTTCTCTATAAAGTGGGCACTACTAGATGGAATAGCACTTACCCCATGCTCTTCTACCATATCCATCATAAAGTTATTGTATGCCTTACCTAAATCCCCATCAGGGATTAGATCATTCTTACGAATTGGCTGAAACCCGGTCTTAGAAGAATAACTTTCTTTAATTGAAACAGGGATGAATTCTGCTCTTAATTGCGAACCGAATATTTGAAGATATTCCTTAAATGATTCGTGTGCTGAATCTCTATTCCCCTTTTTAAGATATTCACCAATAGCACCGTAGATATCTCCAGTACCAAATATAACGCCCTCTCTATGATCGTCTATATCTTCAGCCGATATTATTGGCCTGATAATACCGTCAACCTCTATCTGATTCTCATATGCTAATGAAGATAGTTTCATTACATTTATATAACCATGTGAGCTAACAGCCCACGCGTTAAAAGGATGTAGTTGTTCATCTTTCATGAAGAATAAGCCAACACCCGGTACAGCAGTAACATCATTATCGCTTAGTTTAACTGCATCGATCATAGATATAGCGGGACCATGATCTACCACACTGAATCCTGGTATTCCTTTTTCTTTACACCATTTAGCCCAATCCTTGGGATCTGGGACGGATTCGACCATCCCATACATAGAATGAACATGTAATTGTGCAGGCTCAGGAAGATTGTAATCATCTAGGTTTACTTCTGGGATCGCAACTTGTGCTACTCTCTCTTCTTCACCCATTAATTTACCGATCTGCTTATCTACCTCTATAGTAGCGACGATATCAGAATGAGCATCGTGGGCCTTTATCGCAACACCATAATGCTTTGCTAGAGTTTCTAGTTTATGGTTTTCTGTTTTGATTTGAGTTTTAACTGTTTTCACTCGAGCGTATGTATCATGCACGTTTAATTCAAATAGAGAAAAGAAATCTTCTGGTCGACCACACTTAGCGAACATATCGGCAACGAATCTCTTATCAAAGCCAACATTATATCCAGCTATAATAAATTTGGTATCGAACTTTTTAAGATATGTGACAAGGTTTTCAACAAGTTGTTCCTGTGTTTGGAATGTCTTCATTCGTTCACGGGTAATACCATGGACACGAATAGCACCATCTTCAATAGCTTCCCAATTTTTTGGTTGAGAAAACTCATTAAAGAAATCCTGTCTAACACCGTCTACAATAGGGATGCAAGCTAACTGGACAACATCATGTTTGTCTGAATATAGACCTGTTGTTTCAACGTCGATCCATAAAAAGTTCATATTTTATCCTTACAATTATCAAAATGATATCTAGTCAACCCAGGTTGACCACCAACCTTACCGCAATGAGGGCATTCTACTATTTTATATTTTCTTGGTTTTTCTTTATATGTATTTTTTAGAGATTGTGAAATTTTATTTTTTATTAGAGTGGCCTCATCATCTGTCTTTGTATCCCAAAAAGTCTTACCAAACATGGGATTATTAGATCCTGCATATCTAATACTATGACTAGTTGCCATTTGCTTTAATGCATTACAGGAATTCTTCGTTTTACCTTTTCGAATTTTAGCAGCTCTAACTACGCCACCTTCTGGATCTTGAGCTTTTATTTTAGCGGCTGCACGGATAGATTCCTTTTTATCTTCAGATAAATTAGAAAAAGTGTCACCACCAAATCCACCTACTGCAATATTTGCACGTGGTGATAGCGATTTTATTAACTCAATTTCTTTACTAAAAGCGTCTGCTTCAGAATTAAAAATATGTAATATTTTTACAGTGTAATCGTGTTTATGTACAATATTGTGCCAATATTCATTACGGCTATTTTTCGACCAAGCACGCTTTTTACAACCTTTTCCTATATAAAAAAGATCACCAGAATCTTTACAATAGTGTCCATATATATAATATTCCATATATATATTGTACAAACGAAAAAAGGCGCGACAGTTGTCGCGCCTCATATTAAATATGGAATTTTTTATCCGCAGAAATCGAAATCTAAATCAACACTGGTTGATAGTGTATCGGAAGTATTAAGTTTAATAGTTACTTCATTTTGCATGATATCTTCAGAAGTCAAACCCTCAGAGATGCCACTCTGGTATGCTTGCCACAAAGGACCTTCTAATCGAAGATCGGAAGGCTGGAAAGTTGCAGCATAGGTTAGAGTAAAGACTCTATTTCCCTGAGTAGCAGCTGTTGCCATGCCGGTTTGGATATTTGTTAAGTTATCGACGGTGACCCAGTCGCGCCCAGCCTGTCTCGCTTGAGCAAGCTTTGCATCCATAGATCCTGTGTAGTCAGTGCGTAAAGACATATAATTACTCCTAAAAAAGAAAACAGGTGGTACTTGTACATTGTACCACCTATTGAAGTTAATCTAGACCGTTTATATGCCGAAGCACGTCCTCGCCTAATTAAACACTTGCATCAGGATTGACTTCGCCTTCTTGTATCTCTTCAATTTTTGCCAATAGGTATTGAATCTTAGCCTGTTCGTACTTTATAGCGCTTTTATATCCAGATTCTAAGTCTTTCTTGACCTGAGATGCTGCCTGTAACTGTTCATCTTCAGACATCTCATCATTAAGAGCCTTAATTTGTTGCTCTGCTTTCACAATAAGAGATGCAGCGGTATCTTCTGCAATCTCGTTATTGTCTTCAAGAAATGTCTGACTCAAAATCTTTTTTGCTTTCCCATAATCTAATGCCATGCTCTTTACTCCTTAGTTGCTAATTTAGCCAATTTACGATAATGTGCTCTAACGGCTTTTTCCTCGTCTGTTTTTACCTTATGACATGGTTTACATAGTGCAGATAAGTTATCCACGCCGCAGAACAGTCGTTCTACAAAGATATTCCAGTCTTCAAAGCCTTTTTCAGGGTCAATTACTGGAACTATATGGTCAACTTGTATATCTTTTTTCATAAACCATTCATTGCAATTCGAACAAGAATATTCTACCCGGGGTTTTTTCGCTGGAGTACCATCTTTTTTCAACCACTCTCGTTCGCGGCGAACTTTCTTGAGGGTTTCAATGACATCTGGTGAACGTGAGAACATTCGGCGGATTGAGGAACGTATAGCTGAATTTTGATTGAATTTAGGTTTTTTGCGTGGTTTTTTAACTGCCATCATATCTCCTTATTTTAAGGTTATACGATTTAGGTTACGATTTTAGCGACCACTGGCCCTTTGTGCTGACAGTAACGCCTTCTTTTATCTTTTTGGCATTCTTCATGGCTTCATTCTTATGTCCTGGATCTTTAAGCTGCTCTGCAACTTTAGTTGGATCCTTCTTAGAAGAAGCAGCACTCGCTTTTGGGGCTTCTGGGGCTGGAGCTGGATCTGGTGCACCTACTTTTGGGGGCTTAGGCGACGATAACTTAGGGAGGGTGGGAGCGGCTGCTTTAGCCATCTCTTTGAGCTCTTGTAATTTTTTGAGTAACTTTTCCATATATCCATTATATCAGAAAGTACCTGTTGCCACAGACCCTTCATCGTTGAGGAACGTTTGTATAGTTTATCTGCAGATTACACTATATAAACAAGGGATTGCCCGAATATACCTATCCAGAGCGTAGTCAATGGGACTCGTTTTTATCTCCGAACGCAGTATTTATACTTTCTAATGGATTATACTAGACACACCGTTTTTCTTCTCGATGCGCACAGTATCGGTAAACATTGATTTAGCCTCTGATGCGTGGTCAATTATCCATATCTGTCGATCGCTAGATAGCTTCTCTAGCAGATTTACAACCCTCTCGCGGTTAGATATATCTAACCCATCGAACGGCTCATCTAAGAAGATAGGGGAGATCCGAATACCGAACATAGATTCAACAACATCGATTACGGCAAAATCTACAGATATAGATAGGCAACGAAATTCACCACCTGATAGACTACCGATTGAGACATCTCTTCCAGCGATAACTAGTTTATCTGAAAATTTAGCCTTAACAGATTTATCCTTGTTTTCCTTGAAGGATTGTAACCTATATGAGGCATTAGGCCAAATAAGAGATACATAATCAGATACTTTTTGATTAAAGGTGCCTACAATAGAATCTACAATATAAGCAGGAGCCCCTGTAGGAGATAGAATACTAGATACAGTAGAAGATAGCTCAATATCAATATCAACCTTATCCAATTTCGTTTTAGCTTTAGTTAAGATTGAATCTATTTCAGCTACTTTAGAAATGTATGTTTCTTGTTTCTGTAATTTTTCGGTTAACACTGCTACAGAGTTTTGCTGAATAGCTAGTTTAGATTTGATTTCAGATATACGACTAGTAGCCTCACTATATTCTCTTTCCTTCATTTGAATCTTAGTGTTTAATTTCACACTTAAGCCTTGAATCTCGGATCTCTTAGCTCTAGTATTACCTGCACCATTTATCGCAACAACTAGTTGAGCTAAATCAGCTTTCTTAACTTCTATCTTTTGTTTATGTTGTTCTTGTAGTTGATCAATTTTTATCATACCGGACGCGGATGAAATGAAACGCTCGCTACAACTTGGACACTCAATACCGTCTTCACTAAAGTCGTGAGATTCTAGTTCAGATATTTCCTTCTGTATACAACCATGGAGTATGCGATCCATATCCAACTTGCTATCTATAGCATCTAATTTTCTAAGATTGCTATTTATCTTATCTCTAACTTCTTGAAATCTAGAGTAATCGGGTCTTGTGATAGTGCTCGCTTTTTTAAGTTCAGCTACCAGATTGTTATCTGATAACGCATCAATCTGCTCTTTCAGAGCTTTAACATCAACTAGTTCACCTGCATATACAGATTTCTTAGATTCACAGTTATTTATAATTTTTTCAATCTCTAACTTGTTTTCTA
>Ga0114934_10000249_pt1 | contig 34073 bp, 64 predicted proteins | sample 4SBtaG_2_FD_99695 | JGI IMG/M metagenome (GOLD analysis project Ga0114934, IMG submission 99695) | Deep subsurface microbial communities from Kolumbo volcano to uncover new lineages of life (NeLLi) - 4SBTROV10_white metaG | ecosystem: Environmental > Aquatic > Marine > Volcanic ...
GCTTCATTAGCTAAATGTACGTTGAATAGCTCAACAGGTGTGATAACAACTACTAGTTTTGACAACAATCACGGCACAGCAAGAACACATACGTTTACATTACGAATAACAGATCAAGAAGGACAAACAGCCGATAGAGAGTTTACATTAACAAGTTCTTATGGCTCGACAGGAGGAGCAGGTTTCTGCTAATATAAATTATGGCTTCATCTTATATATCAAGAACACCAGGCACAGCAGGTAATAGAAAAAAATGGACTTTTAGTGGTTGGTATAAATTTAATATGTCAGCAATAGCACAGGCATATTGGGCTAATATGTTTTTATGTGGTTCTAATGGAACTAACTATATGGAAGCTGGAATAAACAATGCAGGTTTTATGGATTGGGTTCAATCTACTGGTGGTCTAAATGCAAGAAGAACTACTAATAGAAAGTTTCGTGATAGCACAGGATTTTACCATTTCGTTTTTGTTTGGGATAGCGATAATTCAACAGCGGCAGATAGAATGATATTGTATGTAAATGGTGTAAGAGAAACTTCTTTTAGTGCAACAACTGATCCATCAAGTAGTTTAGATAGTAATTGGAATTTTACTTATGGACAATTTTTAGGATCAAGTAATGGTGGTGGACCATTCTTTAATGGAGTAATGAGCCACGTTCAATTTGTAGATGGTTTAGCTTTAGCTCCAACAGAATTTGGAGAGTTTGATGCTACCGATGGTATGTGGAAAATTAAAACAGGAAGTTATGGAACTCCAGGCGCACAAGGATTTCATTTAGAAATGGAAGATTCAACTAACTTAGATTTAGATAGCTCTACTAATGCACATACGTTTGCAACAACAGGAACTTTAATATCAACTAAAGATACGCCTTCTAATAATCTAGCAACAAATAATTATTTAATGCCAACAATAGATTTTACTAATGACAGTATAGCAAGTATTGGTAATAGAACTTTAATGCAAACTTCAAATTATAAAAGTATGTATTCTACATTAGGTGTGTCAGCAGGAAAATGGTACGCAGAATTTAAATTAACAACAGATAGTGGTACAGGAAGTACATCTTTTGTTGGAGTATTAAATGGAGACAAATATCCATTCTTTGGTCAAGACTTAACTGACAGAGCCATAGCAAATAATGCTAATGGTGTAGCTTATGTAAGAAATGGTGGAATTGATTACAATTCAGGAACTGCCGTATCAGGTCAATCAACTTATACTTCAGGAGATATATTACAAATAGCTTTAGACGTTGATAATGGATTTATTTATTTTGGAAAAAATAATACTTGGCAACAAGGAGATGGCTCTAATACTGGAGTACCTACATCAGGAGCTTCAGGCACAGGTGGCTATGCAATAACAAATTCTACTATAGGAACAGGTGGTACATACTTTATGGGCTTTGGTGGTAAGTCAGGAAACTCTGCTCCATATTGGGATATTAACTGGGGTAATGGTGCATTTCATAATGCTAATATTGGTACAGTTTATGCTGATAGCGCAGGTAATGGTGCATTTAATTATGCTCCGCCTACAAACTTTTTAACAATATGTACAAAAAACATATCAACTAATGGATAATAAATAATGGCTTTTATAAATTTTAAACCTTCATCGCATTTTAAAGTATCTGGTCACACAGGAACAGGTAGTTCACAAACTGTAACTGGAGTAGGATTTTCTAGTGTTTTATCCTGGTTAAAAGGTGTTGATATGGACACTCAAAATTACACAATGTTTGATACTGTAAGAGGTGCAACACAAAATATTTCATCTAGTAGTCACGAAGTTGAAGCAGCTCTGTCAAATGGTTTAACAGCTTGGAACTCTGATGGTTATGTTTTAGGTGGAGATAATGGAACAAATGCAAATAATGAAGATTATTTAGGAATGAATTGGAAAGGTGATAGTACGTCTGTTCCTAGTGGAAGCACAGTAACAAATGTAACTTGCAATATTAATGCAACAGCAGGAATTGGTATTTATAAATTTAATAATGACACTCCTGCAGGTAAAGTTTTGAAACATGGATTAGGAAAAACACCACAAGCTATATGGACAAAGAATTTAGATAGTGGTCAAGATTGGGCTTGTTATCACCAAAATGTTCATAGTGATATATCAACAGCAGGAAATTATTATCTTAGATTAAATGGTAATCACGTCAGAGCAGACGATAGTGGAAAATATCACGACACACTTCCAACAGCTACAGATATAACTTTTGCAGCTGATGCTAATGTAGGTGGTAGTGCAAGTCACGATATACTTTGTATTGCTTTTACTAGCATTAAAGGATTTTCAAAATTTGGTGGCTACCGAGGAAACGGATCAGCTACTGAAGGATTTTATCAACCATTAGGATTTTCGCCTTCACTTGTAATTGTGAAAAAAGCATCATCTAGTGCTGCGTGGTATATGTGGAATGGTGTTTATCAAGGATATAATCCTAAAAACAATGCTTTATTTCCGTATCATACAAGTCAACAAAGTACGACAGAAAGAATAGAATTACTTTCTAATGGCTTCAAATTTTATCATAGTGATGCTGACCACAATGCTACTGGACAAGATTTTATATATCATGCTTGGGCATCTAATCCGATAGTTGGAAGTAATGGAACACCAGGAGTAGCAAAATAATGACAAAAGCAAGAGACTTAGCAAATATAATATCAGGTGGTTTTACTGAAAGCGATATACCAAATTTATCAGCATCTAAAATTACATCAGGTCAATTTGCAGACGCAAGAATTGCAGATTTAGCAGCAACAAAATTAACTGGTAATATTGCAGATGCTAGAGTACCTGCGTCAGCAGTTACACAACACGTTACAGCAACAGATTTAACACCAGTAAGACACGATATTTTAACTCTTGCTCTTAAACAAGCTACACAAGAAAATTCTACAAAATTTAATTTACCTAATTCATCTATTACAAAATTTGAAGCAGATGCAGATTTTAATTTAGCAGGTTCAACAACAATGGCGAGAAATGCTAGTGAATATATTTCTCCTGTAGCATCAAGTGCTTTAACAGTTACTAAAGTTGGTTCGCCAACACATTCTACAAGTCAATCAACTTCTTGGTCAACCTCATCAATGTCGTTAGATGATAGTAATAAAATTTATCTTGATGGTGGAGCTGATGGAGTTTTTGATATTTTACCTTTACGTAGTGATGGTGCAGGAAATATGACTATTGAATGTATGCACTATTATACAGACACAACTTCTTGGAAAAGAGTATTTGGTGTTGATGTAACAAGTTATGGAGGTAGTGGTGGTGCTGAATATATAGATTTACACGGACAAACAGGAACTAATCACTATTATAGAAATGCTGGAACGAATACTCCATCAAGCGGTGGTTGGACTTCATCTCAATATGCAGTTTCAACAAGTGCTTGGCATCACCTAGCTGTAGTTTGCGAGGGTTCTGCACAAGCATTTTATATTGATGGAACTAGACAAGAAACAAATAGTAATGGTGCTGGTTCTGGTGGTATTATTAATTTAAGATATGCTTTTCCAACTGGAGCAAGAGCAGGATATTTTGATAATTTTAGAGTATCAAAAACAGCTAGATATACAGGTTCATCTTTTACTGCTCCTAGTGATCACTTTACTAATGACAGCAATACTTTATGTTTAGTACAATCTATTGACCAAAGCGATGGTGCTACAACTTTTACAGATGAAGGTACTGCAAGTTCTTCAGTAAGTGCAACAGGTACAGCGTTAGGAACAACTAATGTTCCAACTTCTGCTGTGACTGATGTTTCAGGAGTTATGCTTTTAAAAAATGCAAGTGGAACAAATACTTTAGGAACAGATGTAAAAGTTTATTTTACAGCTAACAATTCTGCTTGGACAGAAGCAACTAGTTATACAGATGCAGGAACTTTTTCAACAGGAATTAAAATGATTAAACTTGGTAAGACAACTTGTACAAGTGGTTCAGATGTTAGATGGAAAATTGTTTTTGCTAATCAAGCGGCTTCAAGCAAAGAAGCACAAATTTTCGGTATTGGTTTAAATTATTAATTACTGATAAAATTATGAAGTATGTTTATGAAATACATTTTACTTTTACAAATTTGTTCTTCATTAACTAATGAATGTTCTGATACTTTTCAAAATAAAACAATATATAATTCGTGGTATGAGTGCGGTCGTGCAGGATATGTTAGTGCGGTGTCAATACTAGACACAATGGGTTATAATGCAGTTAACGATACTAAAAGCCAAATACGTTTTGCTTGTAAAGAAGTTGGAGCGCTTGTAAAGAAGTTGGAAAAGAATTATAAAAACTAAACATAAGAAAGTTATTTATGTTTAAAGGACACAGAATTATTGTTATTGGAGATGCTCACGATTCTCCAAAAATTCCTCAAGATCGATTTAAATGGATTGGTCAATATATTAATAAACATCAACCTGATTATATAATTCAAATAGGAGACTGGGCTTCTTTTGATAGCTTAAGTTATTTTCAAAAAAATGCTTCACAAGCTGGTAAGCTTAAAGATGCTTATATGATAGACATAGAATCTTTAAGAAAATCTATAGATATATTAGATAAATATATTGATAATCCTAGTATTCCCAGACATTGTACGTTTGGTAATCACGAGCAGCGTGTTCATAAGTTTGAAGAAAATATTCCAGAAATTCAAGGTATGATGAAAAAAGAGCTGTTTAATTCTTTTTTATTAAAAAACTGGAAAATTTCTCCCTACGGAGCTTTTAAAATTATTGCTGGGGTATCCTTTACTCATTGCCCCCTAAATATTATGGGAAAAGAATATGGTGGAAAGAATTGTGAGATACAAATAGCTAATGATGCTACAAATGATATAGTTTTTGGCCATACTCATAAGTATCGTGATTGGAAATCCCCTAAAATAGGCGATAAAAATTTTGTTAGAATTATTAATGTAGGATGTGCGTTGCCATTTGGTCACGTTGAGGAGTATGCAAAGTTAAACCTTACTGGGTGGAGTTGGGGAATTGTAGAACTCGGTATATGGGATAATCATATCCAAGAGAGTCAATTCATCTCTTTGGATAGACTGGAGAAACAATATGGATAAATTAAAAGAAAAATTTAGTCAGTTAAAAGATTGGTTTGCCAGAAAAAACAAACAATTTGTAAATTGGTTATTTAATAATGGAACAAAGAAGTAAAACAGATACATTAGTTATTCATTGTTCGGCAACACCAGCATCTATGGATATTGGTGTAGATAAAATTCGTGAATGGCACGTTGATGATAATGGTTGGGAAGATGTAGGTTATCATTATGTTATAACTCGTTCTGGAACTATTGAACCTGCAAGACCTGAAAATATGATGGGCGCACACGCAGTTAAAGCTAATCATAGATCTATTGGTATATGTTTAATTGGTGGATTTGATGATGAAGGTAATTGGGAAAATAATTTTACATCAGAACAATTTGTTACTCTTAAAGCTCTTATTCTTAATTTAAAAAATAAATATTCTATAGAATGGATTATTGGACACAATGAAATTGAATCTAGAAAAGATTGTCCAAGTTTTAATGTTAAAGAATGGTTACAACAGGAGAATATAAATGTGGTTTAGTTTAGCAAAAATGGCTATGAGTACAGGAGCTAAAGTTTATGCAAATAAACAAAAACAAAAAGAAGCAATGTCAGCAGCTGCTCTTTTAACAGCAGAAAAAATGGCACGTGGTGAAACAGCATATCAAGGTAAATTATTAGAAGCTAGACAAAATGATTATAAAGACGAATTTGTGTTGGTCATACTTTCTGCTCCAATTATTGTTTTAGCTTGGGCAGTATTTTCTGATGATCCAGCTATGATGCAAAAGATAGAATTATTTTTTCATCATTTTGGTAATCTTCCTGTTTGGTTTCAGACACTTTGGATTACAGTAGTTGCTTCTATATTCGGTATCAAAGGTACACAAATTTTTAAAAATGGTAAAAAGTAATGAATGAAAAATTAATTACTGCATTACTTGCAATTTTACTTGCATTAGGTGGTTGGAATTTATCTCAAACTTTTTCCCTTTCTAATCAAATGGTTTTAGTAAAAGAAAAGGTAAATAACATTGAAGAAAATTTGGAGAAGTTTTCTGAAAAGAAACCGAAGAAAAAAAAGAAAAAGAAAAAAAATAAGGAATGATAAATGAAATATTTAGTGTTATGTTTATTTATAATTTTTTTAACAGGTTGCTTTGAAAATGTTAGGCAATCTATTGGAATTTCTACTAATCCATTTAGTACAAAAATGGAAGAAAAAACTAAACTTAATTATAAAATTATTTTTGGTAAAGTAAGACCAAAAGAAGATGATGATGATTAATGCCTAAAAAAATTAACCCATTAAGAATTTCAGAAGAAGCAGCAGTTCAAATGCCAATGAAAACAGTAGTGAGTTTAATTACTATGGTTGCATTAGGTACTTGGGCGTTTTTTGGTATTCAAGAAAGACTTAATCAAAATTCTACAAAACTAGAAATTATGGAAAAAGATTTAACTCTTAATTCAGAATTTAGAATTGGATGGCCTAGAGGATTATTAGGATCGCTTCCAGCAGATAGTGAGCAATTTATGTTAATTGAAGAATTATATAAACAAACAGATAAATTACAAATAAGAGTAGATAGTATGTTACATAATGAAGTAAATATAGCAGCATTAGCAAAAGCAGTTGACAAACTACAAATTGATGTAGAAAAGTTAAAAGATAAGCAAAGAGAATTTGCTAATGGAAATGGACATTAAATGGAAACAGATATGGATGAAATAAACTTTGCGGCTATTATGTGGAATAAAACTAAATTAAAGTATTGGAAAGAAAGATGGTACAAACTTGTAAGTAAATTTGCTAATGAAAATGAACATTAAATGGAAAAAATTGTAGAAGTAGTTGTAGCTCTTTGTATGTTTTACCAAGGTGGTATTATTGAACACACTTATAAAAAAAGTATGTCTGATTGTTTAAAATCTAAAAGGATTGCTTCTCGTGAAGTAAATCCTGAAAATGTTAGATTTGCTTGTGGTAAAGTAACAGCAGAAACAGAAATATATATGGGTGAAAAAAAAATACTTAAAATAATAAAGGAGAAATATTAAATATGACAATGCCTGATATAAAAATTAAATTAGAACAATTTTGGTTTAATAGATCAAGTAAAACTAAATTGATTATAGTAGGTTGTGTTGCACTCATTTTATTTATAATGTAATGTCTAATTCTGAAGATTTAACTTACGAAAATGAATCTAATATGGAAAGACATACTTGTAATAATTGCTCACGATTAGCAGAAGATAATTCTAACTTAGAAACTTTAATTTGGAATTTAAAAGAAAATGAAAACAAATTAAAAGCTGAAATTAAGCAGCTTAAAGCTGATGCTAAAGATCTTCTTAATTATCCTTAATGCCAAGAAAAAAAAATACAGTTTACTATTGTGGTAAATGTTTTGTATGCGGTACTTCTCATCATTCTGATGAAGGAGGATGGATCGTTAATGCTGAATTAAAGAATTTCTGTCATTCTAAAGAAAAGTCTTGTTTTGATGAATATTTGGGGTTTAAAAGAGCCTCAGAGCCACGTAGAGCTTGATTCTAAGCTTATTAGATACCTGGATACCCTTATAATTGGATAGCTCTATATGAGCTTCTAATGAAGTTTACGACCTGATTCTACAAAATCTTCAGATTCTAATTGAGATAACGCAGATTGTAGTAAAAGTATTGAAAATTTTTTACATTTATATAAATCTGCTATGTTCATTATTGAAGAAACAACAGCTACTTGAATTTCATCAATATGTTTACCTGACAAAACATCAATAGCTATTCTTTGCATTATGGAATCTGTAGATTGAATACAATCTTCTACATTTAAATGTCGATTTAATAATATTTTTTTAAGATCATAGTCCATTCGGTAACGATAATCTTTATACAAAAAAACTAAACTCACATAAAAAACATAAGCTCCCCTATCAAGCCAATAGGTTGTAAGAGGGAGGTTAAACCTAAACTTACTGGAGCTTATGCCGAAGTTGTAAAAGATTTAGCCTAAACTAAACCTAGTACAATTTTAGATATTTGTTTGGGAGATGAACACCCATATAGGTAATCTTTTTAACCTATTTGCAGTTTCCTACAAATTTTAAAATTTAGTAAATGGTTTATCTTCAGTTTCAGCGGCTGTTGTATTTTCAGCAGCTGGTTTTGAATTACCAACTAAACGTATAACACCAGAAAATCTAGGTACTAGAACTTCTGTTACATATCTTTGATTCCCTTTGGAATCTTTATACGAACGATTATCTAATTCACCTTCGATATAAAGTTGTGTACCTGTCTTTGCGTACTTTTCAACTGTTTCTGCAAGTCTTGGATCAAATATTTTTACTTTATGCCAAGTTGTTATTTCTTGCTTTTTGCCTTCTTTATCTTTCCACGATTTATTCGTAGCTAAAGATAAATTAGCAAACTTAGCTGATTGAGAAGTTGTTCCCATTTCAGGATCAGCTCCTAATCTTCCTATTAAGATAACTTTATTTATCATTTTTCTCCTTATTGTTTAATTTAATAACTTTATGTTTAATACCTTCTGTACTAGACTGGCTATTAAATTTCTGTTTCATTTCTGAAACATATTTATTATTATCGAACATTCCTAAAAATACATCTGCACTAACTCCAAGATGACTAAATCCTTTTGTTAACGCATCTGTTAAAGCTTTCTTAGGAGCTTCATCATCTAAAGAACCATTCTTTTTGTATAAAGCACAAACTGAACTAATTGGGCCATATCTATACCAAATATCTTCTATACAATAAACGATTTTAACTTCTGCAAATACATTTGCATCTGTATAATTATATTTAGCATCATAACTCCAACCTTTTCCAACTGGGCCAAATACTCTTGTCATTGTCAAGATTTGATACATTGGATCTATAGTTGTCAAAGTTTTTCCAAATTTTGGAAATGGCTTTGTAAAACTGGGATCTGTATGTTTAAACTTATCCCATAACTCTGTATTATTTTTCATTATACTCCTTTCTCAGCATATTGATCATTAATGTGTTTTTTGCTTACTATATAAACATAAGCATTTCTAGAACTTACATTTTTTCTTTTTTCAGTTCTTTCTATTTTACCTTGCTTATATAATTCTGTTACTCTTGGTCTTACTGTGAAACTACTTAAATTTAACAATTCAGCTATTTCATCAGCAGTTGCACCAAAATTTCCTTTATTTACTATTACATTAAATACTCTATCTCTAATAGTTTTAGCACCTGCTGCAATTAATTCTGCAGCCTCAACAGAAGTTTCACCTTCTTTGTCTTTATATCCTGGATAATAAGGGTACGAGTTCTTTGTTTTTTCCATCTAATTTTTGTCCTATTGGTTTAAACGTATCCCAAGTGATCATTTCAGGTGGGGCTTGTTTAGTTTTAACATAATGCCAAAACAATACTTCAGCAGCTATTAGCTTTTGTTGAAATTCTAAATTAGCTTCTACTTCCATTGCTTCATATTTTAAGTTACCAAATATTACAGATACAAAAGCTCTTTTACTTGCAGCACACATTAAATAATGTTGAATTTGAGCTATATATTTATCTAAAACTTTTGTTGGATTACTAAACGCATTAGTATGTTTACATTCTAATATTGAAACACCTAATTGCATTTCATCTTTATTAGGAGCAATTAAACCATCTACGTGAGCATAAATATATTTATACTTAGGATGGTAAAATGTTTCTTGCAATCCATAAACTTTTCTATCTGTTTGTTTTTCAAACCATTTAATATTAAAAGATTCAGTATGACTACCTAATTGCACAGGTAATACATTTGATAAATCAGCAGATTGTGTTTCACCAACTTTTTCTGACCATAATTGATACCAATCACCTTCGTATAATCTAGTAGCATCACTACCACCAATTCCTTGACTACGATCAAATTTTACTTCTTGTTTAACTTCCATTTTATTCCTTTCTTAATTACAGTTATTTTTATCTACATCAATAGGTTTATCTTTATATATCCATACCCAAGAAGATATTTTAGTTCCATCTTGTGTATAGGTACATTTTTTACCTATTGAACAAGCACTTAATAATATAGCTGATACTATTATCATTATTAATTTGTTCATTGTGTTTTTCTCCATTGATTATAACCTTTAATCCACTCTTTATGAGAAGTTTTAGGTTGTTTGATTGTTAACTTTTTTTTTATAAAATATTTTTCTAACTGATAAACCAAGTTTAGTAGCTTTTCTGTATTTAAGCTCTTTCCATTTTTGTCTTTTAAGTTCTTCATCTTTCACCATTAATGCGTTAACTTGATATAATTGTTTTTTATCTAACTTATTTTCTAATAACTTTGTGGCAAATTCGTGGTAAATTTTATCATCCCATTCAATATTTCTATAAAATTTTAATATTTTCATTTGCCACCATTGTTTTCTTACGTGGGGGGCTGAAAAATCAGGTCTGATTCTCCTTTTGATTGTTTTCATTTTGATCCTTTTCTTCAACAAATGTATTTTCTTTAAATTTAGCAACTAAAGCTTCTAATTGTTTTTCTTTATTTTTAAATTTATCAATAATAGATTTAGATTTTTCTAAATAATGAATAGCATCTATTAATTCTTCAATAGTTTCTGTCATCCATTGATCTAACGGTCTATTATTTTCATCCATTGTTTTGCCAAATTTACTCATACCTTGCATATGACGTTTAAGAATTAAATCTATAACTCTATTTACAACAGGATCGTCTGTTACTCCACCACTTGTGAAGTCTGGATTAATTGTCATTTTTGCTCCTTTTTTGATACTAGTTCTAATTTCATATTAAGTGAATCTGCCCAACAACAGAACAAATATCCACTAGGCTTTCTTATACCAACTTCCCATTTGGATACAAGACCTTTTGCAACTCCTAGTATTTCATCCATTTCTAATTGGCTTATTTGAAGTTTTTTTCTAGCTTGTACAAATTGGGGTATTAATTGTTCGTGAAATATTCTTCCTAAAGCATATTTATTAGACATACTATATCTTGTACTTATTTTCAATTATAATACAAGCTATAGTTTATATACTGGCATTGTTTATAAAATGCTTTGATACCGTCTATATATTGGTACATTCTCAGGAATAATTTTAATTGGTTTTCCTGATTTCATTATCCAAACCAGTTTTATTTAACTAAATACCTGCAGCCTTAGTTAACGAACCAGGCAGTCTCCCACCTGGCTCTATCTATTAATGAAGCCCCGCTGCAATTGTTTAACGGAATCCCAGGGCTTATATAGAATTTTATTAATGTTTTCTAGATTCTAATTGATCTAATCGATTTCTTATACTTTCTAGAGCTTCGGTATTTCCAGCTGTGTATAATTTCCAATCTTTATCAACTTTAATAATATTGGAACTCATTGTTTCCATTGCTTTGATTATAGTGTGCATTAAATCAATACAACCTCTTATGTTTTCTCTTAACGAATCGTCATCTTTTTTGAATATGTTAAACATATTATCCTTTCTATATTATTGGTTCTACATATGGTATATTATGATCACCACCATAATAACTTTTAGCTGCATTAGCATCTAATACATCCCAAGATTTTATAATTTTATTATATTTATCTGGAAATGTTTCTGAATTAGGATAATCTCTTACTACCCATTCAGCTAATGTATGCTTGGGATCAGTATTAAATATTGATATATCCCATTTTCTGTTATTACAGATACTTATTAATTGCTCTGCAAATATTCTGTTATAACATCTTTCTACTTTTTGATATTGTTGAAATGTTGTTCCTATATCTTCTGATAGATTAGTTTGACTTAAACCATTCCATATTCGGTGCATTATTAGATGTTTACAAATTTTTTTGTTTATTTCTAAATTGCTCCAATTTCTTCTTCCTCTACGACTCATAACCATTCCTTTCTAATAGTGCTTCTTTTTTAGTAGCACAATATATTTTATTTTCTACTCTTAAAGTCCAATTAATTTTATCTAAAAAAGTATTTAATTGAATAGGTTTAATACGATTACTTTCGGTATCCCATACCCATATCAATAATTTAGTTTTATCTGTCACGCTGCCATCTCCATCCATTGATTTGAAGTCATCATTTCAGCTACTTGTTTTTCTCGTTTTCTAGATACATTATGTACTGCACCTTTTGTATATGGATGACTAGCCCAATCTGTTGCTGTTTGATAAACTGCAAATAATGTTGAACCATATTTATTTTCATATCTTTGCCAAGCATTATTTAAATCTTTCATTACATTAGACTTGGTATGATCTATAAGACTTTTTTTAGCATATGTACTTGCTAATGTTTTTTGAAATAGATTTTTTGTTGCATCAGTAGTTACTTTTTTTTGCATCATTTTAAATAGATCTTCACCTAGCTCGTTATGAGCTACTAATCCAGATTTAAAATCTTCTATTCCCCATGTAATGTCTTTTCTTTTATTATGTCTATTGTAGACTACAAATGTCCAATCAGGTCTTACCATTCCATTTAAACATATTACATAAACAGATGACCACATAATTTGTTGACCCCATCTACCATCCATTGAAGAATAAATTCTTAATTGTGGTATAATTTGTTCTCCGCTATCTTTAATACGCATTCCTGTTTTTTTATTATAGTTTTTCATATTAATGGCATCATTCCAAAAGTTTAAAGTTCTTTTATATTTTTTTCCATTTTCCAATACCTGATCTGTTGTAGTAATATCATATTTATCTACATCTACACATTGTCTTACTACATCATTAACTGATTCGGCTAATTTAGCATAAGGTCTTACGATATAATCATCACTATGTATTCCTAATACTTTACCTGTATCTTTTCTTACAATTGCATATCTATCTACATTTTCTTGATGTCTATAAGTGCCATTGTTTTCAGTAACATCATATGCTAATTGTTTTTTATCACAATCAAAATATACTTGATCATTTATTGCTAAGTTGTTCATATTATTCCTTTCTATCTTCAAATGTAACTTCTATTGTACAATCTTTATCTTCGTGAGTATGCCAAGCATCTTGAAGATCATCTAATAATCTTAAAAATTGCTTACCATCAATACACTCATCTGAAGTTAACATTTTTTGTATTTCTGCTGTTTTACTTTCTTTGCCTTTATTCCAAGATTTACCATAGGAATATATTTTATATTTATCTATGTGCATTTAATGTACGTTTCCTTTCCTTCTAGTTGCTTCTAATGTTCTCCAAACATCTATTCTTAAAACAGCTGTTTGGCGTTTTGTTTCTAATATATAAAACTCTTGATATATAAGTTTCATTCGGTCTCGAATTTCTTCATATCCTTTGTTTCCATAAAAAGCTTCAGTTGCTTTTGATACGGATTCTTTAGAGTTTGTTACAAAAGAACCTTTATTAGATTTGACCACATTTTTCATATGTTCTACTCCAGCTTTTAATTCAGCATATCTTTCATCGGTTTTTGCTAAAAACTGAAGATCTTCTTCTACTTGTTTATATTCCATTACATTCCTCCTTTTAATCTAGTTATTTCAATTCTTAATTGACCATTAAGTGTTTGATGTGATTTATTAATAACTTCTAAATCAGCTATACGTTCAACAAGCTTATTATTTTTTTCTATTAATGCTTTCATTTCAGGAGAATTATTACCAATTCCTTTTATTAATGCTAATTCACCTTCTACTTCTTGAACTCTTTTAAATGATGCTCTATAACTTTTTTCAAGAGCTGCATTTTCTAACTTAAGTTCATTATATTTAGCACTTTTTATTTTTTCTTCTGTCCAATATTTTTTCATTTAATATATTTCAAAACCTCCTGATGATTTTATAAATGTAATAAATTCTTCTACATTTTGTTCACTAAATGGATATTTAGGTTCATCAAATTCTAAATCAAACATTAATGTACTCCATATTTTATAAGCTTTAGGATTTAATTTTTCTAAATCTCCTGGGCAAGTAATTTTACCATTTTGTTTATCAACTATTTTATCATAATATAATTGAGCAGCTTCATTAATAAGACTGTTAAATTTAATTTTTGGTTTTGTCTCTGTTTTAAATTGTTTTGCGTATTGTTTAGTAATACTTCTTATAGCAATTAATTTATTAGCTATTTTTTCAGCTTTTTTATCTGAAATAAATTGTCCGTCATTATAATGACCACCATTAAATTCTTTTTCGGTAATTATTTTACCACAATGTAAATATACATAGTTCCATAATGGTCTCCACCACCAAACATTATTTCTAAAATATTCTCCATTTGTATTTTTTGGATTTATTCCACTTATATCCATTCCCATTTTATTTACCTTTCTTTGTTATTTGTTCATTGATTATATCTAATCCTTTACCTATAAAATGTAATCCCCAACTTAATAGTGATAAAAAGCCTATAAAACCTAGCTTAATTATCCATATAGATTTTGTGAGTATTATTTTGCTATTTTTTATGTTAACGGATTTTAAAACATCTTTCATTTTAACTTTCTTATTGTTCAGTAGCCCCTTTCCTTTCGAGGGGCTGCTGTTTTATGCGGTAGCATTTATTTATTTTCTATTTGTAACATTTCAGTTGGTATTAAAGCATCTATTTTACAACCTTTGTAAATTTTACCAAGATTCATCCATACATTTTGAATAGATTGACCTGAATGCAATATATGTTTAGCTCTTTTTTCTTGTATTTCTAAAAGTTTAAGCGCTTTTCCTTTCGGACTTGCATAATATGCTCTTTCAGTTTCTTGTCTGCATAATTTATTAAAAAATGTTTGATGATGATTTGGATTTTTTAACTCATTAGTATCATAATCTGACCATTTTCTAACTTTATTCCATTGTGAAAACTGAACTTTTAAATCTTGAACTGCTTTATCAAGTTTATCTTTAAGCCTATGTTCTGTTATTTCTTTATCATTAACAAATTTATGATAAATTTCATAAGCTTCTTTAACAGCTTTCATCTTTTTTTTTGCGTTTAATTTATTGATAAATTTTTCTTGATTTTTTTCAGAAATTTCATCAATTTCATTAACCATATTTGATTTGACAATATCTTTTTGATCACCAAAATTACTATTGATGTCGTTTTTAAGATATTCCATTTCTTCTTTACGTATTGGTCTCATCGTTTTTCCTTTCTTTTTTGTATTCTTTCTTATTGTTTGCCTTACTATGTAGAATATGACAATATTCATCAAAGTAAGGATTGTTATCGCTACAAGGTATTCGTCTTTTATTACTCCAACGAGTTATTGCTGCAATTCTTTTATCTTTCCAAGTCATTTCTTTTTTTTCCTTCCCATATAATGGTCTCCAGGTTCATAATCCCATCTATGTCCTGGATGTCCTCTTAATTTAGCATACCACATACGTAATCTGACTATAAATTTTCTTATTCTTAATGTCATTTTTTATCCTTATCAAACAATACAATATTTTCTGTAGTATTTGATTCTGTTAATACTGGTTTAACTTTAGTTTCTTTATTTAAAAATTTATCAAATTTATTTTTTTGATGAACTAAATAACCTAGTATTATACAAAATAATATTAACCAAAACATACTATCCTTTCTAGTTAGCTTTTTTAACTACTTTATATGGTACTTCAACTTTTTCAGGCATATGTTTAGCTGTTGCAAAACACAAACCTAATATCACTCTTATTGGAAACATTATTGCTTTCCATATAAATACGGCAGCAACATTCATCATCCAATTCTGTAATGTTTTAAGCATTATTTCTCCTTTCTTATTTGTTCTCTTATTTGTTCATTCATATGCTCTTGAAATTCTTCTAATCCACGAGCTAACCATATTCCTATACATATAATCATTGCTCCAGCTGTATAGAACATAGATCTTGTATGATCTCCATCTACTATTGCTATAAATATTATCATTAATAATATAAACAATAATAAACAAAATTGTATTATTCTTCCTAATCCTAACATATTTTTTCCTTTTTTTTAGTGTTACTTTCAACGTCATATTTTTGTAGATTATTTAACCATACATCTAATATACATTTTTCTAATTGTAATATTTCATCATTATCCATAGTTTTTACTATTTTTAATATGTCATTCATTTTATCATTTAGATTCATTTATTCATCCTTATTCATCCATTCATCCATTCTATGAGCAACATCATCAAAGTTATCTAGCTGTGCATCTGCCCACGCCTTAAACTCTTTTTTGTTTGCTCTTATTTCTTTTAGCTTTTCTTTTTTAGGTTTATATTCATAGCTACATATATCCATTTTTAATTCTATATCGTAATTATTACTCATTTATCCATCCTTTATTGTTTTACCTTTTCTATACTCATTCGGTATCATCATACTATCGCAGGGGAGAGAGTCCGAGAGAACACTCGTTCTTTCGCAGTTTAGAAACATTCTAAACTTCCTACTAAACAGAAAAAAAGCCCCATTCTCACTAATAGAGAACAGGGCTTAATTTTATTATAAAGCTAATCTGATTTGCTCTTTAGCCCACTTTTGGCTTTTCGCATCAGTTTCAACTTTTGCTAATTTGCCTTTGGCACTTGGTGTATAGTTTTTACCAAACACTTTAGGATAATGCTCTACTAATGTATCATAAGCAAATTTTGCTCTTTCTACATTTAATACTTGGGCATTTTTAGCAAATATTATCTTATCCATATTATTGATAGATATTTCAGTACCATTATCTTCTCTAGACAAATCTTTCATTTTATCAATGGTCTTGTCTAGTGTTTGCTGACATCTATCTAAATGGAACTTCCAAGATTGGATTATTGTACTCATATTAGCACTAGCGATCCAAGACCAATTCTTATCGTCTGCATCAGGTGCTATTACAGTATTTACATAATTTACTAACCCATCCTTGATTTCCTCTTTTCTAGACTCATAATATGATCTCATATCATCTAGTCTATCATTAGAGTAATCTACAACTACGTCTGAACTCATAGTCATATAACCTCCTTTGTTGTTAGTGTTGAGTTATAGATACCGAACAATTCAGCATCTACTTCAACTTTATTATCTTCATTACGAACTTCATATAGCTCTAATACCCTAGCCATATCTTTCGCATCCAAGATCAACTCATACCACTTTAACATATCATTAACATTCATAATTTACCTTTCAGTTATAGTTAATAATCGTGCTACCGCACGGATACGTACAGAAAACAAGGAGGTATCCCAACGTCAAATACTTGGCAGCTTCAGCTGCGATCCAATCGCCTAATCTTTCATTAAAGAGGCGATTTGTCTATTTGACGTTTAGGATGGATACCTTGTTATTCTACGTACTTCCGTGTGTGTAGGAGGCTCCATAGGATAACGCAGCAATCTACATCCATTTATGTGATTGCAAGTGTTTTGTTCCGCTTAATATTTAAGAGGACAAAATCCGTATGGAGAAATCCCCACAGCGAAATGCCTTTAGCATTTTGCGAGGAGATACTATTGCAAGGAGGGTTTGGGAACTATTTGCAGTTCCCACCACTACCAATGGTAGTGTGAGTAGCTTAAACCACTAAAGTATCATAATAATGCTTGACAAGGACATTTAGAAAGTCCACAAACGGAAAGAAGCAGAATCATTATAAATGGACGACTTAACAGACAAGCAAAAGGCATTAGTTGATACTATCGTAGCAACAGGATGCTCTATTAAAGATGCTTCAATAAAGGCTGGTTATTCTACAAAAGGATCATCTGAAGCAGGGAGAGTAAGTGCTTCTCGCACACTACGTTTACCAAAGGTACAGAGTTATATGAGCAAATGTATTGCTAATACTCTAGGACTTGGTGCAGTAAGTGCGAGTAGGAAGATGATCGAGCTATCAAGTGGAGCTAGAAGTGAATATGTTCAACTTGAAGCGAGTAGAGATATACTCGATCGAGTGGGAATGAGAGTACCAGACAAGGTATCTCATAATATACAAGGCGATATAAAGATTAACATCGACCTGAGTTAGTTTCGTCTGTCGGTACACCAGACAGACTTTTGACACCGCCCCAGTTCGAGGGGTGGGGGCAAAATCACCCATCGATAGATGACTAGTGGAGTCAAACACACAACAAGGTTCATTTTAAGTTCGTTATCACCTTGTATAAATATTCTTTTAATTAAATAGTACGTTGCTTTGCCCATAGGTGTGTTTAATATTTGGCAATGGCAAAAGCAAAGTGGGGAGTTAATACATACGTCAAAAGAACAAAGCCTAAAATAGGTCGGCATAAAAAACGTATGAATAAGTCTGAGAAGTTAAGCTACAAACCTTATCGTCAACAAGGACATTAGGTTGTGTGCGTTTAAATATTTTTCGGTATCTATAGACTCATTTATTCAACAATAAGGAATTAAAATGGATTATGTAGTTAAAATATGGGATCTTTCTGCTGGAAATTTAAGAAAAGAAATAATATATTCCTCACAAGACGAAATAAAAGCAATGCAACAAGCTAGTGCAGCAACACCTGATGGGTGTCGTTCTACTTACGAAGTCATTAACAAGGAACATTATGAAAAAGAAAAAACCGAAACCAAGGAAAAATCAAAAGATCAAAACCAAGACTTCTGGGAAGAAAAAAAATAAAGGGTACTAATGCCCACAAAAAAAGAACGTGAGCATATGGATCTAGTGGCACAGCTAGGATGCTTTATTTGTAGATCTCCTGCTAGTCTGCATCACATTAGACCCAAAGGTACGGGTATAGGTAGAAGAAGTTCTCATATGGAAGTTATTCCTTTATGCTATGAACATCATCAAGGACAATTTTCTGTTCACGGATCTCCCAAAAAATTTAAAGCAGAATATGGCACAGAAAAAGAAATGCTAGAACAAGTGCTAGAACAAGTTAAACTATTAAGAAAACAACAAGATGTCTTTTCTAAATAGCTTATCTTTAAAAGACCGAACAAGACTAAGAACTATCGTTAAGAAAATCCATCTTAAAAATTATCCTACACATATGATTACTAATTATGAAGCTGATAAATTGGTAGAAGCTTTTGGTGAAGAAACTATATATAATATGTTAAAAGCCAATGTAGGAACAAATGTCGATTAATTTTAAATATAAACCTGAAGGTACAACTTTAAAAAAGTTTATGAAATCTAATGACTTTTTTAGAGGATTAAGAGGCCCAGTTGGATCTGGTAAATCTGTGAGTTGCTGCATAGAAGTATTTAGAAGATCACTTCTTCAAGAAAAGAATAAAGAAGGTAAACGCAAAACAAGATGGGCAGTAATAAGAAATACAAACCCTCAATTAAGAACCACAACAATCAAAACTTGGTTGGATTGGTTTCCGCAAGAAACGTGGGGAGACTTTGCTTGGTCAGTACCTTATACCCATTTTATAAAAAAAGGAGATTTAGAAATTGAAATTATATTCCTTGCTCTTGATAGGCCTGAAGATGTTAAAAAACTTCTATCGCTTGAACTTACAGGTGTATGGATTAATGAAGCCAGGGAGATACCTAAGAGCATTATTGATGCTTGTACTATGCGTGTGGGGCGTTATCCATCTATGCGTGATGGAGGTGCAACTTGGTACGGAGTTATCGCAGATACCAATGCTCCTGAAGAAGATCATTGGTGGCCTATAATGGCAGGAGATGTTCCTGTACCTGATCACATATCTAGAGATGAAGCTTTAATGTTAATTAAACCTGACAACTGGAGTTTTTATTCTCAACCTCCAGCTCTTAATGAAAAAAAAGATAAGGATGGTTTTACTACAGCTTATGATCCACACGACCTTGCAGAAAATAAAATAAACTTAACTCCTAAATATTATACTAATATTATTAGAGGTAAAACAAAAGGATGGATAGATGTTTATGTTTTAAATAAATTAGGATCTATTGAAGAAGGTAAACCTGTCTATCCTAATTTTAAACAAGAACTTCATATATCAGATCAATCTTTAGATCTTAATATTGGTCAACCTATATGGGTAGGTGTTGACTTTGGATTAACTCCTGCTGCTGTTTTTGCTCAAAGATTAGTTACAGGCAGATGGCATATCTTAAATGAGTTAGTATGTTTTGATATGGGAGTAATGAGATTTTCTGAATTGCTTAGAGGTGAAATAAGAAAATGTTATAGAAATTATGAAGTATTAATTTATGGAGATCCTGCTGGAGATTTTAGATCACAAACTGATGAACGAACTCCATTTCAAATTATGAGGGCGCACGGATTAAAAGCTATTCCTGCTCCATCTAATGATGTTGCTTTAAGAATAGAATCTGTAGATGCTGCTCTATCTAGATTACTAGATGGTAAGCCAGGTTTTTTATTAGATCCTCAATGTATTAATTTAAAAAAAGGATTTAATGGTGGTTATCATTATCGAAGATTACAAACATCAGGAGATCGTTATGATGAGAAACCTTTAAAAAATAGATACTCTCACGTACACGATGCTTTACAATATTTAATGATGGGAGCTGGAGAAGGTAGAACTTTAATGACAAGCAAACATCAGAACCAACCACAGGTCGTAAAAAAAGATTGGGATGTATTTGCAAAACAAAAAAAGAAAACAAGGAAAGTATGGGATTTGTTCAAAAGGAATGGTTAGTTTATTTTTATGAGTCAAACAAAGATCGCTATAGCGATTTTATGTATTTCTTAAAAAAAGGATTTAAACATTGTGGAGCTATAGGATATGTGCCTGATATTAAAAGATGGGTTCATTTAGAATGGACACACGAAGGTATTACTCATCATTTATTAGATGAAAAAGAAATTACTAATATTATAAGCTATTTATATGACTATAAAATGCTTAGATGCCCTGTTAAAACAAATCATCAATTGTTTAGAATTAAAGATTTTACCTGTGTATCCTTTATTATGAAGTTGATAGGATTCTACAAATGGTATATCTTTACTCCATATCAACTATTTTGTGCGTTGCAAAAAGCTGGATATTCATCATTTTATGACCAATCAAGGATTAATAATGGCCAAAAAGAAAAAAACACACGCATCAATCATTGAAGCAATTAGAGAACTTCACGACAAAGAAGATGAATTACACGACAAAGAAAATGATCTTCTTGATCAATTAGAAGATACGTGCTGTAGTCTTGAACAAAAACAATTTAATAAACGATTAAAAGAGGTAGATTAATATGGCACACGAAACTTGGCATACTAAAGCTTGGATTGCAGATAAAATTAAAGAAGGTAAAAAAAAACACGGAGACCATTATCCAGCAACAGATGCTCAAATAGATTTTATTTATGGGCCAGGATCTGTTGAAAAAGAATTTGATAGATTAAAAAAAAATAAAAATAAAAAGAAATAATTATGACAGATAAATTAAAAAATACTTGGATCGACAATTTGCAAAATAAAGCAAAAAGATTTGCATTTGAAGCTAAAGAAATTGGATATAATCCAAGTTCATTAGGCAAAGCATTAATTAAAGAAGAAAAAAAAACTAGAAAAAAAGCTAAATCAGAAGAAGGTAAATTAAAAATTTTACAAAAATAATATGGGCGGATTTATAAGTAAACCAAAAGCACCAACAAGAAATTTAGCTCTTGAAAAACAATTAGCTGATGCAAAAGCAGCAGAACAATCTAGAGCTGATGCTCTTGCAGCTAAACAAAAAGAAACAGCTGATAAACAAGCTAAAGGATTATATGGTTCAAGATCACTATTTGGCAAATCAGGTGGTCGTGGATATTTTGATACAGTATAATAAATTATGGCATATGTTGACATTACAGATTCACCAAATTATGGATCATCAGATAAAGCAACTAGTATTCTTAAAAAATATAAGGAAGCCCAACAAGTAAAAGATTATTGGAAAGAAAAATTCGAGGAAGCGTATGAATATTGTTTACCTAATCGTGAGTCTTTTTATGACGAATCCCCAGGTCAAAGACGTACCGACAAAATATTTGATGAAACAGCTGTGGTCGGAGTCCAAGAGTTTGCATCGAGATTACAAGCAGGAATTACACCAACCTTCGCTAGATGGGCTGATTTTCAAGCTGGATCAGAAATCCCTGAAAATCAAAAATCATTCATCAATCTCGAATTAGATAAAATTACTAATTACGTTTTTGAAACATTACAAAACTCAAACTTCAATCAAGAAGTACACGAAGCATTTATGGATCTTGCTATTGGTACAGGAGTTATGCTTGTTGAAGAAGGAGATTCAATTGATCCAATAAAATTTACAGCAGTACCATTACCTAAAGTTTGTTTAATGAATGGCCCTGGTGGAAAAATAGATGCTGTATATAGAACAAGAGTTTGTAAACCAGATGAAATAAAAATCTTATATCCTAAAGCTGTATTGCCAGAAAATTTTGATTTACTTAAAAATAAAAAGCAAGTCAAAATTGTTGAAGCAGTTTATAAACTTTATGAAGATAATGTAGAAAAATATAAATTTTGTGTTGTCTTAGAAAATCCAAAACATATTTTATTAGAAGAATATTATACTGGAGAAGGTTCTAATCCTTATTTAGTATTTAGATGGAACAAAGCATCTGGAGAAGTTTATGGTAGAGGCCCAGTATTTAATGCAATGGGTGCAATCAAAACCTGCAATCTTACCATAGAATTAATATTACAAAATGCACAAATGTCAGTAAGTGGTGTATATACTTATGAGGATGATGGAGTTATTAATCCTGACAATATTTCCCTTGTACCTGGTTCTTTAATTCCTGTTGCTCCTGGAAGTAAAGGACTAATACCAATTCAGGCAGCATCTAATTTTGATGTTGCCCAATTGGTTCTTCAAGATATGAGAGCTAATATTAAAAAAGCTTTATATATGGAAGCATTAGGAAAACCTGAAGGCACACCTATGACAGCTACAGAAGTATCAGAAAGAATGGCAGATTTATCTAGACAAATTGGATCTTCATTTGGCAGACTTCAATCTGAATTTATTAATCCATTATTAAAAAGAATTATTAGAATATTATCTAAACAAGGTAGAATAACAATTCCTAATGTTAATGGTAAAGAAGTTAAAATTGCTGCAAGATCACCATTAGCACAAGCTCAACATTTACAAGATGTAGCTGATGTTACAAGATTTAATGAAATTATTGCTGGAACATTTGGCCCACAAATGATTAATGTAATTGTGGATCAAAGTGCAACAGCAAAATATCTAGCCGAGAAAATGAATCTCCCTGAGAAGTTGATAAGAGATGAGTCAGAACAAAAAAGAATTGTTCAGCAGATTAGTGAATTAGCTAATCAGCCAGAAGCTCAACCTGGTTCTACACCAGGAGAACAATCAACAGAATGACGTGGGATGCACTTAAAGATAAAAAAAACCAACCAATCCCTACAAAAAGTATAGATGGATATATAAGATCTGCAGACGAGGAGCAGAAACTTAATAAACATTTTGCTAATTTGTTTAAAGGAGAAGAAGGAAAAAAAGTCTTAGACTATTTAAAGTCTATTACTACAGAAACAGTTGCTGGGCCTAACATCACCAGCAATGGCTTATTTCATATCGAAGGAATGAGATTTTTAATGGGTGTTATAACAACTCGTATAAAAAAAGGAGAAAACGATGGCCGATGATAATGTTGAATCAACAACACCAATCGCTACAGAAAAACCTTCTGAAGCAACTAAACCTGAATATGTTCAGGATAAGTTTTGGAATGCTGATACGAAACAAGTCAATATAGAAAACTTAGCTTCAAGTTATAATTCACTTGAAACTAAATTAGGTTCTAGAACAGAAGATCTTTCTAAACAAATTAGAGGAGATATAGAAAAAGAAAGACTTAGTAAAACACCTGAGTCTTATAAATTAAATGTTCCAGACTTACCTGAAAATGTTGATTTAAAAATTAACAAAGAAATGGGTATAGTAAAATGGTGGGATCAAACTGCAAAAGATTCAGGTTTATCTCAAGAACAATATGATGCTGGAGTAAAAGCTTTTGTTGATAATGCTGTATCTAATATACCTAATCACGATTTAGAAGTACAAAAATTAGGAGATCGTGGAAAAGAAAGAGTAGAAGCTGCTGCAATGTGGTCTAAAAAACATTTAACACCAGATTCTTATTCTACTGTTTCAAAAATTGCTTCAACTGCTGAAGGTGTAAAAGCTATTGAAGAAATTATGAAACTTAATAAAGATACAAATATGCCAACTCAAAATACTCAAGTTGATATGTCTGCTACCCAAGACGATTTAAAAGCAATGATTAATGATCCTCGTTATTGGGATTCTGGAAAAAGAGATCCAGGTTATGTCAGACGAGTAACTGAATTATATGAGAAGGCACATAAAGCAACACAAAAATAAAGAAAAATTTAACTATAAAAAGTTAAAAAAAGATCTGCATTGGCTTGATTGCATTAGTCAAACTGGTTGGTTATCTGATGAAGAAATAAACAACGCAGTACCTGCTAAATGTGTATCAAGCTCTATGTGGGTTTATAAAGATACAAAAGAATTTATTACTTTATTTGGCACATATTCTTATGATGAAAAAGGTAAAATAGAATTTGGCGAAGTAATTACTATACCTAAAAAATGGTTATAATGTGCGTTGCTACCTTTTGTGCAAATCCTTAATTCTATAACTGACCTTAAAAGTGTCAATGTTAGCCCTTAGTTGGACAACTAATTATACATCGTTAAGATAATCAATGTTTAACAATTAACAACTAAAGGACATAATACAATGGCAACATCTATAACAAATGCCTTTATTACTCAGTTCGAAGCAGAAGTTCATATGGCTTATCAGCGTATGGGTTCAAAGCTAAAAAACTTAGTAAGAACTGTCAATGGTGTTAATGGATCAACTGTTAAGTTTCAAAAAGTTGCAAAAGGTTCTGCAAATACTAAAGCAAGACACGCTGAAGTAGTTGCAATGGATCTAGCTCACAGCAATGTGTCAGCAACTTTAACAGATTACTACGCAGCAGATTACGTTGACAAACTTGACGAACTAAAGGTTAACATAGACGAAAGACAAGTTGTAGCTCAATCAGCAGCATACGCACTCGGCAGAAAAACTGACGAAGTGTTAATTGCTACTCTTGATGCGGCAACTTCGATTGCTGCTAACGTCAATTCTTCAGCTACAGGTATGACCCTGATTAAAGCTAAGAATATGATGGAAGTATTTAACGGAAACGATGTTCCAGATGACAATCAAAGATATTGGGCAGTAGGGCCGAAACAATGGTCTGACCTATTATCAATTGATCAGTTTTCTAGAGTAGAATACGTAGGGCCTAATGATTTACCTTTCCCTTCTGGCATGACTGCTAAAAGATGGATGGGATTCTTATTCTTCGTACACTCTGGTTTATCAACATCTGGTTCAGATAGATTAAATCTATGTTTCCATAAATCAGCAATTGGCTGTGGTATCGGTTCAGACGTACGTACTGAAGTTAACTACATCCCAGAAAAAGTTTCACACTTAATTACTTCAATGATTTCATTAGGTAGTGTAGCAATTGATGGCGATGCAGCGAGAGTTCAGTTATGTACAGAATAATAAAAGGAGATAAATAATATGGCTTACGCAACTGACAATCCTATAAAAAAGGTAGCTCAAATGGGTGGCAATTCTCTTTGGTATTATGCTGACGGAGATGCTACTTCAACGATCGTTGGTTCTGGGTACTTTAATAGTGCTTATGCCGAAGTAAAACAATTTGATATGATTCTTGTAGCAGCCACTACTGGTGGAACTGCAGAATCTGACTTATTAATTGTTTCTTCAGCAACTGGAGCAACGACTGTCACAACAACTAAATTAGCATAAAGCTAATTCGACTTAGGGGGAAGCAATTCCCCCAAAGTCATCTGATAAATAAAAACAAATATGGCAACAACAGATATAGATATATGTGCAAGAGCTTTAGTAATGATAGGGGCGCAACCTATTTCATCATTTTCAGATGGAAGTACAGAAGCATTAGTTGCATCTAATCTTTATACTGATGTTGTAGAAGCAGCTCTAACAAGACATCGTTGGAGATTTGCAACAACTCAACAACAAATTTCTTTATTAAGTAATACCCCAACAGGAAGATATGATTACGCATATCAAATGCCAACTTCACCTGAAGTATTACAAATTGTTTCTATTACAGTAAATGATTTTGTAATACCTTATGCAAGATACCAAAATTATATTTATGTAGATGGATATGGTTCATCTAATAAATTAATAATGGATTATATTTACAAAGTAGGAGAATCTTATTTTCCGCCTCATTTTAGATTAGCAGTAGAATATGAATTAGCTGCATTGTTTGCTGGTTCGGTCGCAAGAGATTCTTCTATGATTGAACAATTTAAAACTTTAGCTGAAAGACAATATCTTGTTGCTAAAAATATTGACTCTACAGAAACAACATCTAAAGTATTAGATACAAGCCGATTTATAGCAATGAGAAGATCAACGAGAACTGATGTATAATGGCAAGAACATTAAGAACAGTAATTACCAATTTTTCTTCAGGTGAACTTAATCCTTTATTAGCAACTCGTACAGATGTAGGTTCATATTTTCAAGGTGCAAAATCTTGTCGTAATTTTGCTTTATTAGCAGAAGGTGGTTTGATGAGACGACCAGGTACAACTTATTTAGCAACTTTACCTGCGGAATCAAGATTAATTCCATTTATATTTTCAGATGATGAAGTAGCTATTATAGCTTTATCTAATAATAGAATGGATGTTTATAATACATCAGGTACAGTTTTAACTTCAAATTATACAACTAATTGTAATTGGGCAACTGCTCAATTATTTGAATTAAACTTTGCTCAATTTGGAGATACAATATTTATAACTCATAGAGCTAATCCAATAAGAAAAATATTTAGATCTTCAGCTACAGCTTTTACAGTTAATACTTTTTCTTTTGATACACATTCATCTGGGTATCCTATTTATCAACCTTATTATAAATATGCAGATACTACGACTACTATTTCTACTAGTGGTACTAGTGGTTCAGTTACTGTTACAGCAAGTGCTGATACTTTTGCAGCAACTTGGGTAGGATTAAATATTAGAAAAAATAAAAAAACTATGACTATAACTGCCTATACTAATCCTACAACAGTTACAGCTACAGTTAACGAAACACTTACCAACACAACTGCAACTACTGAATGGGATGAACAATCTATTTCTACATTAAGAGGACATCCACAAGCAGTAACTTTTCATAATAATAGATTATGGTTTGGTGGTCTTAATTCTAGACCTGCTGCTATAATGGCATCTAAAGTTTCTGAATATACTAGTTTTGATTTAGGTACATCATTAGCAGATGAAGCAATAGATTTAGATATATCTGGAGATCAAGTTAATGAAGTAAGACATATGTTATCAGGAAAAGATTTATTAATTTTTACAGATGGTGGAGAATATTATGTTCCTGTTTCTTCAGATAATACTATTACTCCAGCTAACATAACTATTCAAAGACAAACACCTTATGGTATATCTAGAACAGCTCCTAAAATGTTTGATCAAGCAGCAGGATTTGTTCAAAAAAATGGTAAAGCAATTAGAGAATTTATTTATTCAGATATTGAAGATGGTTATAAATCTACAGCTGTATCTATTCTTGCTCAACATTTAATTGATAGCCCTAAAGAAATTACTATTTTAAAAGGTAATAGCACAAGACCAGAGCAGTATGCTTTTTTTTTAAATAATGGTGCTACACACTCAGGTAAATTATCTGTATTTCATTCTGTTAGAGATGAAAAAATAGCAGGATGGACTTTATGGAGTACAAGAACTGGAGACACTTATCAATCAATTGTTAGTTTAAATGAAAATTTAATTACTTGTGTTAAACGATCTTTAAATGGAAGCACAGTATATACATTAGAAAAATTTGCAGATGAAGATACTACAACACTTGATTGTCAAACTAGTTCAACTTTAAATCAAAGAGGTACACCTTTAGTTAAAGGTGCTTCTCAATCTACATCAGGAGCTGTGTTAATTACTGATGGATTTACTTCTGCTCCAGTTGTAAATGAAACATTTACTATTGCAGGTAATGCTACAGAATATACTATATCTTCATTAGTAGATAATAGTGGTGGTACTTATACATTAACATTAAATAAAAATTTAGCAGCAACTCCAGCAGATAATGCTGTTATTACATTTACTAAAGGATTTTTACATACAGTTAATGGCATATATACTAATGAGTCTATTAATGCTGTAGAAGGTAATAGTTCGTTAGGAGCTTTTACAGTTACAGCATCAGATACTGTAACTTTAATTAATGCTCCAAGAGCTACCGCAGTTAAAATAGGATTTAATTATATTCCAACAGTTGAAACAATGCCAATTGATAAAGAATTACCAGAAGGCCCATTAACAGGATTGCCAAGACGTATTTCAAAAGCTATTATAGATATTAATACAACATTAGATATGACAGTTAAAGCAGCAGATACAACTGCCAAATCATTAGTAGTACAACAAGTATCAGATCAAATTGGTGCAGATCTTATAGCTGTTACTTCTAAAAAAGAATTTTTCTTTTTAGGTTATGATAAAAGTCCAACAATAACTATTTCTCAAGATGATCCATTACCTATGAAATTATTGGGAATGTCCGTGGAGGTCGTATTTGCATAATGAGTGCTGATCCAGTAACAATGATGATTATATCTGCTTCTGTGCAAACAGTTGGTAAAATGGCAGAAATCAAAGCAGCTAAAGAAGCTGCTGCTATTAGACAACAATCTTATGAATTAGAAATGAAACAAGCAACTCTTAAAGGAGAAATAGATGCTAATGATAGAAAAGAAGTTTATCTAGCACAATTAGCTAATAACAAAGCAGTAGCAAGTGGATCTGGATATGATGGTTACAGCCCAAGTTTTACTAACATACAACATATGACTAAAAAAATTGCAGATAAAGATGTTGGTACTATTAGATTAAATACCGCAATAGGTGTTAATAAACTTTCATTATCTGCACAAGCAGAAGCAAGTGCAACTAAAGCACAAGTGTTTGGTGGTTATGTAAGTATTATTAGTACAGGAATAACAACAAAGGCAAAAGCAGATGCTTATAGTGCGAAAAAAACTAAAAAAAATTATCCTACTTATAGTAGTGATGATGATGGTACAGGATACTCAACTTAATATGGCAATAGATACAGGTAAAAAAACAGTTCAATTAAAACCAAGTGCTGGTGACAGTATAGGGATTCCTCAAGTTAATGATAAAAATTACATTACTGAATCTATTAAACCTATAACAGAAATTACAGATACATATTTAGAATTAGCTGCATTAAATCACGGAGCTACTTTTAAAAATGATTTTTATAAAAAAACAGGAGAAACTTATAGAGAGTTTAAAAAATTACATAAAAATAATCCAGAACAAATGAAAGCAGTTACAGATGCGTACACAAAATCAACTGTAGATAATACTCCCTTAGTTTATAAAGAATTTGCTGTTAATATTTTAGCTAATAACAATATGGCTGCTATGAATTTAGCTACTGTTAATAGAACAAGATTAGATAATGAAATGCTTTTAGATGGAAGCAATGAATCTCTTAAAGATGGACAAGGACTTTATTCTGAAAATTTAAGTAATATTGCTGATTCTGATTTAGAACCAGGAAATAAAATTACTGAAATTAATAACATTTATATGACTAGTGAAATGTATCAATTAAATGAAAAATTAGGAGATAGAAAAAAACATTTATTAGATACAGAATTAGAATCTCAAAGTGATTATATAAAAAAAGTAGAAGATGAAATTCTTAATGCAGATATAGAAAGATTATTTGCTATAATGAAATCAGTTGATTCTGACGATGCTCTTACTATTCTTGATTCTTTTGCTAAAGGAAAAGATTTATATCCACCTGAATTTGGATCTAATGTACAAGAAGATGATTTAAACAATGCTATGTTTCAAGATAGAAATAAATGGTTAAAAGATTCAGATAATAGAGAAAAAATAGTTGATGGAGCATTATCTAAATATAGAAAATGGAATAATGAAAATTTATCTAACAATACAAAAAATTCTATGCCTTGGGAAGTATATAAAGAACAAGGTAATTTTTTATTTCCAGGTGCTTTAAAACACGGAGTAATTACTGATGTGCATACTAAAGTAATGGAAATTCCAAATATGGAAATTAATTCTAAAGAATATTGGGAAGCTACTGATTATGTACAAGAAATAAAAGATATACAAGCAAAAATTTCTAAAAAACTAGCATCTTCAAATAAACACCCTGTTGATTTAAATTTTAAAAACGCTAAAGAAGAAACATTGTTTGCTGATACTTTATTAAAAAATTATAATATTACAAATGCAGATGTAATTGCAGATGTTAATAATCCTATTGGAAATCTTGTAGCTAATATATTAAAAACAGAAAATATTTTACCTACTATTGTTACAGACAGATTAAATAAAAATATTATTGCTAGTTATGATGCAGATGGAATTATAGAAGGTTTTCAAGCAGATCTAAGATTAGCTAAATTTTTTAGTTCAGATAATATGTTTCCAGGGCTTGGTATGTCAGATGAAATGAAATTTGGCTTAGCTAATGGCGTAGAAAATGCTGATAAATTTAAAGCTATTGAAATAATGAAAGCTTTTAAAAATAAAGATATGGAAGCAACTATATTAAATTTTACAGAACAATATTCTAATGATCCTGAAAGATGGCATTTTACAGGAGGTATAGGACTTGATGCTGCAATTATTGCAGGGCCTATGCCTTATTTAGATCATAAATTAGATTCATTAGAAGCTGCTTCAGATGCTAATTGGTTTTGGAAATTTATGCCAGGAGCAGAAGAAAATATTTATACTAAACATTTATTAAAAGCCGATGATTCTACTACTTTTGGTTGGCACGATGCTTCTGATATTGTTCCAATACACGCAAAAGCTAAAATAACAGAAATGTTAATTAATGAATTAGCTATTATTGCTCCTAATATGAATATTGATATATGGGATAAAAGTAATAATGCTTTAATGAATAAAGCTTGGGAAAGAACAAAACAAAAATTATTAAATGAAAATTGGAGAATTACTACACACACATCAGATGGTCAACCTAAAATGCAAAAAAATAGTTATGAATCAGTATTTGGCAATTTAGATTCTAATGATGTTTATGCTTCAATTAATGCAGATTTTTCTGCTTTATCTAATGATGAAAAAATAAGCAAATGGGGATCTACAGATGATAATGTATGGAAAGATGTTTTTAAAAAATGGGCTGATAATGATCAAGGCGATAATACTAGGTTTAATAATGATAATATACATATGGAAATTAAACCTACAGGTAATAATTATAAAGGTTTACCTGAATTTAAATTAACAGTTTGGAAAGATAATGAATTTATTACTATAGAAGATTCTTTTTACCCTAATGGTTGGGATAATATTACTAATGAAAATGCTCCAACTTCTCACGGACAAATTGTTCATAATGCAACTAAAGAAACTTATGAAAAATTTTTAAAATTTACAGAAAAACACGGAATAGATTTACCTGATGATAAAGCTCATTGGATAAAAAGAGGAATGTTTGGATTAATTAAAATGGGTTACAATTTATCAGATTGGAGATTTTATCCAGATTGGCCATTATTAAATGATGTACCAGCAGAAATTAGACCTTTTGCTTTATTAATGAAAATGGCTGGAGTAGATATAGATATAAGAAAAGTACAAACAGATTTAATGGAAGTTAATAAAGTAGCTGTAGATCATTTAAGTTTAAATGAAAAAATTAAAAAGAATATAAATTTATCTAATGCAGAAAAAAACACAGAAGCTATTTACAGTCCTGCAGACACACCTTTTAGTAATAGCATTATGAGTTTATCTTTTAAAAATTTTGCATTAGAAAATTATAAAGATACTTCACAAGCTTTAACTTATAGAACTAATAACTGGGCAGCTGTTTCTTCAGCTGATTGGGATGGTGAAATAGATGTTAAATATAAAAGAGATAGTAGAAAGTTTGCAGTATTTGCTCATCCTAAAAATAGTATTAGAGCTGCTGTTAAATCTATTTTAAATCATTCAAGTTTAACTGCAAAATTAAATAACATAGATAAAAGATTTAGTGACCATCCTACTTATGAAGAAATTTTTACAATGTATGCTGAAGATACTGCTTCTTATTTAACAGCTTTAACAACACATACTAATTTTAAACCTTCTGATACAGTAGATTTATTAGATAAAAACGCATTACATAGTTTATTAAAACTTATTACACAACACGAAATGGGATTTGAAACATATAAAAATAAAAATTTTAATTCTAATTTTGTAGATGCAGTTATTATGGAAGGAATTAATTTAGCTATACAATCATACGAAGGTCGATTGGGAGAATTATAATGTCATCATTATATATGCCTTTTGCTCAAACATCTGAACAAGATGAAAAGCAAAGAATTGAAAATAAAACTGCTCAAACGTGGAGCAGTAAAGATTGGTGGACAGGTTTTAAAGAAGAAAATTTATTTGCTAAAACTTATGAATGGATGAAAGATAATTCTGATTTTCCTGCAGAAGAAAATTATATACCTGAAGATGATCCTCAATTAAAAAATTATAAAGACTATATGCAGCATTTTTATTTTAGTCAAAGTAAAATGGAAACAGCAGCTATAATAGCTAAATTAAAAAAACACGCAGAAAATAATTACGCATCTCCTTGGTATCATTTAGGTAGAGTAACAGGAGCTTTTGCAGATCCATCTACTGCATTATTATTTACTAAAGTAGGACAAGCAGCTAAAGTTTTTGGCACAGCATTAGTTGGAGAAGAATTATTAAAACAAAATATGGATTCAATGAGAGATGATAATTATGTACCTTATGTAGCAGCAGCTGGTTATGGTATTCCTCTTATTCTTAATAAATTAGCTAATGGTAATATTACGCCAAAAACTGCTAAAGAAACTAAACAATTAGATGCAGAATGGAATGGCACTTTATATAGAGGAACAGGTGAAAATGCAAAAATAAAATTTACTCCTACATTTAAAGAATTAGAAGGTTTAGAAACTAGTGCTTTTGGAACAGGAATTTATCTTTCGGAAAGTAAAGCACTAGCTTCAGAATACGGATCAACATTAACTAAATATGTTTCTAATTTAAAAAATGTATATAAACTTACTACAGATGCTGATGTTGTAGAATTATTTAAAAAAGCTGGTGTTAAAAATGCTGAACATTATTATAAAACATTAAAAGAATTACCAACAAAAGAAGCACAAATACAACATCAAAAAACATTTGAAATTCCTGCTTGGAAAAAAGCAAGAGAATGGGTAGAAAAAAATAATTATGATGGTGTAAAAATTCAATTTAAAAAAAGAAAAACATCTAAAGATTTAATTGAATATGCAAGACTTCAAAAAAGATTTGATATAAATCAAACAATAGTTTTTAAAGAAGCTTCATTAATTAAACAAACTAGTACACCTTCAAAATTATATGAAGATGGTCAATTTGTTAATCCTAATAAATTAGATAAACCTCCTAGCGGAGTTGGAGCTGAAGGAGTTAGTACCACTAAATTATCTACTCCTCAAAAAAGATTAGAAGGAGAAGCATTTGTTAAATCTAAATTATGGTTGTTTGGTGAAGAAGGGCCTTGGACTCCAGTTTTTAGAGTTACTAAATCTATATCTTCTAATGCAAGAAATATGATTGCTAACATATTAGATACTCCTTTATTAAAATTAAAAAATACAAAAGAATGGGGATTTGAAGCAACTAATACATCATTAGAAACACAATTAAGAATGATGGAATTAGGTGTTTTAAACAGTATGAGAGAAATTAAAGAATTTTATTTAAAATATCTTGAAAGAACAAAGCAA
>Ga0114934_10000250_pt1 | contig 33998 bp, 38 predicted proteins | sample 4SBtaG_2_FD_99695 | JGI IMG/M metagenome (GOLD analysis project Ga0114934, IMG submission 99695) | Deep subsurface microbial communities from Kolumbo volcano to uncover new lineages of life (NeLLi) - 4SBTROV10_white metaG | ecosystem: Environmental > Aquatic > Marine > Volcanic ...
ATTCATTTCATTGACTTTATCGATCAAAATAAAGCCAGGCTCAGCATAATCGTAGGTCGAAGACATGATAATGTCCCACAATCGACGCGCAGGCAGTGTTTTTGTAATACGACAGGCCACCAAACCCTTGTCATTGACGATATAACCGTCTTTATTGGGCAGATCACGCCAGACAATCTGTTTGGCGTCATTTAAATCCAGCTTGTCTAATTTAACTTCTTTTTCAGTCACCGGAAAGGACAGCGGCCAGGCTTTATCGTTTTTGACCGCTTCGACAAATTCCCGTGTGATCAACAAGGACAAGTTAAACTGACGCAGACGTCCGTCTTCACGTTTAGCCCGAATAAATTCAACAACATCCGGATGAGCCACATCAAATGTGGCCATCTGCGCACCACGGCGACCACCGGCCGAGGACACGGTAAAACACATTTTGTCGTAAATATCCATAAACGATAATGGCCCGGAGGTGTACGCGCCAGCCCCTGAAACATAAGCATCTTTTGGACGCAACGTTGAAAATTCATAACCGATGCCACAGCCGGCTTTCAGGGTCAATCCGGCTTCGTGTACCTTGGCTAAAATATCATCCATTGAATCCTGAATGGTACCGGAAACCGTACAATTGATGGTCGAGGTTGCAGGCTTATGTTCCTGAGCACCGGCATTGGATACAATCCGCCCCGCCGGAATCACGCCTTGTCTCAATGCCCACAAAAATTCCTTGTACCATTTTTCCTGATCAGCTTTGGTTTTTTCAACACCGGCAAGCGCTTTGGCAACCCGCTTGTATGTATCATCAATCGTTTTATCGACAGGTTGTCCATCTTTGGTTTTCAATCGATATTTTGCATCCCAAATATCCAAAGATGCATCTTGCAACGGAATTTCAGTGACGGTATTTCTTACCACATGAAGCTGTGCGGTCATTGATTTAGATCCTTTTTCCAAAGTTTTTTAGAGAATACAAAGCCTTACATCGCCAAAACAAAAAACGATGTAAATCCACATATGGTGTCTTTTTGATAAGTGAAGCACAATATATAGTATTTTTACCCTGCACTCAAAAAAACATAAAAAAACCACCGCTCTCTTTTTTCAGATAACGATGGTCTTTTTTTAAATTCCGGTACTTACAGAATTCAGGCTTATTTACGACTCAAAAACAAAGCCGCACTACTTGCCGATTTATATTTTCCGCTGATGAATATGCTGCAAGGATGACGAAATTTCAATAGCCCTCAATGAGCACTTAACCTTCTTCAGTCATACTCAAATAACGCTCCCCTGTATCATGAATCACCGTCACAACTGTTTTCCCTGACCCTAAGCGCTGCGCCACCCGTATAGCTGCAAAAACACTCGCACCAGATGAAATACCAGCCATAATGCCTTCTTCTTCAAACAAACGTTTTCGCATGGCAAACGCTTGCTGAGTATGAACCAATTCAATTTTATCGATCAACTCAACATCCAGATTTTCAGGAATAAATCCAGCCCCAATACCCTGAATTTTATGTGGCCCGGGTTTACCACCTGAAATAACCGGGGATTCTTCCGGCTCTACCGCAACAATTTCAATACTGGCTTTGCGTTTTTTGATAACATCAGCAACCCCTGAAATCGTTCCACCCGTACCTACACCACACACAAAGGCATCGACCTGACCATCCGTTCCTGACCAGACTTCCTGTGCAGTGGTTTGACGATGAATTTCGGGATTAGCCGGATTTTCAAACTGTTGCGGCATGAATGCTGCGGGTGTTTGTTGGCAGAGTAGCTCTGCCCTGGCAATGGCGCCTTTCATCCCATCCGTTCCCGGGGTTAACTCGATTTCAGCACCGAACAGGGCTAATAAGCGCCGCCTTTCAATCGACATGGTTTCCGGCATGGTCAATATGCAGCGATAGCCTCTTTGTGCGGCAATCATGGCCAGAGCAATACCGGTATTGCCTGAGGTCGGTTCAATAATTGTCCCGCCCATCTTTAGCTGACCCGATTTTTCGGCCGCTTGTATCATCGCCAAGCCAATCCGATCTTTAACTGAACCACCCGGATTGCGAGACTCCAGCTTAACAAAAACATCGGCAGCATCTGCGGGAACGACTTTGTTTAATTTAACCAATGCGGTATTACCAATTAAACGTGCAATACTTTCGTAGTTTTTCATAGCATAGCCCTTAAAAAATACGTCTGAATCTAAATAAAAGACTGGCGAGGAACTTACTGGTTTTAATCTGGATCAAACTAAACGGAGATAGTATGGGCTGGTATCATTCTCACCTTCATCATCAGGCAAGCGGCGGTACCAGCCTTTTTTTACTATGAATTGTGTTTTAATCGTTCGGCAATCCGTTTATAGGCTGCACTTAATTCATCGCCGATGACTTTAGTCGCTTCAAGCACGTCCTCAGCCGTTTCTTTAGTATCATCGGCGACATCTTCAACGACGTCAGCCACTTTTTCCCACTTTTTCTCGGCCTTTTCCCATTCCTCTTTAACCTCCATTGAGGCTAAATGTAATTGCACTTTTAACTCATCACGCTCTTGCTTTAATTTTTCGGCAATTTCTTCAAATTCTTTTTTAATTTCCATCATTATCTCCTGATGTTTGTCTAAAATGGAAAGGCGTAAAACCTTCATTATGATGTTGCTTGCAGGTCAAAAACCGGTATTGTTTATTATCAACTTTAACCACAATCGATTCCAAATTTGCCGTTCGACTACAGCGCGTGCCTTTTGCTGTTGTCCCCTGACATTGTTCTACATTCTGGGTTAAATCAACAATATCATTACTGGCCTCAACAGTTGATGCCCCAGTATTTTCAGCGGCCGATACCGGAGACGGCGCAACTGTTTTCGCAACCTCAGCGTCCTTGCCCTCGGCATGCGGTACGGTTGATTCGGCAATAATTTTTTTTCTGAAAATAATCAAAACAGCAATGAGCAGCGCAAAAGGCCATATTGAAATTTCAAAATCGACATCTTCAGCCGCCCAGGCCAAATTACTATAACAGAGCGCGACAATAACACTAAAAGGTCCAAATAATTTTTTTTCTTTTTTCATACCCATCCTCTTTATTGAAAAATATCGGATCAATGCTATTACAATACTGAATCCCAGTGAATTCAAGTATTCTTTTGATTATTCTTGAATCAAACCATCAAATAAAAACCGATCGGCTTCTGTCAAGACCAGAAAATGCCGACCTTTCGCGCGTGATATTAACATTACACCAGCCTGTCGCGCCATCTCCAGTCCCATCTGCGTCGCCCCGGAACGCGAAACCAAAACTGGGATATTCATTTGAGCAACCTTGATAACCATTTCAGAGGTTAAACGGCCAGTGGTATAAAAAACTTTATTGGCGCCCTCAATATCGTTAAGCCACATAAAGCCTGCAATTGCATCAACGGCATTATGCCGTCCAACATCTTCGATAAAAAATTCGATATTTTGATTGCAGCACAACGCACAACCATGAACAGCCCCGGCTTTCTTATAAATTTCATTATGCGCTCTTAATGCGTTTAATAAGGCATAAAGCTCACTCTGTTTAAAACCGGCTTGTGCCACCTTGATATTTTTCAGCTTATCGATCAATCGACCATAAACAGTCCCCTGTCCACAACCTGTCGTCACCGTGCGCTGCTGCATTTGCTGGCTGAAATCACTGTTTTGCTGATGTGTCACAACAGCGACGGCATCCGTTTCCCAATCGACCTGCACCTGTTTTATGCTGGAAATATCCTCAAAAAATCCCTGATTTTTTAAATAACCCAGTGTCAACAGCTCAGGTTCGGCCCCCATTGTCATTAAGGTCACGATTTCCTGCTTATCGACATATAGGGTTAATGGCCGTTCCATAACCAGATGGATAGGTCTCTTCTCTCCATTTTCATCGACGGCTATTTCCATTACCGCATTGGCCAGGCCAGACTGGCTCATCAGCGGCTTGTTGCTATTTTCCATCCATCACCTCGGCGACCTGTTGCAGCTGTTCCTGCGTATTAATATTCTGGAACACCTCGGGCTGATCACTAAAATCAACTTTCACCCAATCATGCTGCATCAGCCAACGATCAATTTTACGCTCACCGGCGTTCAGATACTGTTCAAGGCTGTCTTTAAGCTGATTTTTAAGCACCAAAAAAACCGGATGCAAGCGTTCGCCATCATAAGCGACCGCACAGTCTGCACCCTGTTCCGCCTGCGTTTTCAGCATTTTCTGTAAGTGTTCAGATTTGATCCGGGGCGAATCGCAGGGCATCACCATTAACAAATCGGTTTGCACCGCTGTCATGACCGCCAGTATGCCCGCCAACGGGCCTGCAAATGTCAAGTCTTGATCTGAAATAACAGGATAGCCAAACTGCTGATAGTCCGCTTGATTGCGATTGGCATTGATGACCAAGGCATTGACGACTGGCGCCATTGCCGCGACGGCATAGCTCACCAGTGGTTTGTCATGGAGTAAAATCAAGCCTTTATCCTGCTGCTGCATACGCCGAGCCAGGCCGCCTGCCAATATCACACCGGTGACTTTGTTTTGCTGATTCATAATGATATGCTTAGTAAGATGAAGCCATTAATCATTGTCGCAGCCTTATTTTTTATTGCAAGCTGTAGTGCAACACGACCTGAAGCGATCCAGAAGGAAACGGTCTATTATTATCAGGCCAGCACTGACAAACCGTATGACGATGTGCTGGCGGAGCTGGAAGTCGCCATTGCCGAACATAATTTCAGAATCACGGGGCATAGTCGGGTTGGCAAAGTCATTCGTGATCGTGGCACACAAAACTTTCCTGAATATGATACCGTACAGTTTTGTAATTTATCGCATGCGAAAGTCCTCTTGGAACTCGATCCGCATGCCGTGCATTATATGCCGTGCAATGTTGTGGTTTATCAATTTAATAAGCGGACAGTCATTAAAACTCACTTGTTACCTGAAAACACCGACAACCCAAAATTCAATCAATTTACACATAAAATGAATTTAAAATTGAAAGCTATTGTCGATTTTGCCGCCGAAGAATAAATGAATTTATGCCAACTTTTTTATCAAAACGTGTAAACATCAGAAATATGAACAACAAAGTCTTTATCAGTTTTTCCCTTTTATTGTTGAGTACAGCCTGCACAACCAACCAGACTAAAGTTGAAGAGGGAGCGACAAGCTATATTAATCAATATCCGACCCGTGACCGGGTTGACTATGTTCTACAATGTGTCGCTAAACACGGTGGACTAACCTATATCAACCAATACGCCTGCGGCTGTAAAATCGATAAAATTGCCGAGAAATTAACCTTCAAGGAATACGAAGCCGCCACCACTTTTGGTTTCATGCGTAAAACCCCCGGCGAGAATGGCGCCGCATTTCGTGACCCCAAGCAATCGAAATCCTTGAAGAAACGCTTAAAGGAAGCCGAAGCCTATGCCGAAAGAATGTGTTTCGTAAAATAAAATCAACTTCTTGACCCAGCTTTGCCCTTGTCATGTTTGCTGGCACGGCTGGGTTAAACGAAAAGATAAAACTTACCCTCTCAGGGTCTTAAGCTGCTTTTTAACGTCTGCCAGCTTGATTTTAAATTTTATCTGGACGCGCTCGCCCACATCCCCAGGATAGCTCTGGCCGATATAAAAATCGACGCCACACACTTTCGGGATAACCGAACAGCGGCCGCTGATGCTGAACACATCCCCTTGCAAACGATAGGTCAACGGCACACCATCCGCTCGCTTGATAACACCTGCCACGGTCAAATCAATGCGTTTATCAAACGGTTCGTATTGCAACGATTCCTCCTGCAAAACCAGTTCGGCCAGGATGATGTCTTCGCCGTTACAGTCGCCATAAATATACAAACGACAGTGTGCTAAATCTTTCAATAAGGCATCAGTGATACAGCGATCCGTTAATGCCTGCTGACAAGGTTTAAATAATACATCTATTCCATGTAACTTTTTCATTATATTAATGTTTTATTATATATATTGTTTTCTGGCCTTAGCCACCAAATCACTTTAGAATATGGGGTTTTGTTAAGTTCTGGCAACCTTGGACACCTTGATGACAGATTACAAACTCACTCATTTAAAACAGCTTGAAGCTGAAAGCATTCATATCATTCGTGAAGTCGCCGCCGAATTCGAAAAGCCCGTCATGCTCTATTCGATCGGCAAGGACTCGGCTGTCATGCTACATCTTGCCATGAAGGCATTTCACCCAGGCAAGCCCCCTTTCCCGCTATTACACGTGAATACGACCTGGAAATTCAAGGAAATGATTGAGTTTCGGGATAAAATAGTCAAGGACTTAGGCTTGGATTTGTTGGTTCATATCAATGAGGACGGGGTAAAACAAGGTATTGGCCCTTTTACGCACGGCAGTAAAAAACATACCGATGTCATGAAAACTGACGCTCTCAAACAAGCCCTTAATAAATATCAGTTTGATGCGGCCTTTGGTGGCGCGCGTCGCGATGAAGAAAAATCACGTGCAAAAGAACGGGTTTATTCATTCCGTGACAAGAATCATCGCTGGGACCCTAAAAATCAGCGACCTGAATTATGGAATATCTACAATGGCCGTATCGACAAGGGTGAAAGCATACGGGTATTCCCGCTGTCGAACTGGACTGAGCTGGATATCTGGCAATACATTCATCTGGAAAATATTCCAATTGTTCCCCTGTATTTTGCCAAAGAACGTCCTGTTGTCAATAAAGATGGCATGTTGATTATGGTTGATGATGAGCGAATGCCACTAGGTCCGGATGACAAGGTCGAAATGAAAATGGTGCGCTTTCGCACCTTGGGCTGCTATCCACTGACAGGTGCTGTCGAATCAACGGCGACAACCTTGCCTGAAATTATTCAGGAAATGCTGCTGACGACAACCTCGGAACGGCAAGGCCGACTCATCGACCACGATCAGGCCGGTTCCATGGAACAAAAGAAACGAGAAGGTTATTTCTAAGACCGTTTTTCAGCACAACTTGAGCAAAATACGACTATGTCACACCAATCTGAACTGATCAGCACCGATATAAACGCCTATCTGGCGCAACATGAAAAAAAAGAACTGCTCAGGTTTTTAACCTGCGGCAATGTCGATGACGGCAAAAGCACCCTGATCGGGCGGCTATTGCACGACTCCAAGATGATTTATGAAGATCAATTAGCCGCGGTACAGGCCGACAGCGTTAAATCCGGCACCACCGGTGCCGGAAAAATAGACCTGGCCCTGCTTGTTGACGGGCTGCAAGCGGAACGCGAACAAGGCATCACAATTGATGTTGCGTACCGTTATTTTTCCACATCGACACGTAAATTCATTATCGCCGATACACCGGGACACGAGCAATATACCCGAAACATGGCAACCGGCGCTTCGACCTGTGATCTGGCGGTTATTTTGATTGATGCGCGTTATGGCGTTCAGACGCAAACCAAACGACATAGCTTCATTACCGCATTGCTGGGTATCAAGCATGTTATCGTCGCCATCAATAAAATGGATCTGGTCGATTATAGCGAAGACGTTTTCAATAAAATCAAACAGGATTATCTGGATTTTGTCCAAACCCTGGATTTAGATGATATTCATTTTGCCCCCATTTCCGCCTTGAATGGGGACAATGTGGTCAGCCCCAGCGAAAACATGCCGTGGTATCGCGGCAAAACCATGATGGATTTACTCAACACCATCGAAATCGCCCATGATCAGAACCTGACCGATCCCCGCTTCCCGGTGCAATATGTCAATCGCCCCAACCTGGATTTTCGTGGATTCTGTGGTACGGTCGCAGCCGGTATTTTTCACCCAGGCGACGCTATCACCGTGTTGCCTTCGGGAAAAACCAGCACCATCAAATCGATCGTGACCTATGATGGCGATTTGCAGGAAGCGTTTCCACCGATGGCGGCCACCCTGACCCTGGACGATGAAATCGACATCAGCCGTGGCGATATCATCGTCAGCGATGCAGATTCTCAACCCATCGTTTCAGATCAATTTGATGCCAATATTGTCTGGATGACCGAACAATCTATGGTTCCCGGTCGTCAATACATCATAAAACTGGCGACACGCAGCGTATCCGGTTCGGTCTCCAACATCCATTATCGGATTGATGTCAACACGCTGGAACATCATGATGCCCGCGAACTGCAACTCAATGAAATTGGCTCTTGCAAAGTTTCAGTCAATGCCCCCCTGGTGTTTGATCCATACAAAAAAAGTAAAGGCACCGGCGCCTTTATCATCATCGATCGGCTGACCAATGTGACGGTTGGTGCCGGCATGATTACCGGCGCGGCAGATAATGAAGAACTGCACCCGGTATCACCTGAGGAACGTGCGGCCCGTTTTAGTCAGCAAGCCGCCGTTATTCATTTATCAGGCGAGCAAGCGGCCACGCGCGCCGAACAACTGGAACGCAAATTGTTTGATACCGGTCACGCGACGACTATTCTGGACCAGGTCGAAGACAATCAATTGAACATTTTATTACCCGTCATTAAAAATGCCGGCCTGATCTCGCTTTGCATAAACTGCGCCAGCGAGCAGACTGATTTAAGCTTCGACACCGACCAGCTCGAACTTGATGACATTTATGAGGCCTTAAAATCCGAAAAAATCATCTATTGATTTTTAGCCAACATGGCTGGCCGGGTGGTGGCACCCGGCCGCTAGTCGTTGAATCGGCGATTATGCATCGTTATTTATTTCCATGACAGCCCCGACTATGTTGAATGCCGTCTGATCCAGCCCGACTTCCCGCCAAAATTCGCCGCTGGAGCCAGGAACTGGGCTTCCAGCAAACGGGCATCACCGACACCAATCTCCAAGAGGCTGAACAACGCTTACAGCATTGGCTGGCAAAGGGCTATCATGGGGAGATGAATTTTATGGCCCAACATGGCCTGAAACGAAGCCGCCCTGCAGTGCTGATTGAAAATACACGCAGTATTATTTCTGTTCGCCTGGACTACCTGCCAGAACCCCAGTCAACGATAGAAAAAAGATTGCATGATCCGGCAACAGCATTCATTTCGCGTTATGCCCTCGGCCGGGATTACCACAAACTGATGCGACATCGCCTGCAAAAACTGGCGCATCAAATCGAACAGGACGTGGGGCCATTTGGCTATCGTGCCTTCGTTGACAGCGCTCCCGTGCTGGAAAAAGCCATTGCCGAAAAAGCCGGCTTAGGCTGGATTGGAAAACACAGTAACCTTATCAATCGCAAAGCCGGTTCCTGGTTTTTTTTAGGTGAAATCTACACCGACTTAAAACTGCCTGCCGATCCTCCAGCCAAAAACCATTGTGGACATTGCACGGCGTGTATTGATATTTGTCCGACACAAGCCATCGTAGACCCCTATCAAGTCGATGCCCGGCTTTGTATCTCCTATTTAACCATTGAACTTAAAACAGCCATTCCCGAGCCCCTGCGTCCATTAATCGGTAATCGTATTTATGGTTGTGACGATTGTCAGCTGATCTGCCCCTGGAATCGTTTTGCCCATTTGAGTGCCGAAAAAGACTTCTCTCCGCGGCATCGACTTGACAGTGCGCAATTAGTTGAATTATTCGCCTGGGATGAAAAAACCTTTTTAAAAAATACAGAAGGCTCAGCCATTCGGCGCATCGGCCACGAACGCTGGCTCAGGAATATTGCCGTTGCACTCGGCAATGGCCCAAAAAGCGAAGCTGTCATCCAGGCCTTAAATCAGCGCCTGTCCGATTGCACTGAACTCGTTGCCGAACATATTCACTGGGCACTACAACGACTGACATCATGTTCATCGCAGGCTTAACGATTGAAAGCTTGAAGCAGCCATCATTTTGAACCAACCCGGGATGATATAATCATCAACCCAATTTATCGAAGTGACGACCATGAATCAATCAATCGTTTATGCCCTGGATTTTGATGGCGTAATCTGTGATAGCGCCGTAGAAACGGGCGTTGCAGGCTGGAAAAGCGCACGAAAAATTTGGCCGGATATGCCAGAGTCCTGCCCGGACGCCATTGTCGAACAATTTTGTCGCGCTCGCCCCGTACTGGAAACCGGCTACGAAGCCATTTTTGTCATTCGCCTGTTGTTTGAAAATATAAGCACTGAAAGCATCCTTGCTGATTTTGAAGCCCTTAAAATCACACATCAAAAACAATTGTCTATCAACGAGGATGCGCTGAAACAACTCTTTGGCGAAACCCGCGATCAGTGGATAAAGTCAACAGCCGCGGACTGGATCAAAAATAATCCTTTGTTTCCCGGCGTTAAAGAAAAACTTTCGGCTGTCTTGCAAAACCATCCTTGCTATATCGTCACCACAAAACAAGAACGATTTGTTCAGCAGATTCTTTCAGCAAATGACATTAAAATTTCCGATCAGGCTATTTTTGGGTTGGAACGCAAACTGAAAAAAGACGCCATTTTATTGATGCTGCAACAAAAACACCCCGACCATACCCTTTATTTTGTCGAAGACCGTTTACCGCCGTTACTGGATGTACAGCGACACCCGCAATTAAAAACGGCTCAACTCTTTTTTGCAGACTGGGGTTACAACACCCCCCATGATAAAAAACAAGCCGAAGCCCATTCCATTCAGGTCATTCAACTCAATGAATTTTTAGCCGACGCCATGTTCAGGCAAACCTAAAAGCCTGACTTAGTCAGCCTTATTCGCCCTCACCAATCCATTCTTGCAAGGCAGAAATGATTTCCCGAGCCTGCTTTTCACTAGAAATATTGAATTTGGATTTTTGCTGATATTCCCCATTACGTTTTTGATAACGGCGAATGGTGAATTTATCAGGACCATACGCTTCCTTGGCCCGATTCCAATCCTGATAACGATAAATTACAGTCGCCCAAGCGCCTTTACTTAACACTTTTTTATCTAATTCTTTTACTGTTTCAATCCCACCATCTTCATAGGATACGGTTAATTCGTCAACTGTTTCGGCCATATTCGAGTCCCAATAATCAAGTGTTCGTTTGCTCATTTTGAGCTGAAAGTCTAACAAGTAATTTTGATTTATGCCAGCCGCCAAAGATCAGGGCATCACAAACTGACCGAAGGCACGTGAACCTTCACCTGTAATAATCGTGTTTATCACTTGTAATTTTTCGGCATCGATGACTGAAACGGTACCATCCATCCAGTTTGCGACATACACATGGCGATCATTGCCCGCGGTACTGATACCTTCGGGTTTTTCACCCACCTCAATACGCTTTATTTCAGTCAATGTGTCGGTATCAATCACTGAAACCGTATTATCATCCTGATTGGTCACAAATAAGCGTTTATCTTTCAACGCCAGTGCCACCGCATAAGGCCTGTCACCAACGGCAATATGTTTGATACGTTTTAAATGATCAGGTTGTAAAACGGTAACATCATCGCTTTCGACATTAGCCGTATAAATTCTTGATCCATCGGATGACACAACAATTCCAAAGGGATGCAAGCCTGTTTTAGTCGTGTTCCTAAGACGATAATGGCTTAAATCAATTTGGGACAGGCTGTCATCCATGCGATTCGCCACATAAAGCCACTTGTTATCAGGGCTAACGGCCATGCCAGAGGGCGACCGACCAACATGAATAGTCTGTATTTTCTGAAACGTTTCGGCTGAATAAACATCCACCGTATTTTCATACCAGTCAGCCAAAAATACGCGTTCGCCATGTGCATCAACCGCAATACCTAAAGAGGCCCCTCGCCCCGGTATTTTATTGCTCACCTGCAGTTTCTGTATATCGATTACAGTGAAGCCGCCGCCTTCCGGGGTGCTGATATAAGCCTGATAGTGTTTCGAATTGACTGCAACGCCAGCGGGTTTGCCTGAGACGATAAGGTTTTTTAAAACAGTCTGGCGCTCGACATCGATAATTGAAACGCTATTATCCAACTGATTCGTAATAAAGGCATATTCAGCGGCATCCGCTTGAAAGACAACAAAGAATAGAGCCAAGAGACTTAAAGGGGAAAATTTAAACATCTGGACACCCAAAAAGGCGATAAAAAAAGCCTCTGCCAGAAAAAGCAGAGGCCATGATAAATTAGCGCTTGATGACGATTTTTACGTCAGAGTCAGAAATATTTTTATCAAATTTTTGGGCTAAATTAACTAATCCATCGGTCAATACTTTTTTGACCGCCTCATCAGCCGCTTTTTCATTCAATTCAGCCGGTGGGTTATTATTGACATAAGCCCGATAATAAGTCGCCACCCAGGTCACCTTGGATTTACCGCCCTGATCTTTTACTGAAATCTTTGCGGCATAGTTTGCAACAGGCAATACAGGAATTTCTTCATCCTGCCCAGCATGATGCACTGTACCCGTACTGCTCATTTTAATGATTTTATATTTATAAGACTTTTGACCTTCTTTATAAGCCTTTAATTCTTCAGTGATGGTGCCGCCGCCTTTCAAGGTTAACGTCCGTTCTGAACCCTTTTTATTACCTTCCGTACATGCAACACTTTCAATCGCTGGGTGCCAGGACATATCATCATAATTTTTAATCACATCCCATACTTTATCCGCAGGTGCATCTATGACAATGCTTGCAGTCATTTTGCCACGGACTGGTCCGTGTGCATAAGCCGCCCCAGTGACAAACAATGCAAGCAGCGAGATAAACAACGATATTTTTTTCATAAGCTTTTCCTCGTGGGTTCAAATTAAATCGAACATTATAAAATAGAGCATGCGTTAAAGCTATTCACGCATTATCCTTTAACGATACAGCAGGTCAACACAAGAACGTATTAAAGGATATATTCCTATCATAAATTTTGTTCCTGAATAGAGCATGAAGAGCGAAGTTGTCAAACACCTGTCGACGCTAAAAGAGTAGCTATTTTGACACTTCTCGTCCCCATGCTTCCAATTGCTTTTCCTTCATTCTGGCAAACGCTGTTAATTCCGATGCAATAGATTGGTATTTTTGTTCAGCAGACTTCTTCTCGACACGCTGCTTGAACGCATTGAGTGTAAGAGATGGCCCTACGTTTTGGTCTGTAAATACCTTAAAACAATAGTCATACCATTGTTTCCTCTCAGATTCCGTTAGAAATCCAGGGAAGTTACGCCCTTTATAACGAATAAGCATTTCATGCAAACGCGGATCACTAAAATCAAACTGCATGGCGGAGAGCTTTTCCGGCGCTGTATTGCGTAACCTGGCCATTTCCCGCTTGTCATGAGGCGAAAAGAAACCGCCTTGATACAGCAATAGATCTGGATCCGATTGTTCCGAGTTAAAATCCGGCTCAAAAACTGCTGCGACTTTCTCGGCTAATCCGTCATACGCTTTGAGTTGCTGCAAATGCTGCTGAATCAAGTTTTTATCATACTGCAAGCGCTCGGCATCTTCAGGACGTATTACCGATAATGGGGCTAAAACCGGGCATTTATTGGCATGTACCGTTTTTAAAGGAATTCTGTCGACACCTTCAGGTAAATCAGCTTTGGCGGTAAAAAGTCTCTGTTTTATTTCATCAACGGATAAGCTCAACAAGGGGGCAGGATCAACAACCAAATCATACACAATAATGCCATTGCTGTTCCCTGGATGTTCGGCTAATGCGACAACCACCGCCAAACAATTTTGACTCGCCGGGTACATTCCCGACACATGAATCAGGGGCTGCATCGCACCTAATTGCAGTAAATCAAAAACCTTATGTTTTGTTCGATTCGCAAATAAATAGTGGTATAGCCTGGGTTGCTTGTCCTTGACTAATTTAGCAATAGAAATTGTCGCATACACATCGGATAAGGCATCATGCGCGGACTCATGCGAAATAGCATTCGCGCTGGTAAGATCTTCCAAACGAAAGCTTGGCTGCCCTTCTTCATTATCCGGCCATTGAATACCATCAGGCCGTAATGCCCGGGTTGCCCGAACAACATCAATCAAATCCCAACGCGAATTCCCATTCTGCCATTCACGTGCATAAGGGTCGTAAAAATTACGATACAACAAATTTCGCGTGACTTCATCATCAAAACGAATGCTGTTATAACCGACTGTACAGGTATTCGGCTCAGCCAGATGGGAATGAATTTCAGCGATAAACTCGGATTCTACGATGCCTTTTTCCGCTGCCATCCGGGGGGTAATGCCGGTGATAAAACAAGCCTCCGGGTGAGGCAGACAATCATCCGAAGGCTTACAAAAATACGTTACCGGTTCGCCAATAACATTAAACTCAAGATCAGTTCTAACACCGGCAAACTGAACAGCCTTATCCCGTTGCGGGTCTGTCCCAAAGGTCTCGTAATCATGCCAGAAGAATGTATTCTGAGACACCTTATGTGTTAATACAATGTCACCAATGCACGTAACACATCGGTTCGACTAATCACACCTACCAGCTTGTCGTCATCCATTACGGGAAAGCTGCGCGTCGCACAATTTTGAAATTGTTCGGCCAGATTTACGATATTATCATCTTCATTCACAGTAATAATATCCTTCGCCATAAACGCCCCGACGGTACCACCAAAATCTTCATTATAAGCTGCATCTAATACGACCTTGATACTGTCTTTTTCTGAAAACATGCCAATCAGCCGTCCATTATCATCAAGAACCGGTGCAGAGGTAATTTTATGATCAAGAATTGCTTTAATGGCTGTGACGACACTTACATTTTCTTTTAACGTAAAAATATTTTTTGTCATGTAATCAGCAACGGTAATCTTAGCCAGCATAATGCTTCCTCTTAAAGTTATTTGAAGTTATTCGTTTTAGTGGCGTATTCTGAATGTTGCAGCTGATTTGTCAAATGAAAGTATGCCCCCATTTTTACAAATCTATACCCCGACAATACCCTGAATTAACACCCAACCAGGCCATTCACTCAATGACTCTCTGCCTTTCTTTTATCACATTTTTTAATACAAACGCAATTACCATTATTTGCTCCGCCACAGGATCCCTTAATGGCTTTACGCCCAAAAAGCACACCTATTGCCATAATAGCAATCACAATCAGCATAAATATAAATGTTGCCAAAAAATAAGCCATTTTCGCCTCCTCATGACTATGATTATCGAACGACTCTGTAATCTTGTAGACTCGCCCTATTCCATTTTCGTTCAATCCAATAAAAAACGGGGAACAAACCTGCGCCTATTCCCCATTTCTTAACATGATAGACACATGTCTATCTAATATTAACCACCAAAATCATCAAGCAGAATGTTTTCTCTTTCCACACCGTTTTCCAACAGCATGTTGATGACCGATGAGTTCATAATCGGTGGTCCACACAGATAATATTCGCAATCTTCCGGATTCGGATGATTTTTAATGTACTCTTCATACAGCACATTATGAATAAATCCGGTATAACCAGTCCAATTATCTTCCGGCAATGGATCCGATAATGCAACATGCCATTCAAAGTTATCATTTTCCTTCGCCAGCATATCGAAATCTTCAACATAGAACATTTCACGTTTACTACGTGCGCCATACCAGAACGTCATTTTACGTTTGGACTTCAACCGCCGTAACTGGTCAAAGATATGAGACCGCATGGGTGCCATACCGGCTCCACCACCGACAAAAATCATCTCATTATCGGTATCGCGGGCAAAAAATTCACCATAAGGACCTGATACCACAGCTTTATCACCCGGTTTCAGACTAAAAATATAGGATGACATTTTTCCTGGCGGTACATCATCCGGGGCTCCTGGCGGCGGTGTTGCAATACGCACGTTGAGCATAATTTCTTTTTCTTCCGGATAAGAAGCCATTGAATACGCTCTCAATACAGGCTCATCGACTTTAGAAACATACCGCCATAAGTCATATTTATCCCAGTCTTCATGATATTGCTTATCAATATCGAAGTCTTTGTAACTTACCTCATAAGGCGGACATTCAATTTGAATATAGCCCCCGGCACGATAGTTAATTTCTTCACCTTCAGGCAGTTCAAGTACTAATTCTTTAATAAATGTCGCTACATTATTATTTGACTTGACGGTACATTCCCATTTCTTGATGCCAAAAACACTTTCCGGGACTTCAATGTCCATATCATGCTTAACCGCAACCTGACATGACAATCTTTCGCCTTCAGCCGCTTCACGCTTGGTAATATGAGACATTTCTGTAGGTAATATCTCACCACCACCTTTAAAGACTTTTACACGACATTGACCGCATGTTCCCCCACCTCCACACGCTGAAGGAATAAAAAGCTGATTTTCAGCCAAGGCTGTCAATAATTTAGAGCCTACCGGTACATGTAATTTTTTCTCATGGTTGACCACAAGTTCAACATCACCTGAAGGCACCAATTTGTTTTTAGCTCCGATAATAATAAATACCAGCGCTATCACGATCACCGTGAATAAAACTACGCCTAATGCAATTTCAAGCATTACTTATCCTTCCTAAAGTTGAATTCCAGAAAAAGCCATGAAGCCCAGAGACATCAGGCCAGCGCTAATGAAAGTGATTCCTAAGCCTTGTAAACCAGCCGGTATATCACTATATTTAAGTTTCTCGCGAACCCCTGCCATAACGGTAATCGCTAAAGCCCAACCAAAACCACTACCGACACCATAGACAACGCTTTCGGTGAAATCGTAATCACGTTCGATCATAAACAAGCTACCACCCAGGATTGCACAGTTTACGGTAATGAGAGGCAAAAACACGCCTAAGGCATGGAATAAGGCTGGAAAATATTTATCCAGTATCATTTCCAGAATTTGTACCAGAGCCGCAATCATGCCGATACAACTCAGCAATGATAAAAAGCTCAGATCAACGCCAGTAATGCCCATCCAAGACAAGGCATCTTCTTTAAGCAGTGTATGATAGATGACATTGTTGACCGGCACGGTAATGGTCTGTACCAGCATCACCGCAATACCCAGACCTATAGCTGTAGAAATCTTCTTCGATACCGCCAGGAATGTACACATCCCAAGGAAGAAGGCCAATGCCAGGTTTTCAACGAAAACCGCTTTAATAAATAGACTGATATAAGCTTCCATTAGTGCTGCCCTCCTTCACCGTGTGCAATATCCAGAATTTTAAAATCTGGCTCTTCCTGTTGCTCAGGCTTCCATTGTCTAAACACCCAGATAATCATGCCAATAATAAAAAAGGCACTGGGCGGCAATAACATCAAACCATTTGGAACATACCAGCCACCATCTTGCTGTAACGGTAAAATATCAATACCTAATAATTTACCCGAACCAAATAATTCTCTGAAAAACGCCACAACAATCAAAATCAAACTATAACCCGCACCATTACCAATACCATCAAGAAAGCTGGCTAATGGTGGGTTTTTCATAGCATAGGCTTCAGCCCGCCCCATCACAATACAGTTAGTAATGATCAATCCGACAAACACCGAAAGCTGCTTACTGATTTCATAGGCAAACGCTTTCAGAATTTGATCGACCACAATCACCAGAGAGGCGATAATTGTCATCTGTACAATAATCCGAATACTCCCCGGAATATGGTTTCTGATGGAACTGATTGCCGCACTCGAACAAGCCACCACTGAAGTCAATGCCAAGGCCATAATCAATGAGGTAGACATTTGCGAGGTAACCGCCAATGCCGAACAAATCCCCAACACCTGAAGTGTAATCGGGTTATTGTTGACTAACGGGTCAATCAATACTTTTTTAGTTTCTTTATCTATAACAGCGCTCATGACTATCCCCTAACCATTACTTCTGATTATTTTGTCCAGAAAAGGCTTAAATCCATCCTCACCCAACCAGAACTTGATTAAATTACTGACACCATTACTGGTCAAAGTGGCGCCCGCCAATGCATCAACTTTATAGACGGCATCCGGTTTCGATGAATCGACATTACCCTTGACCAGCGTCAATGCCACATTTCCGTTTTCATCGTAGACTTTTTTACCTTTCCACAATGCACGCCATTTAGGATTAACGACTTCACCACCCAGTCCAGGGGTTTCCGCCTGGTCATAAAAGTTAATACTTTTAACCGTCTGGCCATCGGCTTCCAATGCCAGGAAACCATACATGGTTGACCACAAGCCATAACCATGTACCGGTAAAATGATAGAGTCGATTTTATCGCCTTTTTTGACCAGATAGATTTTTGCAATTTTTGCCTTGCGACGGATATGAGCAATATCTTTTTCAGGCGGAATAGCGACACTCAGTTTTGGATCCTTGGCCGCCTTACGCTGATCATACGATGCAGGATCCATATCGTCGACATACTCACCGGTTTCAAGATTCACCAGTTTTTCCTCAACTAACTCAGCAAATGCCTGGTGAATGTCGGTGTCCTTGGTCAACAGACCGGCGACATCCAGAATATTCCGTTTCATATCCATCGCTTTGTTTTCAATTTGCAAGGGTTTTAACGCAACCGCCGAAAATGAAACCAAAATAGCGCATACAAAACTTAATGAAAGAGCAACAGCAATCGTTTTTTCAAGACTGTCATTGCTCATGGCTAATATTTTATCTGCATAAGCCTTGAACTTTTGATAATGTCCGCAGCTTTCCAGACGTTGTTTTAAATTTCCGTTAGACATTGCGTTTCATCCTTCTCTTAATATTTGCCTGAACGACAACATAATCAATAACAGGTGCAAACATATTGGCAAACAAAATGGATAACATCATGCCTTCCGGGAATGCTGGGTTCACAACTCTGACCAGCACCACCATGACACCGATGAGCGCACCAAAAATCCAGCGTCCAGTATTTGTCATCGCCGCGCTCACAGGATCGGTGGCCATATAGACCATACCAAAAGCAAAACCACCCACAGTCAGATGCCAATACCAAGGAAAGTTAAACATTGGATTTGTGTCGCTACCAATAACATTAAACAATACGCTCGTCGCAATCATACCCAACAGCACGCCCGCCATGATGCGATATGAGGCAATGCGCGTATAAAGCAAAAAGGCTGCGCCAATCATGATGGCCAGTGTGGATGTTTCACCAATTGAACCTGGCATAAACCCAAGAAATGATTGAAACCAACTATAGCCTGATTCAGTTACTGCATCCATGCCACCTTGAGCAGCTAACCCTAATGGCGTTGCCATGGTATAACCATCAACACCCACCCAAACCGAATCGCCTGACATTGAGGCAGGATAAGCAAAAAACAAAAAGGCACGCCCGGTTAATGCAGGATTCAGAAAGTTTTTGCCGGTACCACCAAAAACTTCTTTACCAATTACGATACCAAACGAAATCCCCAAAGCGACCTGCCATAACGGAATATCAGGCGGTAAAATCAGGGTATAGAGCATGGAAGACACTAAAAAGCCTTCGTTGACCTCATGTCCTCTCACAGTTGCAAATAATACCTCCCAGATACCCCCTACAGCCAATGTTACGATATAAATTGGCAGAAAAAATAATGCGCCATAAACAAGATTAGAGATTGGGTTCGACGGATTATGGCCAAACACCAACATGATAATGTCGCGCCAGTCACCCGTTTTTTCAATGCCCATAGCCTGCATGGCCAGGTTCGCCTGATAGCCTGTGTTATACATTGCCATCAGAATACAAAAGAATGTAGCAATCACTACAAAAGTCATTGTTCGTTTCAGATCATTACCATCACGAACATGAGTTTTACCGCGCGTTACATCAGCGGGGGTATAAATAAAAGTATCCACCATCTCATAGAGACCGTAATACTTCTCAAACCGCCCACCTTTTGTAAAATGCGGCTCTAACTTATCTAAAAAGTCTCTAGCCGACATTATCCTTCCTTCTCGATTTTAGTTAAATTTACCCGTAAAACTGGACCGAAATCATGCTTTCCTGGGTCGACAAACGTCATCAGGCTCAAATCCTCCTCAACCAATTCCAGACAGCCTAATTGCTGAGCCTGGTCGGTATCGGCAACGACGATAGCTTTTAATAGAGGCGTTGCTAAAATATCCAGCGGCATAACCTGTTCATAGACGCCCACCGGTACAATCGCACGGTTACTGCCATTCTTGCTGGTCGTCAATGGAAATAATTGACTTCGATCACGACTGCTGACATAAACATTTAATGCTGAAAATTTATTCTTGCCCGGTACAATCCAACCGAACAGTTCACGTTTGCGCCCTTCTTCCAGTGCTGAAACCTGCAGACTGTAACATCCTAAATACGCCAGGACATCAGATGCCTTATGGCCATACAGTACTGATCCGGAAACAACACGATTTTCCACGCTGTCATCCAACTCGCCTTTGACTAAATCATCAAGCGAAGCACCCACTCGTGTTTTAACCAGCCGTGGCTTTTTAACGGTCGGACCTGCCAAAGAAACGACTCTTTCAACATCAAGCTGCCCGCTACGAAATAATGCACCGATTGCAATAACGGCCTGATAATCAATATGCCAAACGCTTTTATCAATATTAACCGGATCAATCAGATGAATATGGGTACTGGGCAAACCGGCTGGATGTGGACCTGAAAATTCTGCAGTGTCACAAGCATTATGATCGGAAATATCAGCACCTGCCGCCTTACATAAATAGGTTTTTCCGGTTGTCAATTGCGACACAATGGTCAAACCATTGGCGAAATCCTTTTCCCGTTGCTTAATAACGACAACAGGATCCGCTGCCAGTGGGCGTGTATCGATAGCCGTAACAAAAATCGAATGTGGTGTTGCATCAATGCCCGGAATCTTTCCATAAGGGCGCGTCAGAAACGAAGTCCATAACCCGGATGCCAACAGGTTTTGTTTGATTTTATCAGCCCCTAATGAGCCTAATTCAGAATCGCTATACTTTGAAAACGTTTCCTTTTCGTTGCCTTTCAATTCAATGACAACCGACTGCAACACGCGTCGTGCACCGCGATTGATTGCTTTGACAACACCTGAACCCGGCGAGGTAAAATTCACCCCTGGATTTTTCTTGTCAGTAAAGAGGATTTGGCCCAATTTGACCTTATCCCCTTCACTTACCATCATCTTCGGCTTAAGGCCTTCGTATTCCGTGCCTAAAACAGCCACGGAAGCGACCTTGTTGCCGTCTCCAATTTTCTGTTCGGGACTTCCGGTTATCGGAAGATCCAAACCTTTATTAATCGTAAATTGCATAGTGAATAAGCCTGCTCTCCAGACAAGTTGCAGCCAACAATCCCCTCGTTCAAAACCACAAAAACAAGAGGCGCTTCAAGACATAAAACCCAAATATTAGACCATATCTGCCCTCTATTCTCAATCTAAAAATCTTTGCTCTTTTCCGCTTTCATTTATTTATCGCATTGACATTCAGACATCAACACATTGATTTATATCAAAATCTGATACCAGCTTACGGCCGTAATAACCTCGTGGATTGCTGAGTATCCGCGTGCCAGAAATTCGGTAATTACCCGTATTATGAACATGCCCATGAAACCAGACTGAAATCGCATATTCATGAAAAAATACCTTCAAATCATTACAGTAAGCCAACTTCTTTAAGGCTTGCGGTGATTTGTACCAGCTCCATTCAGTCGGCGCATGATGCGTTATAACAATGGTGTCGCCCGCGAATGGCTCTGCCAGCTTCTGCGCCAACCACTGCCTTGATTCGGCATAAAGTTCGGAGAAAGCATGCGGGTCAAAATCGCCTTGCTTAAATTGTATTTTTCGAAAATCGTTTAACGTCTTGCCTAAAGCTTCCGCCTTATCGTCGCCATCAACAAATAAATCCGCCCATAAGGTACATCCCAAAAAGCGCACACCCTGATAAACATATTCATCATTTTCCAGGAATGTCACCTGACTGTCTGCACACGCTTCACGAATTTTCTCTTGCATCGCGTGATATTCACTGCCATAGAACTCATGATTTCCGGCGACATAAATCACTTTTTTATTTAGAGACTTCAACCACTCAATCCCCTGCATATTGACCCCGATATCACCGGCAGCAACAATCAAGTCAGCATCATTCTCCGGTTTGTCCTGATCGCCAAACTCCAAATGAATATCTGAAAAATAATTTATTCTCACAATCCGTTTCTGTCCTTTTTTATCAATAGGGTATAATTAACCCATTTGATTATAGCCAAGTTCAGTTAATTTTTTAGATTTTCGGATAGTTACCCATGACAATAAGTCCACGCAAGAAAACCCAACAAGTTCTAGTCGGCAATATTAAAGTCGGTGGAGACGCGCCCATCGTCGTTCAATCGATGACCAACACCGACACGGCCGATGTCGCCGGCACCGTCCAGCAAATTACGGAATTATCCCAGGCCGGCTCTGAACTGGTCAGAATTACCGTGAATACTGAAGAAGCCGCCAAAGCCGTTCCCGATATTAAAAATCAGCTTTTGCAAAAAGGCTTTGATACGCCTATCGTTGGCGATTTTCATTTTAACGGCCATAAACTGCTGGAAAAATACGCCGATTGCGCTCAGTCACTGGACAAATTTCGCATCAACCCTGGCAACGTAGGCCGTGGCAAAAATCGTGATCCGCAATTTCAACACATGATTGAATTAGCCTGCCGTTATAACAAACCCGTTCGCATCGGCGTCAACGGCGGCAGTCTGGATCAATCAGTCTTGACCCGCTTATTAGATGAAAATCGTAAAAAAGCCCAGCCGGATGAATTGAACGTCGTCACCCGCGAAGCCATTGTTTTATCCGCCCTTGAAAGCGCCGCAAAGGCGCAGGAATATGGGCTGGGTAAAGATAAAATCATCCTGTCTTGTAAAATCAGCAATGTACAAGAACTGATCAATATTTATGAAGATCTTTCCGATCGCTGCGATTATGCCTTACATTTAGGCCTGACTGAAGCGGGCATGGGCTCGAAAGGCATTGTTTCATCGTCTGCCGCATTGGCTGTTTTAATGCAGCAGGGTATTGGTGACACCATCCGCATCTCATTAACGCCGGAACCAGGCGCTGCCAGAACCAAAGAAGTCATTGTCGCGCAAGAGTTATTGCAATCTATGGGATTTCGCTCGTTCACCCCTATGGTTATCGCCTGTCCAGGCTGCGGCCGGACAACCAGTGATTACTTTCAGAAACTAGCCCAGGAAATCCAGGCATTCTTACGCCAGCAAATGCCTATCTGGAAAACCCAATACAAAGGCGTTGAAGACATGGAAGTTGCCGTTATGGGCTGCGTGGTCAATGGCCCTGGCGAAAGTAAAAACGCCAATATTGGTATCAGCCTGCCCGGCACCGGTGAATCTCCTGTTGCGCCGGTTTACGAAGATGGCGTAAAAACCGTGACCTTGAAGGGCGACCATATTGCCGAAGAGTTTCACGAATTAGTGAAAAAGTATGTCGACTCACATTACAGCGTACACTAAGAACCTGTTCATACTTGTTACGAACCGCTGTGAATGTGTGCAAATAAATTGCAAAAATCGGAGTTTGCACAATGCAGAAAGAGATTCGAGTACGACCTAAGCACACTCACTGCGGTACATATCTGCCCTTCCCATCCGCATTTGCACACAAGGATTGGAGAATATTTTATTTTTCATAACGTGATGTTGCACACACATAATATTTTATGCTATACCTAATCACTTATAACCATAAAAACTGAGTAAAAAAGAATGCATGGAAATATAGGCATCGTTGGCCTTGGCCGCGTAGGTCGCTCGATACTGCGAAGCAATTTTTTACAACAAAAACAAGGCCGTTTCTGTATCAAAGCCTTGTGTGATGTCATGCCGATTTCACAAGTCGCTTACTTGCTTGCGCATGACAGCAGCTATGGCTCACCACACTATACGATTGATATCAATGACGATCATTTAATTATCGACGGACATCCGATTCGCTATATTCAAGTCGACAGGCGACAAACCCACAAGGCAGAAGAATATTTAAGTACGCTGAAAAGCCTTTCCCTTGATCTTCTGATTAACGCGACTGGAACCGCAGTCGTTGAAGATCTACGCCATCTCATTACTTTGGATATTTGTAAAAAGGTTCTTTGCAGCTGGAATATAAAGGGTGGTGACGCAAGCCTCGTTTATGGCGTCAATCATCAACACTACGACCCTGACAAACACCATATCATCTCTGCCAGCACCTGCACCGGCAATGCCTTCACACCCGTCGCGATGATCTTACAACGCCATATTGGTATCGATTTTGCCCGTATTGTTACCATCCACCCAGCGCTCTCCGATCAACATATATTGGATGGCTACCACAAACATCCTCATCTTGGCCGAACCACGGCGGCTTCGGTTATTCCGACAGCAACCAATGTAGCCAACTCCACTGCCCTGGTTCTCCCTGAACTCGAAGGCAAACTGGATTCATTTTCCTACCGTGTGCCAACAGAAATCGTCTCGCTCATGGATATCACCATCACACTCAGCCAAGACAGTGACCTAGAGCAGATTCAACAATTATTTTTACATTATGCCGAAAAGGAACTCAACGGCATTTTACATTGTGATAACGGTTGCTGGGGACATCAGCGGGTCAGTATCGATTTTATTGGCACGCCGTATTCGAGTATTATCATGATGGAACATTTACGCCTGACCGATAAGCGGCATCTGGGGATTTGTTTAATGCACGATAATGAACACGGTTATTGCTGTCGCGCCCTGGACATCATTGAAACCGTGTTACAGACTATGCATTAAATGATGAATTAAATAACTTTGGAGAATTGCTGCGTTTTTTGTGCCAGATATTTATCAAATACCATACAAATATTACGAATCAGTAGCCGCCCCGGTGACAATATCGTAATCTGCTGTTGATCCAGGCTTAACAAACCATCCTCTGCCATCGGTACGAGTTGCTGTAGTTCACTGGAAAAATGATCTTTAAAATCAATAGCAAATTGGCTTTCTATATCCAAAAAATTCAGTTGAAAATGACAAATCAGCTGAGTTATAACCGCCCGCCGCAATTTATCATCCTCATCCAATGCAACCCCTTTAAAAACGGGTAACTTATTATGTTGCAATGCCGCATTGTAGGCAGCCAAATCTTTCAAGTTCTGTACATACGCATCGCCAACACGGCCAATAGATGTCATTCCCAGGCCCACGAGATCACAATCAGAATGGGTCGAATAACCCTGAAAATTTCGATACAACTTCCCTTCCCGCTGCGCAACAGCCAATTCATCATCCGGCAAGGCGAAATGATCCATGCCAATATAAACATAGCCCGCATCGGTCAGCTTTTTACCAACATGTTGTAATATGTCTAACTTGACATCAGCCCGCGGTAAATCAATATCCCGGATCTGACGCTGGGTTTTAAATCGACTGGGTAAATGCGCATAATTAAAGATGGAAAAACGCTCTGGCCGATACGCCAGCACCTGCTCCAGGGTTTGATCAAAACTCGCCACCGTCTGCAAGGGCAAACCATAAATCAAATCGACATTGGTTGAACGAAAACCTTCTTTACGCGCAGCGTCCAAGACCCGAAAAGTTTGATCAGCGCTTTGAATACGATTAACCGCTTTTTGCACGGCGGGGTCAAAATCCTGTACCCCTAAACTAATCCGATTAAAACCAAGCTGCCTTAAAACAGCCAGGGTTTGATCATCTGTTTCCCGGGGATCCACTTCAATCGAATATTCGCCTCGATCATCCTCACGCAACTGAAAAGACTGCCGGGTCGTCTCCATCAACTGCCGCATTTGCTCGGGATTTAAAAATGTCGGTGTTCCGCCGCCCCAATGCAGTTGATTAACCACCCGGTTTTGATCGAATAACGCCCCCTGCAATGCGACTTCCCGACAAAGGCTTTCCAGATAAGGCTCGGCATGTTTACGATTATTGGTGATAATTTTATTACAGGCGCAATAAAAACAAACGGTATCGCAAAAAGGAATATGGAAATAGAGGGACAACGGGCCACCCTGGGCATTGGATTTTTCAATCTGCCCACGGTACTCAGCCCCGCCAAAGCCCTCATGTAATTCCAACGCCGTCGGATAAGAGGTATAGCGCGGCCCGGATTTGTCGTAACGGTGAATTAAATCCAGATCAAACTGAATCGATTGGTCCATCACTTCACCACCTTGTCAATAATGACACGCAGGCTTTGTGTAGTCTGTACTTTGTTCAAGTCCTGTTTACCGATTAAGTCGCCGGGCCGCGCCATTGCATTGCCGCTTTTAGACACACGCGCCACGACTTCCAATTGTTTGAATGTCGATAATTTCATCGTCGGCATCATGGCCATACTGTCATTCAAATCCACCGCAACCGGCAGATCCTTGACCTGTTTACGAACAATAGCCAATGGCATTTTAGGCCCATGCAAAGCCCGCGCATAAATAAATACCGTATCATCAGGATTGACCCGATTTTTAAAGGTGTTCGATAAATCAACCTGCACCTGAATAGTGACACCCGCGGTACTGGCTGGAGAAGCGGATTTCGAGGCATTATTTTCAGCCAGTTTTTGTTGCAATGCTTGAATCAAGGCCGAAAGTTTTGCATAAGACGGTGACTTTTTATCCGTCAATGCGGCGAGCTTCTGCCATGTTCCGAGAGCCTGCCGCAATTGACCGGCCTCAACACTGGCCAGGCCTGACATCCACAGCGCGGTTTGATTATCGGGTTGTAATCGCAAAGCCTGTTTGATCAATTGCGTCGGCTTCCCAGATAATGTCCCATCATGCGCGGCCGCCAATGCATCGGCATATTGCAAAACAACAGCAACATTTTCAGGTTGCAGACGATAGGCTTGCGCAAATGCCTCACTCGCAGCCTGATAGCGTTTCATATACAGAAATGAACGCCCTAACATCATCCAGCCATCAAAATCATCTGGATTTTTTTGTAAGCGCTGCGCCAAACTATTGACCATACGCTCAATATTCGCTTGTTCCTGCTGCTGTTTTTGCATCATCTGTTGCTGCTCAGCCTGTTTCGCAATGGCATCAGGGTCACCCAATGCCGCATAAAGCGAAAGACTCAATAGCGGAACAAACAACAGCAATACAAAAGCCACCCAGCGGCCTTGCGTTGCCGCTTGCCGTTTTTCGACAGCGTCCAGATCGTTTTTCAGCGCCAACTCAAGCTCAACAAACTGTTCGTCATACTGTTGCCGCGTGACTTCACCTGCTTGCAACTGTCGCTTCAACTCAGCCAGTTTCTCCCGTGCAATCTGGATATTGCGCTGCTCGACATCGGAATCCGGCAATTCCTTTTTCCTGACCAGAGGCAAAATCAAGATCAGCAATGCTACGGTAATCAGTGTGGTTACCACCGCCCAAAACATCATATTCACGCGTCATCCTCTTGTTCAAGTAACTGGCGGATTCGTTTTTCTTCTTGTTCGGTTAATGCAACCGACTGTGCACCAGCCGCCTTTCTACGACTGATAACAGCCAGAACAACCAGTCCGATCACAATAAACACCGCAGGCCCAACCCATAAAATAATCGTTTTCGCCTTCAACGGGGGACGATACAGGACAAAATCACCATAACGTTGGGTCATAAAATCAATGATTTCCTGCTGACTCTTACCTTGTTGCAACATTTCGTATACCTGCCGACGTAAGTCTTTAGCTAAATCGGCATTAGAATCGGCTATCGTCTGATTTTGACACACCAGGCAACGTAGTTCGTTAGTCAACGTTTGATACACCTGCTCCTGCCGTGGATCATCAAACTTGCGATATTCCACAGCCGCCATGACGGTGACAGAAACAACACATAAAAAAGTGAATATTAACGTTTTCATGGTGTCTCAGCCTGTAGTTGTTGAAGGAGCGGGATAAAGGTTTCATTCACCGCCTTCATCGAGATCGGACCGGTAAATTTAAACCGAATCACACCTTTTTTATCAATGACAAAGGTTTCTGGAACCCCGTAGACACCATAATCAATCCCCACGCGGCCATCCTGATCCATAACGCTCAAAAAATAAGGGTTTCCCAACTCGGCCAGCCATTGCTGTCCGGCCTGACGGTCATCCTTATAATCCAAACCGACGATAATAACATCATGTGTGCGGCTGAATTCGATCAAGACAGGATGCTCTGAACGACAGGACACGCACCAGGAGGCCCAGACATTGAGCATCCAGACTTTGCCTTTAAGCTGATCCGGAGAAAACGTTTGTTCTGGCCGGGCTAATATCGGCAATGAAAAAGCCGGTGCTGGTTTCTTGATAAGTGGTGAGGGAATTTCACGCGGATTAAGCTTCAGGCCCAACGCCAAAAACACCGCCAGCACCACAAACAGTAACAGTGGAATGATATATTTAAGCATGACTTTTTAACGCTTTGGCGTTGACCCGGTAACGCCGATCAAAACACGCAACAATACCGCCCAATCCCATAAAAACACCTCCCATCCAGATCCAGCGAATAAAGGCCTTATAGTAAATACGCAAACTCCAGGCGCCTTTTGCATCAAGCGGTTCGCCAATCGCAACGAACAAATCCCGAAATATGCCGGCATCAATAGCCGCTTCTGTCATCGGCATGGTACGCACACGGTAAACGCGCTTCTGTGGCGCTAACTGCGCCACCTCTTTGCCCTCATAACGAACCGTCAAAAAACCTTCCTGCGCGGTATAATTAGGCCCTTCGGTCTGCTTGACGCCATGAAATTCAAACACATACCCGCCCATTTCAAGCGTATCGCCCGGGGCCATACGTACATCTTTTTCGATACTGTAAACAGATGTGTAAGTAATACCGATGACAAAAACAGCAATGCCAAGATGGGCAATCGACATGCCATAAAAACCGGCCGGTATCTGCCTTAGTCGAGCCAGACTGAATCCGTGTTGCCCTAAGCGATCTTTAAAGGCCAAAACAGTCGTTGCTGTGCTCCATAAGGCCAGAATAGAACCTAATGCAGCCGCCCAGGAATAATACGGCATCAGCAAAGGCAACAGCAATCCAACAACTAAACACACGATAAAAACCGGTGACAACCGCTTTAACAGCCGCCCGAGTGTATCCCGCTTCCAGCGTAACAACATACCAAACCCGACAACAACGGACAATGGTGCCATCAGCGGAATGAATACCGCATTAAAATACGGCGGACCGACTGAAATCTTACCCAGCCCCAGGGCATCGATAAACAAGGGATACAATGTCCCCAGTAAAATACTGGCGGCAGTCACCACCAACAACACATTATTAATCAATAATGCCGATTCACGTGACACCAGCTCAAAACTTGCACTGCTTTTAACCTGTGGCGCACGAATGGCATATAGCAACAATGAGCCCCCCACCACCACAGCCAGGAAAATCAAAATAAACAAACCACGTGCCGGATCGCTGGCAAAGGCATGCACAGATGTCAAGACGCCGGAACGCACCAGGAAGGTACCTAACAAGCTCAACGAAAACGCAAAAATCGCCAGCAACACCGTCCAGGTTTTAAATACCCCTCTTTTTTCACTGGCCGCCAAAGAATGAATCAATGCCGTTCCCACCAGCCAGGGCATAAATGATGCATTTTCGACCGGATCCCAAAACCACCAGCCACCCCAGCCCAGTTCATAGTAGGCCCACCAACTGCCCAAAACGATACCAAAGGTTAAAAATACCCAGGCTGCATTGGTCCACGGCCGTGACCAGCGCGCCCAGGCCGAATCCAGCCGCCCTTCCAGCAATGCTGCAATGGAAAACGCAAAGGCGACAGAAAAGCCGACATAGCCCATATAAAGCATGGGCGGATGAATGGCCAGACCTGGATCTTGCAAAAGTGGATTCAGATCACGGCCTTCCTGCGGAAAGGGAAACAAGCGCGTAAATGGATTCGAAGTCAATAATAAAAACAGAATAAAGCCAATGCTGATCAGCCCCATCACCCCGAGTACGCGCGCCATCGTCAGCTGGGGAATAGAACGACTGAGCAATGCAACCAAACCCGTCCAAATCGATAAGGTCAGTGCCCATAATAACAATGACCCTTCATGCGCGCCCCAAACACCGGAAATCAAATACAAGGTCGGTAACGCCGTATTTGAATTCTGGGCGACATACGCGACTGAAAAATCATGCACCAAAAAAGCATAGGTTAAACAGGCATAAGCGATGCCCATAAACAATAATTGCCCATAGGCAGCAGGCCGAGCCAGATTGACCCAGCCAACAATCCGTCTTGAAGCGCCAATCAGCGGTAAAAAAGCCTGCACAATGGCCATACACAGGGCCAGAATCAGGGCAAAATGGCCAATTTCAGGAATCATTTTTCCATCCTTGTCGGCGTATCATGTTGTTTTTTCAAACTATCGGCCACTTCAGGCGGCATATAGTTTTCATCGTGTTTAGCCAAAACTTCCTCCGCCACAAAAACACCGCGTTTATTCAACCGTCCTTTCGCGACGATGCCCTGCCCTTCACGAAATAAATCCGGCAAAATACCGGTATATTCGACGTTAACTTCCTTATTGTAATCAGTCAGTTTGAAATGCACGGTCATACCATCCCCAGGTCTTTTTACACTGCCTTTCACAACCATGCCGCCGAGCCGGAACAGGCTGTTTTCAGGCGCTTTGCCCTCTGCCACATCGGTGGTGGAGAAAAAATACATCAAATTTTCATTAAAGGCTTTCAGCGCAAAGGTAACGGCCAGAGCGACACCCGCCAGCATCAGCAGAATCAGCCCTAAGCGTTGTTTTCGGATCGGTTTCATGATTGTATTCTCTTTTGTTTCAAGGCCAATTGTCGTAGCAAACGCTTACGTTGCTGAACGGGATAGACAATTAACAGGATTAAAACCACAGTACATACCCCATATGAAACCCAGACATAAAAGCCATAGCCTCCCATGGCAAAAAATTCCTGCCAGTTCATGCATTCTCCTCAATCAATTTTTTAACCCATTGCGTATTTTGTTCACGTTTTAAAATTTCGACTTTCGCCGCCTGTAACACAGCGATGGCGTAATGAAATTTAAACGCTGTCGCCATCAATAACAGCGGAATCAGCATACTGATATGAATCGACGGCTTACCCGCTTTTGCAACGGTAGGCCCTTGATGCAGAGTATTCCACCATTGTACTGAGTAATGAATAATCGGAATATTAACAACACCAACGATAACCAGAATGGCGACCGCACGCGATGCTGTGCGCCTGTCTTCAATCGCACCATACAAACTGATGGCACCGAGATACAAAAACAGCAAAATCAATTCTGAGGTCAAACGTGCATCCCACACCCACCAGGTGCCCCACATCGGCTTGCCCCATAAGGAACCTGTCACCAGTGCGATAAAGGTAAATCCAGCACCAATCGGCGCACTGCTCACCATCATCACTTCGGCCAGCTTCATCCGCCAAATCAGGGCAATGCCGCCACATATCGCCATCAACACATAAATAAACAACGACATCCAGGCCGCCGGCACATGAATATAAATGATCCGGTAGCTGTCGCCTTGTTGATAATCAGCAGGCGCAACAAACAAGCCCAGATATAAGCCTGCGCCAGTCAAGCCGATAAAAATCAGGCTTAACCACGGGATTAATTTGTCAACAAAAGCATAAAAAATTGGCGGAGACGCCATGCGATGAAAAAAACGGCTGACCGGTGCGGGAATAATTGACATAGTGAGTAATAGGGCTTAATTTACAGTTTTTTAATTGACACAATAAGATGGAATCCAGCTTCGTGCCACCATCTCATCAGGCAGTTCATTAAAATCAAAACGTCTGCCGTCTTCAATCATTTGCGGCACATCGAATAACAATGCCACTTCAGGAATATCAGCAAAAAACATCGTATAAAACGGCTTAACCAAAGCCTTCGAGACCTTCATGCCAATGGGGCCGATAAAATTACGCCGTTGCCCCACATGCGCCACCTCATCAATGGTAATTTCATCTAACAGGGCTTTCAATCTGGCCTTGACTTCTGGCTCATCGGCCAGGACATCATCGAAAATATCATACAAATGACAATAAAAAGTCACCCCCATCAATTCGGTAACAAATGCCGGTGCATCCATTAAAAACCCTGGAAACTTAGGAAATTGCTCATAAACCTTTTCTTTAAAAGGCGTTAATGGCACCCATTCCACCTTATCCAGACCGCAGGTTTTCAGCATTTCGTCAAACAAGCGCACATGACAAAATTCTTCAGCCAAATGTATTCGACTGATTTTATCTTCAATGCTATGTGAATTTGCCATATCGGGAACGACATCCCACGCCCCTTTAATCCCCACCCATTCATGGCGGGCGAATTTATAAATAGCGCCCAGCATCAAAGTCATTTTATTCAGCGTCTCTGGCGCATCCTGCATTTCCACATAATTCCGGTAAAACGCATCAGGATCGGCTAACGGTTGACGTAATTTAACCTGATTATCCTGAAAATATTTCAATTTAGCGCGTTTTTTCGCCAGGTCCTTGTCTCCTTCAAACAATTCACCACCATGCTGCTGGGTGAATTCCCAGTAATCTTTAAAGTTGTTCTCTCTTTCCTGCCGGGTCGCCGGACTAAAAACAGACCGGTAGTTTTTCTGTTGATTCATTATTTTTCCTTAAGTTTCAAGCGTGATAAACCCTGATACAGCACTAGTTTACACTCATTTTTAATGCCGCCGCGGCCGGTAAAGGCGCCAAAACCAGCGCCAAACACAATATTGCCATTAAAATATTAATCTGAGCTGAAACAGGTAATCCCATCGCTGCCATATCGACCGCATTACTGGCAAAAATCAGCACCGGAATATATAAAGGCAACACTAATAACGATAAAATCATGCCGCCTCGACGCAGGCCCACAGTCAAGGCTACACCAATCGCACCAATCAAACTCAAAACAGGCGTCCCTAAGACCAGCGTTTTGACTAAAGTTCCCATTGCGGCATCGGGCAAGCCTAAAAAAACCGCCAGCAAAGGTGCAATCAAAATCAAGGGCAACCCCGTCACCAGCCAATGCGCGACAACTTTACCCAGCACTAAAACCGCAACAGGATAAGGACTCAACAGCATTTGTTCCAACGAGCCATCATCGAAATCGGATCGAAACAAACTGTCCAGAGACAACATCGCGGCAAGCAAAGCCGACACCCAAATGACGCCTGGCGCCATCGCTTGTAATAATGTGGCCTGAGCGCCAATCCCTAAAGGGAATAAGGTTACGACAAGAATAAAAAAGAATAACGGATTGACAATTTCCGCGCGGCGGCGAACCGCCAAAATCAAATCGCGCCGAATAATGGCCACAAACGCTTTAATTAGTGACATGACGATAAATTGATCCGTTGTACATCAACTGCAGGCAGGCTTAAATCATGATGCGAAGTTAAAACAATCATGCCCTGATGATTGGCAACATGTTCAATCATGATCGATTCAACCAGATCTATCCCTTCCTTATCCAATGACGTCAAGGGTTCATCCAGAATCCATAATAAGGCATCGGCAATCAATAACCGAGCCAGTGATAAGCGCCGTTTCTGACCTGCAGACAGCGCCTGAACGAGTGTATCGTCATAACCTCGCAAATGGACTTTAGCGAGCGCCTGATCAATGCTCATTGCGCCAGGAAAGCCCAGGGCCTGCCCCATTTTAAGGTTTTCGACCACGGTCAGTTCTTTTTTCAAGCCTTCCAAATGGCCGACATAAGCCATATGGCGATAAAATTCGCTGTGATCAATCGCAACGCCCCCCCATAGAACCTCCCCTTCATCAGGCTCTCTGAAACCGCATAAGATGCGCAATAAAGATGTTTTACCGCTACCGTTTTTGCCTTCCAGCAGCAGAACCTGTTTTGGGTGCAACGAAAACGTCACCCCCTCAAACAAAACCCGATCATCCCGAATACACGCTAAATTATTGACTTGTAAACAATATTGTTGACTATCCATGCCAGCCTGATACAAAAAAATTTCTTTATCATATCAACAACCAGCCTTTTCCCCAATATTTAAACACTGCATTTCTCATAATAAAAAAAAAATGCGAGATTACTGTCAATTTTATTTTTTGTACTAGACTTGTTTTTATC
>Ga0114934_10000253_pt1 | contig 33925 bp, 25 predicted proteins | sample 4SBtaG_2_FD_99695 | JGI IMG/M metagenome (GOLD analysis project Ga0114934, IMG submission 99695) | Deep subsurface microbial communities from Kolumbo volcano to uncover new lineages of life (NeLLi) - 4SBTROV10_white metaG | ecosystem: Environmental > Aquatic > Marine > Volcanic ...
AAGAGTTATGCAAAATATTCCTTTCAGGAACACCAACCTCTCGAACTTGATCGATGTTTGACTCATATAAATTAAAATATAAGGTTTTATTTTTGAAAATCAAATATTTTTCATTAAAAAAATTATAAAAGTTTTTGGAAACAGAATAGCAGCAATCACCAATTGTAGGGCCAGGTCCCACAATGAGTGTTTTAGGTGAGATGTTGTAATAATTTATAATGTGTGATAAAGTTTTTCTAATTATACCTTTTTTACTGCCTTTCCATCCAGAATGAATAAGAGCAATAAGGGGTTTAGAGGGAGAATAAATAAATAAAGGCATGCAATCAGCAGTAAATAAGGCAATGGGTAATTTTTTTTGTGTTGTGATTATAGCGTCAGCTTCAGGTAATTGATTAACATCTTTTATAATCATTTCAGGTTTTGTTTCAGCAGTATAAAAAATATCTCTATGAGTTTGACGGACTGTAACAAGATTAGCATAATTTATGTTAAAGAGTTGAAAAAAAAGTTTGCGATTTTGAAAAACAGTATTTATATCATCACCAGTATGAATAGCCATATTCATACTGGTATGCGAATTTTTCAAACTTGTGGCACTGACCACTTGAGATGTATTAATTTCTTCAAAGGCGCCATAAGTTATGTTTTGTTTTTTCATGATTTGAAACATAAATTAAACCTAATGCTTTTCTTATAATTTTTCAAATTTATAATATAAAGGTTAAAAAAAAAGCAGGGCCTAAGATACCCTGCTTTTTAAAAAGAAATGAGATGAAAAACTACTTTCTTTTCTTTTTCCAGTTTTTTTTGAATCGTTTTTTTAATTTTTTGCGGTTATCCGCAACAAATTTTTTTAATTTGTTTTTCTGATCAGGATTTAGAAGGTTTAAACCTTTGGCATTATCAGTTGTATTGCGGATAAAAATTTCACTATTTAAGGCACTAATTTTTGTGGCAAGTTCTTTTACTTTGGTTTCATCAATTGTATCCTGGTTCATTTCGGTTTGTAAATCAATTTGAAGAATTTCTTTGTCTGCTCTTGTTTTTACATTAAATTTTTTGTTTTCTGTAATAAGATCTTGAATTTTTGTAACAGTGGTTTTAGATAATTTTAATTCTTCTTGTACTGAGGGATCATTTAAAAGGATGCCTAAAAACTGAATTCTTAATCCTGGCAGTCGCCCTGTCATTAAATGAGGACCATCTTTCATCATTCCTTCTGGTGGTCTCATTCCTTCTGGTGGTCCATCTCGTTTAGGTTCTCTGGCAAAAACAGCAACAGACACAAGCATGAGAGCCACCAACATTAATTGAAACATTTTTTTTGTACGCATAGCGCACCTCCTTATAAAAAATAATTTATATTTTTAGCAAGTACAGCATAGTATTGATCTACTGTATTGTTATCTACTTCTTCTAAATTTTGTTTTAAAAAGACATATAAGCTTTCATAAACCGTGTATTGAGCTTCTTCTGTATTTTTCAAATAACTTAGCCAAACTTTATCAGAATTTTGATAAGAAAAATCAACGAGAATTGGATAGGCTTGCGTGAGTGTAAGAGAAGAAGTTTTGTTTGATGAGAAAGGAGACAAAACAAAAAATAACACAAGTAAAACTGATAAAGCGAAGCCAGCAATTCCTACAAATTTATAATTGTGTTGAGGTTTTTCTTGTAAAGATGCCAAAATTTTTTGTGTGCTGTATTGAGGGAAATTGCTTTTTTTCTTAGCAAACTCTAAAATGTTTAAAGTTTTTTGAAATTCTTTTATCTTAGATTGACAATCAGGGCATATTTTTATATGGTTTTCAAAAGCTATTTTGTCGGAGTTGTCTATTTCATTTGTTAAAAAGGATGGTATCAGTTTTTGAAAGGTTTTGCATTGTTTTTTCATAGTTCTACCTCCTTTAAATATTTTCTCAGTTTTTCAAGAGCATAAAAGTAAGTAGTTTTTGCATTATTTACTGATAGTCCCAGTAATTCACTGATTTCTTTGTATGGACGATTATCATATTGCCTAAGAATAAAAACTTCTCTTTGATTTTTTTTTAAATGTTGAACTGCCATTGCTATTTGACCTCTTATTTGCTGTTTTTTAAATTCTTCTGAAGGCTCATAAGTGTTACGACTATCAGGAACATCATAAAGCTCTTGATAGTTTTTTTTATTTTTTTTCAAAAAATTAATAGTCGTATTTATAGCAATTCTGTAAAGCCATGTAAAAAAATTGGATTCTCTCTTAAAAGTCTGAATTTTTCTGTAGGCCTTTAACCAAACTTCTTGAAGAATATCTTCAGTATGTTCATTGGTGAATGTAAACTGTCCAATCACTTTTATTAACCTCTCATTATAGGTATTAATTAGTTTTTCAAAACACTCAGGTGTTTTGTCATAACAATCATTTATAGTCATAAATCATCCTTTATTCTGAATATTAGACATTTTTTTATAAGAAAAGTTAAACTTTTTTTTAAAAAAAGAAAAGTTTTTTATTTGAAACAGCAGTGATTTTTTTTTAGAATGGTATTAAATTAGTTATTGAAAATAAGGTTGTCCTGTTTTCAATATATAAAACCATCTTTTAAAATATGATTAGTATTAGGCTAACAAAAATCATAAATTTAAATTTAGATTTTTTGTTCAACCAACTCGTTTTTTATTTTTAGATAATTATTTTTGCATTTTTTGAATAATATTAGATGAGGCGAACTCAGTTATTCTTGGGAAACGAATTACTTGTCCACCATTGCGTACAACGGCTTTGTATTCAACGATTTTATCAACAGAATAAGTATCATCTTTTATATGAAAATGAGGTTTTACAGTTTCAACAAGTTTTACTGGTGTTTTTTGATTAAAAACTACAATATAATCAACAAAATTTAAAGCGGCTAAAAGCTCGATTCTGTGTTGTTCTTTATTTATTGGTCTAGTAGGGCCTTTATTCTTTTTTACCGATGCATCACTATTGACACCAACTATTAGAACATCGCCTAATTTTTTGCTTAATCTAAGAAAATTAATATGCCCAGGATGGATTAAATCAAAGACTCCATTTGTTAAAACGATTTTTTTTCTTTTTTTGTGGAGTTTATTTGAGATTATCTGAATTTCTTTTAATGATAAAATTTTCTGTTTCTGTGTATCGCGACTAATCCATACAGCAGCTTCAAGTAAATTTTTTGCTTTATAAGTGGGCCTAATATTTTTTTGTTCTACAGATGTATTATGTACCAAAATAGAAGCTCGGCATTTAGCATTAATGCCTGCCCCAATATCAGAGGCCATATCACCAATCATATAGGATTGGGAAATATCAATGTTGTGTTTTTTTGCAGCTTCAAAAATCATACCTGGCTTTGGTTTTCTGCAGGAACTGTCTTTTTTAAATTGAGGAAGAAGAGCTTGTGTGTGATAGGGGCAATAAAATAAATCATCAATATAAATATCTTCTTTTTTAAGTAATTTAAATAGACGATTGTTGACTTTTTTTAAGTCAGATTCTTTAAAGTATCCCCTAGCAATTCCAGATTGATTGGTTATAATAATTAATAAATAGCCTAATTTTTTTAAAATTTTTAAAGCAGGGATTACATTCGGTAAAATTTCTACTTGATTGGGATGATTTACATAATGCGTATTAACATTAATTGTTCCATCGCGGTCTAAAAAGATGGCTTTGTTTTTCATAAAAACTCCTTATTTTAACAAAATACATAATTTAAATATTATTGTCAAAAAAGTAATATTTTTTTATTAAGCATTTTTTTATATAGACGATAACTTAAATAGATTAAACAACTTTAATAAAGGAGGTTTCTGATAAGCTCTGGCGTCTAATCACAGGGATGTTGGAAGACCTATTAAATTTCAGAATAGTAGTCTAAAGTAGGGTGACCTATAAAAAAAATCAAGGAGGGTTACTATGATAATAAATCATAACATAAGTGCTCTTTATGCGAATAAAGAGTTAAAGTTCAGAGCATGGGATGTGCAAGATAATATAGAAAAATTATCTTCGGGTATGAGAATTAACAAAGCTGGTGATGATGCATCAGGATTAGCTGTTTCCGAGAAAATGCGTGCACAGATTCGAGGATTAAGACAAGCCGAACGAAATGCTGAAGATGGGATTTCATTTATTCAAACTAGTGAAGGGTATTTGCAGGAAATTCAAGATGTAATGCAAAGAATTCGAGAATTAGCTATTCAATCTTCAAATGGTGTTTATACTACTGAAGACAGAATGCAAATTCAAGTAGAAGTTTCAGAGTTAATTGACGAAATTGACAGAATAGCAAGCCAAGGTCAATTTAATAAAATGAATATGTTGACAGGTCGATTTGCTAATCCTGCTGTTGGTGGAATTCCTCTGGCCAGTATGTGGTTTCATATTGGTCCAAATATGGATCAACGCGAGCAAGTTTTTGTTGGGACAATGACCAGTCAAGGATTGGGATTAAAAAATCCAACAGGGAATCCTGAGACAGCCACTTTTATTAGTATCAGTACACCAGGAAAAGCTAATGCTACTATCGGATTAATTGACAGAGCGTTAGAAAAAGTTTCTAAACAAAGGGCAGATTTAGGAGCTTATCAAAACAGATTAGAACACGCCGCAAAGGGTATTTTAGTGGCTCATGAGAATACTCAGGCAGCTGAATCTCGAATTAGAGATACAGATATGGCTGAAGAAATGGTGAGTTTTACTAAGAATCAGATTCTCACACAGTCAGGAACTGCGATGTTGGCACAGGCTAATACAATTCCTCAAACTGTATTAAAGTTGTTACAATAAAAAAGAGGCTGCTTAGGCAGCCTTTTTTTTTTGAGATAAATTTATTTTTTTTATAATTTTATCTTAGAATATATTTTTCATTTTTGACCTTTTACAAAAAATACTATAAATTATAATTATGAAATTAGCAAGAAAATTAGGTGCATTAGATGTTTTTGCTTTGGCATCGGGGTCAATGATTAGTTCAGGTCTTTTCATTTTGCCTGGGTTGGCTTATGCAAAATCAGGCCCTGCTGTTATTTTATCTTATATTTTAGCTTCTTTTTTAATGGTGCCTACTTTGTTTTCACAACTTGAATTAGTGACGGCTATGCCAAAGGCAGGTGGCACCTATTTCTTTGTAGAACGCAGCTTGGGTCCATTAATTGGACTTTTGAGTGGATTAGCAAATTGGTTTTCTATAAGCTTAAAAAGTGCTTTTGCTCTTATTGGTATTGGAGCTTTTTATGTTCTTTTAAAACCCGATGCTTCTATTTTTGAAATAAAAATGATTGCTGTTATAGGTACTGTATTTTTTATGATTATCAATATGGTGAGCGTAGAAAGTGCTGGCAAATTTCAAAGTTTTCTTGTGGCGTTTTTGTTGGGAATTTTAGGGTATTATATTATCATTGGCGCACGCAAAATGAATGTACACTTTTTTGTGCCTTTTTTTCCTCATGGTGATTGGTCTGTTTTGAGAACTGCAGGAATGGTTTTTATTTCTTTTGGTGGTTTAACAAAAGTAGCTAGCATGGGAGAAGAAGTGCAAAATCCCGGAAAAAATATTCCTCTTGGAATGTTTTTGGCTTTTTTTATAGTGAGTTTGATCTATGCTTTAGTTGTTTTCGTTACAGTGGGGTTGATTCCGGGAAAAGAACTAATGTTGTCTCTTGTGCCATTGTCACAAGGAGGTAAAATTTTAGGTGGAATTGTAGGGGAAACTTTGCTCACAATAGCTGCTATGCTTGCTTTTATTACTACAGCTAATGCAGGAATTATGTCGGCTTCTAGGGCTCCTTTTGCTATGAGTCGAGATAAACTAATGCCCAATTTTTTTTCCTATGTTAATAAAAAATTTAAGACTCCAGTGTTTGCTGTTTTGTTTACAGGATTGTTTATTGTTGCTGTTATAGTATTTTTAAAATTAGAAACTTTAGTAAAGACGGCTTCTGCTCTTATGATTGTCTTATTTATGTTTGTAAATTTGGCTGTTATTATTATGCGTGAAAGTAAACTTCAGTCTTATAGACCTTTGTTTAAATCATTTGGTTATCCTTATATTCAAATTCTTGCCATTATTATTTATGCTTTTCTTGTAGTGGAATTAGGAATTGTTCCCTTATTGATTACTTGTGGAGTTGCTGTAGTTGGTATTTTATGGTATTTTCTTTTTGTGCGACAGCATGCTAAATCACAATATGCTTTGATTAATCTTGTGGAACGAATTACTGATAACAAAATTGTTGATGATTCTTTGTCTGATGAGCTTAGTTCTATTTTATGTGAAAGAGATAACATTATTGAAGATAGATTTGATCAAATTATTAAAAAGTCTTTAATTTTTGATATGAACAAGTTAATGGAGTATACAGATTTTTTTGAGGAAATATCTTCAAAACTAAAATCCAAATTAAAACTGTCGAAAAAGCAAATTTATAATTTATTTATGAAAAGAGAAAAAGAATCTTCTACTGTCATTCACCCAGGTCTGGCTATACCTCATATCATTGTGCCTGGAAAACAGCAATTTGAAATTATCCTTGTGAGAAATAAAGTGGGAATTCATTTTCCTAATACAGCTACTTTAGTAAAAACTGTTTTTATTTTGCTTGGAACAAAGGATGAAAGAAATTTTCATTTGCGAGCACTTATGGCAATAGCTCAAATTGCACAAAATCCTAAATTTGAAAAATTGTGGTTAGAAGCTCGTAACGTAAAAGAATTAAAAAATCTTATTTTACTTTCTACTCGCACAAGAGTGTAAGTACAATAAAAAAATATTTAAAGTGAAGAGACGTCTTATGTTTAAATCATTGGAAAATGGATGTTTCATGCCTTTTATTAGCGTTATTAAACAATTTTAAAATTAATCTGTTTTTCAGTAGAGTCATTAATATTTTTATAAGGTTTTGATATGCACAAAAACGGTATTGTTTTTTCTGATGTTGATGGTACTTTGTGTTTTCATGAGAAAGCACATCAAATACAAAAAATGAACGTAAATTCTGACAACACACTTACTGTAAAAACTGTGTTTTCTGATACTGTATTTAAAGTTTATGATGTCTCGGTTAGTTCTTATAATGTGTATTTAGATATACAGACTCAAAAACTTGGACAGAAGGTAAAGAAGATTTATGATTTTATTTACGTAACAGGCGGACGCAAAAAAACTTTTCTGTCAAGAATTAATTATCTTAATTTTTACAATGGTGTTATTCTTGAAAATGGTGGGATGATCCTTGATAATGAATTAAATATAGACACAGAATGGTACAATTATCTTGAATCAGATAGAAAATATTTGAAAGAAGTACGCGCTCAGATTTCTGCTATGGATTGGATTATTGATGATGAAGGGCGCACTTCAGCATTGCGAGTTCGTTTAAAAGATAATCCTCATAAATCTATTGAGCAATTTGAAAAATTATGTGAGACTATCCAGTTACCTGTAGAATTAAAAAAGACAAAAAATTTAGAAAATTTAGATATTATTTTGGCTAAAGCGGGCAAAGATAAAGCCGTACAATATTGGATGGACAAGAATAATTTTCGGAAACAACAATCTATTGGTATAGGCGATGATATTAATGATATTGACTTTTTGAGATTGACAGATAGAAAATTTGTATTGGCAAGTGCTTATGAAGAAGTTTTAAGGACAGCTAAAAAAGAAGGGTGGTATGTTTTATCAAAACCTTATTTTGATGGAATCAATGAAGTATTGCGGAAAATAGTACAATTAAACTTTTAATATTATTTACTATTAGGGCATATACCCAGGTTAAAAAAGAATCACAGGGTCAGATTTTAAAAAGGTTGTGTTAAACTTGTGGAATTGGGAAATAACTTGCATCTTTCAGCACTTAAAATTTCTATTATCATGGTGGGCCTATGCAGTAGGCGAGGCCATCTCCTGTTAAAAAAATTGGTGTCAGAACTTAAATTTCTGTCGAGCGTAAATTTACTTGAGTTTACAGAGTATTTGTTCTTATTTTGTTTCATTTCCGGATTATATTTATGATAATAAGTGTAAAATTTTGTTTTATATTGTAAATGTGACAGATATGGTTCCGCTTTCTTCCTTGTCTTCAGGGATAGGTTCGTATTTAAATTGTAAAACATAATTTTTGGCAACAATGTCAAGGCGAGAGTTTCCAGATGATTGTATGATTTTTGCATCTATAGCAAAGCCTTCTTTATCAAACCATACTCGAATTTTTGTAGTTCCTTGAATACCATTGTCCAAAGCCCACTGTGGATAATGAGGCGGAGGTGGTTGATATTCAAGTTTTCGATTTGGATTTTCCAAATTCATAGGAGACCCTGTCACATTTTTTTTGTTTTCTGTGTTGTTTAGTTTAGAAGATTTTGCATTATCTTCTGTTGGTCTATCTTCTGCATTTAATAAAGGCTCATTATTTTTTGATGATCCAAAATGATTTTCATTTTTAGATGTGTTTTTTTCTTTCATTTCTTCAAGTAGTTTTTCTAAATTTTCTCTTTTTTCTTTTTTTATCTCCTCATAAGATCTTTTTTGTTTTGGTTCGATTTTTGGTTTTTTTGTGATAATTTCTTTAGTTTTTTTTACGAATTTTTTAAAAGAAGAAGGTTGATTTTTGGCCTTTTCTTTGATTACATCATGAACTTTCACATCATTAATGTTAGCAAATTTTACAGTCATTGATTTTGGAGTAAGAACAAGAGGTTTTTTATAGGTTAAAGAAAAAAGTAGGATTAAAATAGTATGCAAAAAAATAGAGAGTGCAAGCATTTGAGAGAATTTATTTTTTGTCATTTTTTTTCTGTAGCTAAGTTAATTTTTGTGATTCCTACACTACGGGCTGCATCCATTACATTAATTAATTGCTGATACTTTATATATTTATCACCTTTTATGATAATCATATCTTTGTTTTCTGTTTTAACTTTCTGAGCTAAGAGTTTAGGAAGTTGTTTTAGTGTGACTTTTGTTCTATTCAAGTATATCTGACCATCAGGTTTGATTGTTAAAATTAAATCTTTTTGTGGTTGAGCATCTGCAGTTTTTGATTTAGGTAGATCAATTTTCAATCCTGGATTCATAATGAAAGTAGTAGAAACCATAAAAAAAATAACAAGTAAAAAGACAATGTCCACCATAGGAGTCATGTCAATTTTGGCTTGGATTTTTCTTGATTTTTTAAAATTCATTATAGGCGACTCCATTTTTTAGCATTCGTTGAATTCCCTTGAGAATGCAGGGTTTCTATAAGAGCCGTAGATTCTACTTCCATATCAAGAATCATGTTATTTACTTTTTCTGTAAAGTAATTATAAATGATTACTGTTGGTATGGCGATAATTAAGCCAGTGGCAGTTGTAATCAGGGCTTCTGAAATGCCTCCAGCCAGAGCTGCCGGGTTTCCTGTGCCTTGTATAGCCAGCGTATTAAAAGCTTTTATCATTCCTGTGACTGTTCCAAGAAGACCAAGCATAGGAGAGATAGTAGCAATTGTTCCTAAAGCACCTAAATAGCGTTCTAGTCTCGGAATTTCTGTTTTGCTACTTTCTTCTAACATTTTCTGAATTTCTTCTTTTGATTTGTTTTTATTTTCAAGAGCCACAACTAAAAGATTACCCATAGGGGTGTTGTTTTCTTTGCAAAGACTTATAGCTCTAGTCATATCGTTGATTTCTAAAGATTCTTTGACTTGGGCTAATAGCTTGTTAGTTTGTTTTTTTGCTTTCAAATAATAGAAAAATCGTTCTAAAAAAATAGCCAATGCTAAAATTGAGGCGGGTATTAGACCCAACATAACCCAACCGCCTTTTGTAATAAAACTCATTATAGCCTCCTAAAGCAAATTAATTTTTAAACCTAAATTTACCAAAAAACCAGGTTCTCTATAACCTTCATAATAACTATAAAATTGATTAAAGAGATTATGAAAATTAAGATTCCAAAAAATATTCTTGGTTATTTTACCTTTAATAAAAAAATCGTTTGTGAAAATATCATGAAGATATCCCACATCTTTTGGAAAAGAAAGCCAGTATTGTAGATTTAACTCCATTGAAATATACGGAAATTTCATATAAAATCCTGATGTCAAAGTGTGTTCTGGAACATAGGGAATTACGCGACTAAATAATCTGTATTTATAATCTATAAAGGTTTTTGTAAACAGTGTTTTTAATAAATTTATTTTAGCATGTAAAATCCAATAATCAATATCAGTAGAATTAAGTGAAAATAAATTATCAGGATTTTGTGAAAGATGAAGATAATTTTTATCAGATTTAAAACTTAAGTCAGCCGAAAAGATGAAAGCTTGTTTTATAATAGAATCTATGCCAATTCCACCTAATGAAGATAGAGTAGGCGTTAAAAGATTGGTAAATCCTGATAAATAATTTTTATCTTGAAGGGAAGTCGGAATAGTATTAAGTTTTTTTTGTAGTCCTCCAAATATTTTTAATTGAACAGTTTCGTTTAATCGGGAAGTCATATCGATATAAGGAAGAAAGAAAAAATGAGGTTGAGAATAAAGCGTATCAACATAAATTTTCATATTTAAAAGATTAAATAATAAAAAATTATCATACCCCATAAGAGAAATTTGATGTTGTTCTCTAATATTAGGTTTAAAAAGAGTTTTATAACTATAATCTAAAGTAAGTATAAGATTGTTATTTTCAGACCATTGTTTATTAAATTTTAAATTTCCTCTAATTTGCTGATAAGTGTTAAGAAAATTAGTATGAATTCCTGAAATTGCATAAGAACTCCAAGTATAATTTATTCCAGCAGACAAAGTATCAACTTCATTTAATTTCCATGATAAAGAATTATTGATTTGTAGATTTTTTTCATTTCCATCTGAAAAAATACGATTTGTTTGCAGTCCATAAATCTGCTTGTAATAGGTGACACTTGATAGCCAACTGTAGGTTTTATTTTTATCGCTGCCAAGATTAATTTCAAAGTTATCATTATATTGGGAAGAATTAAAAATTTTTTTTTGATTATTATAAAAATAATCAATGCTATATCTGTGAAAAGAAACGAAATAAAATAAAGTTGGGAGAGCATTCCCGAAAATTAAATCAGTTTTTAAATTATCATAAAGGCCATATCCAAAAGAAAAAAAAGCATTTTTTTTGTTTATTTTTGATTGAATCAATTTTGATTTTTTTTGGATAATTATGGTTTTGTCATCTTCGTCTGCAGAGAGAATTGGAAAATTAGAGAAAACAGTAAGTGATGAGCTTTTATTTGTGGAGTGTGAGAAATCTCGAGTTCCTGAAACTGTGACATCAGGCAGTTGAACATTTTGTCCGAAAAGTAAAGTGGCGGACAAAAGAAACAAGATTAAAAGGCGCATATTATTCCCCTTGTTCTAATTTTATAATTTTAGTATTGGCTTTTTTAGCCCAAACTGTATTGGGAAAAAATTTTTTCGTTTTTTTATAGTAGTCGAGAGCCACATCTTTCTTGTTCAGTCTATCGTAACCGTAAGCTAAATAATATAAAGATTGTGGCATATATTGTTTGTATTTATAATGAACAATAAGAGCATATTCCTTGTTAGCTAATTCAAATTCTTTTGATAAACGATAACTTTCAGCTAAGAGAAAAGTCGCTTGTGGTTTTAGATTTTCACTGTTTTGTTTGGCAAATATTAAAAAAGGAATAGCCTTTTTGTAATCAGAATTTTCAAAATAATAAACTGCTAATTCAAATTTTGCTTTTATAGAATAGTAATCAGAACTATTTCCTTCAGAAAATTGTTTGAATAAAGGAATCGCTTTTTTTATATTTTTAGTATGTTTATAACACTGGGCTAATTTGTAAGTTGCTGTCTTGCTCACAGAAGATAGTGGGAATTTATTTATTACTGTTTTATAATACACTATAGCTTGAGAGTATTGATTTTGTAAGTAATAGGCTTCTCCGATTTTAAAATAAGCCTGAGCTGTAAATTCAGAATTTTTAAAAGATTTGATGAGAGTTTTAAAAGTATCAATTGCTTTAGTATAATTTTTTTCTGCAAAATAGGAATTAGCTTTCCAAAAAAGGGCATCATCTGAAAGTTCATCACTAGGAAAATTGAATATAAGTTTTGAAAAATATTGTCGTGCTTTTAAATAGTTTTTTTGTCTATAGAAGTATTGTCCCAAATTATAATAAATATCAGAGGACATAGACTGATTGATTTTTGAGCTGATAAATTTTTCATAATATTTTTGGGCTAAATCGATATTATTTTTTTTTAAGTAAATAGAGCCTATATCAAAAAGGGCATAATTTCGCTCTTTATTTTTTGTATTGCTGTATGTGCTTTGAAGTAGAGATAAAGCTTTGTTATATTGATTTGTGTTAAAAAAAATTTTCCCTTTAAGAAGATTAATTTTTATAAGATATTTTTCAGAGTTTACTTGAGGTTGGTAATTTTTAAAATCTGCTAAAAAAGAATCATAATCTTGTCGTATAAATTCTGAATTTAATATTTCAAATAAAATTTTATCTTTTTTCTCTTTGTCTGTGATTAAGGGAGAATAAAATTTTAAAAGTTTTATATAATTTTTATAATCTTTTCTCTCAAAATAATAAATTTGTAATTTTTCAAAAGCAAGGTTTAAAATTTCTTTTGAGGTTTTGTCAGAATGCAATGCCAACTGAAGATATTGGATATATTTTTTTGTCTCTTTTAATTTATCAAAATTTATAGCCATCTCATAAAAGTAAGAACCTTTATTTGTTTGTGCTGCATGGGCTAATTCAAGAAAATAAGAATTAGATTTTTTGTATTCTTTTGATTGTTGATAGATTTTTGCAAGACCAAATTTCGCTTTAAAAAGCCATGAATTATTAGTTGAATAATTCATCAGTTTGTTGTAGTAGACTAGAGATTGATCAATATCGTTTTTTTCTTGATAAGAGTTGGCAATAAGGAATATAGCCTCTTCTAAGTATACAGATGAAGGATAGTTTTGGTAAAGTGGTTTTAGGTATGTAATAGCATTATTATAGTCTTTTTCAATAAAATAAATTTTGCCAATTTTAAAATAAATTTTGTCTTTATCCACGATAGAATCTGAAATTTTTAAATATTGTAAATAGGCTTGAATTGCCTGAGGATATTTTTTTTGAATTGTATAAATTTCTCCTTGAGATAGATACTTTAATTTTTTGTTAGTCATAGTTTGCAGAACATCTAAGGCTTTGTCATAATTTTCATTGTGAATATAGATTTTTGTTAAATAAGAGAGGGCTTTTTCTTTAAAAAGTATATCATTGGTTAAATTCAAAAAATTTGTGAGTGCTTGGGAATAAAGTTTTTTTGTATAAAAAATTTCACTTTTGCGGTAAAGAATATTTTTTTGTAAAATACTATTTGTTGTTTTTAAATTATTGTAAGCCTTTAAACTTGCTTCATTTTTTCCCATTTTTTGAAGACAGAAAGCCATTTTATAGTGGAGTTCATCTTTCCATGGTAACTGAGAAAATTTTTCTAAAATTTGGTTATATTTTTGGAGAGCTTCTTCATATTTTTCTTGTGAAAGAAAAATTTCAGCAATGGAATACTGAGCTTTTGCAATAAGGTCAATATCTGTAGTTGAAAAAATAATTTTTTTATAATAGTTTATACTATCATCTGTTTTTCCTTCTTTTTCTTTTAATTGAGCTAAAGCGAAATAAATAGACACTTTTTCTGTTTTCCAGTGTTTATTTTTGAGTAAGTCCATGTAAATATCTTCAGCTTCGTCGTAGCGTTCTAATTCTGTATAAATTTTAGCAATATTCATTTGTGCAGAAAAAGCTTCTTTACTTTTTGGGTATTTAGATTTGACTTTTAAAAAAGCTCGAATAGCTTGGACTTTATTATTTTTATTTTGCTCAATTTTGGCTAGGAGAAAAGAAATTTTGGGTCTATAGAGACTAACAGGATACTCTTTCATAAAATCATAGCAAAGTTTTTGACTAGCTTCATATTGTTGTAATTTAAATTTACAGAGGGCCATGTAGTAGAGGCTCTTATCTTGTTCAGCATTAGAATCTTTGTGCAAATTGAAAAAAGCTTGATAAGCTAATTCATAAGTTCCAGAATTATATAAGGAGAGAGCGTAATCATCAGAGCTTGCTTGTAACAGAGAAGAGGGTAGCAGTATGATGAAGATTAGAAATATTTTCAATTTCATTTTGTTACTATTTCCTTTTCTTTTAAAATAAGAGAGTTGTTTTCTTTTATGAGAAAGAATTTATTATTTTTTTTAATGGAGTTTTCTAAGACAGCAATGGCGACTCTGTCTTCTATTTCAGTTTGGAGAATACGTCTGATTTGGCGAGCACCGGCTTCGTCATTAAAACTTTTTTCTATAAGATAATTTTTTGCGGTTTTATCTACTGTTAAAAAAATTTTATTCTTTTTTAAATTTTTTAATATAATTTTTAATTCTTTTTCTAATATTTTCCCAATATCTCTGCGTGTGAGCTTGTTAAAAATAATAGTGTGGTCAATACGATTTAAAAATTCAGGATTAAAGAGTTTTTTTAAAGATTTTTTCATATTATGTTCAAGTGTTTTATTTTGTTCAATTTGATTTTTGATATCCTCAAATCCAAGAGTGTTCTGATTCATTTCTTTTGATCCAATATTTGAAGTGAGAATAATTAAGGTATTTCTGAAATTAACTATATTGCCCAAGTTATCAGCTAATTCTCCTTCTTCAAGAATTTGAAGAAGGATATGAAACACATCGGGATGAGCTTTTTCGATTTCATCAAAGAGGATAACGGAATAGGGATTTTTTCGTACTTTCTCAGTGAGTAGACCTCCTTCTTCATAACCAATATACCCCGGAGGTGCTCCCACCAAACGGGACACAGAAAATTTTTCCATAAAATCACTCATATCTATGCGGATTAGTTTATCTTCATTTCCAAATAAAAATTCAGCTATAACTTTAGCTAGTAATGTTTTTCCTACACCAGTAGGGCCTAAAAAAATAAAAGACCCAATAGGTCGTTTATGACTTTGAAGTCCAACACGAGAACGTCTAATAACGTTGCTAACAGTGGCAATGGCGTGATTTTGTCCTATTAATTTTTTGGACAATTCATGTTCCATTTTCAATAATCTTTTTCCTTCAGATTCAGAAACTTTTTCAAGAGGAATGTGAAGCCAAAGGGATATGATTTTTTGTATATGTTCTTTTGTTATAGTTATAGTATGTTCTTCTGCTTCTTTTTCCCAATTTTCTTTAGCTTTCTTGAGATTGGTTCTTAAGCTTAATAATTTATCTCGCAAAACAATGGCTTGTTCAAAGTTTTGTTTTTCTACGGCTTCTTTTTTTTCTACTTCCAATTTTTTTATTTCTTCTTTGTATTTTGTGATTATTTCTGGAATTTTATAGTCTAAATTTCTAGCTTTGGCACCAGCTTCGTCTAAAAGGTCAATAGCTTTATCAGGTAGGAATCGTTCAGTAATAAACCGGATTGATAGATCTACAGCTTCTATAATAGCCTCTTTTGAATAAATAATATGGTGAAATTTTTCGTAATTAGTTTTTAAACCATTTAGAATTTCTATAGTTTCTTCTCTTGTAGGTTCATTGACAGGGACAGGTTGCATTCTTCGCTCTAAGGCTTTATCGTGTTCAATGTATTTTTTGTATTCATTTAAAGTTGTAGCCCCTATGATTTGTAGTTCTCCTCTTGCTAAGGCTGGCTTGAGTATGTTGGCAGCATCTAACGTTCCTTCTGCAGCCCCTGCACCAATGATAGTGTGGAATTCATCTATAAAAAGGATAGAATTTTTAGAAGCAGAAACTTCTTCTACGATCTTTTTTATTCTTTCTTCAAACTCTCCTCTATATTTTGAACCAGCCACAATAGAAGCTAAATCTAGTATATAAATGATTTTTTTGTTTAGTTTAGATAACATGGGGGAATTGACAATTCGTTGAGCAATCCCTTCCACAATAGCTGTTTTGCCCACGCCTGGTTCACCAATTAAAATTGGGTTATTTTTTGTTCTACGGCTGAGTATTTCTAAAACTCGATTGATTTCGTTATTTCTTCCAATTACAGGGTCAAGTTTTCCTTTCTTAGCCAATTGATTTAAATTAATAGAGAATTTTGGTAAAATCTTTTGTTTTTTATATGTATTTATAGAGTCTTCGGGGTCCATGAAAGGAGGGTCTGTTTCAAAAAAACGAGCAATTTCCCCTTTATCAGATTCTATTCCTAAAATGTTGTACAAGGTTTCTTGTGCATTATCAAAAGTAACCTGAATTTCTTGTAAAATTTTTTTTAGAGGATGCTGTGACAATTTTAGCAGTCCTAAAAGAAAATGTTCAGTTCCAATAACATCACTCATCATGATTCTGGCTGTTTCTTCAGCTAAAGCTAAAACTTCAGTCGTATTTGGGCTTAAAAAAGATGTTTTATTTGTTTTCGTTGTTGCATGGGGTAACTTTTCAATCAGTTCAGTCAGTTTTTTTTGTAAAAAAGGGATATTGTCTTCCATATTAATACTTGTCTCAATAGCAAGGAGGATTTTAAAAGCTAAACTTTCAGTTTGCTGAAGAATAATTGATAAAATATGTTCTGGCTCAATATATTGAGAAAAGGATTGTTTTGCTAGTTCAGGTGCATCAAAGTCTAAAATTTTTTGCAATCGTTTAGAATAGAAAAGTCCCATGATATCTCCTAAAATAATTCTTTTTGTACAAGATGAGCTCTAAAAACATCTTCATCAGTTTGAGTCTTAATGGATTCATCTAAAATACGAATGTGTCCTGGATGTATTAGCATAAAAAGAGATTTTAATTTTTTTTCATCTATGTTTATTATTTTTAAATCTATTCCAAATAAAAGACTACCTATATGGTGAAGAGTTTCATTAAATTCTAAGAATTTTGCGTATTGTAAAATTCCATAAATTCTGGAAATTTCATCTTCTACTAGATTAAAAAGTTTTTCGATTAATTTTTTTTTAGCCCCTAATTCTTGTTTTATAATTTTTTTTAAATCCATATTATATAAATTTATAACTTCTGGTTCAGGATTAAGAAAAAACTTTCTTCCCATATTAGATAAACTATAGTAATCGGTTTCCAAAATAGAGTAATAGTCTTTGAAATTGTAAAGATTATTTTTCAAATCTTTGCGTAGTTTGTGAATTTGATCGGCTCTGTGTATAGCAGGGAGATGGAGAGTTGATATTATTTCCATCCCATTACTAAGAAAATTTGCTTTTGATGTTAAAAACCCTAATTTTGGGCTATAAGCAATGTCAAAATATTCCGACAAAATATTCTCTAAATTTTCAGCTACTGAGTAGGATCGTTCTATGTCTATATCATTTGCAGAGATGATAAAATGTTCTTCTGTGTTGATAAGGATTGAGGAACACAATTGTGGTAGAATTAAGACAGCTGCATTGGGGTATTGGTCAATTTTGGGAATGAGATATTTTTCTTCTATTAAGAAGGTTTGTTCATCTTTGGATAAATCAGAGATCAGAGTAAAAATTCCTTTTTTTAGTTTTGGGTGAGATGAATAGAAAGATTGAAAATCAGAGAGAATTTTTTTTTCTTGAATGTCTGTTATTTTACTTCTAAACGGGAAATTTTGGAGGTTCCTTCTAAGTAGAGACTGAGTACTTAAGAGTATGGTATTTTTTTTTTGTTTTTTAGCCCATTGCCCAATTTTGATTTTTTTTAATTGCATAGGTCAGTTTGTTTTTTTATCATTTTTATTTTTTCTCTGATTTGAATAGCTTCTTCATATTGTTCTTTTTGTATCAGTTTTTTTAGTTTTATATTGAGTATTTTTATATTCTGCTCAATAAGTTCAATGTTATTATTTTTATTTTTATCTTTATCTTGAGAGTGTGGGGATATATTTTTTTTCCCATCGTAATGGATGTCTTTGTAGTCTTTTCCTACAAGATTAAAAGCAAAAATGTCCCAGCAAGAGGCACAACCTACTTCTTCATTTTTTTGAAAATCTTCTAAAGTTGTATGGCAATTAGGACATTGAACAAAATTAAATTTTCGTATTTTTTTAGATTTTGTAGATGGATAAGTTTTTTTAGGAGTTGTGAATTGTTTAAGAAAATTTTGGGGAAATAAGGATATTTTAAAATCATCAGTAATAATCCCATTCCTTTTGGCACAATCCATGCAAATATGCATGTGTTTATGCACATGGTTTTGAGTTTGATCTAAGAAAATAACGGCTTCGTTTTTATGACATATTTCACATAGCATAGCAATCTCCTTATTAGTAATATAATATCTTATTCGATAAGTTTCAATATTTTTGAATTTTTTTTAATTGACCCTTGCCTAAACAATAAATTTCTTGGCACTGGTTAGCTAAAGTCTCGCTGTGAGTGGCTATGATAAGTGTTTTTTTATATTTTTTGTTTATATTTAAGAATAATTGGTTTACTGTTTCCCTATTTTTGTAGTCTAAGTTTCCAGTTGGCTCATCTGCTAGAATAAAGGGAGGATTAGTGCTAAGAGCCCTTGCTATAGCTACACGCTGTTTTTCTCCCCCTGATAATTCTCCTGGTCTGTGGTTTAATCGGTGACTTAACCCCATTTCAGAAAGGATTATTTTTGTTTTTTCTTTAGATGCTTCTAAATCATTAGTCATTAAAAAAAGTGGTAAAGCCGCATTTTCTAAAGCTGTAAATTCTTCAAGTAAAAAATGATTTTGAAAGACAAATCCTATATTTTTGTTGCGAAATTGTGATTTATTTTTAATGTCTTTTATAGAAGTTGTTTGATAAATAATATTTCCATTAGAAGGTTTATCTAAAAGACCAATAATATTCAATAAAGTTGTTTTTCCAGCTCCTGATTCTCCCATAATAGCAATAGTTTTTGGTTCCTCTATAATAAGATTGATATTTTCAAAAACTGATACATTTATATTATTTCCAGTATAGATTTTAGCTAAGTTTTGTATTTCTAATATATTATTCATAACGGATAGCCTCAACTGGATCCATTTTGGAAATTTGAGCAGTAGGAATGATTGAAAAAATGAAAGTGACTAGAATAGAGCCTACAGCTAACCATAGAATATCGTGATAATTTATAAGAATTGGTAGTTTATCAAAATAATAGACATCTTTGGCCAGAATATGAAAAGGTAGAGGTTCTAGCATATAAAAATGTATACCAATAGTTATATAATAAAGGTGAATTAAAAAATTTACACTTTTTTCAATAATTTGAAAAAGAGCATCAAGATTGTAAGATAGAAGAAGTCCTAATAATGTGCCAAAAAGAGTTCCAAAGAAACCAATGAGAATTCCATTTATAAGAAAAATTTTTTGTATTTGAGATTTTTTGGTTCCCATTGCCATTAAAATACCAATATCTTTTTTCTTTTCCATAACCATCATGATTAGACCGCTAGCAATATTGAAAGCTGCCACAAGGATAATCAGAAAAACAATAAAAGTAAGCATGGTTTTTTCATTTTTAAGAGCCACAAAAAGATTATGATTTAATCTATGCCAACTAAATACTTGGTATTTATAATTAAGGTCCTTTTTTATTCTCATAGCTACATCATCAGCTTGGAAAAAATTTGGAATTTTGATTCCTATTCCCCAAATTTTATTGGTCCTGTCAAATAATTGCTGAGCTGAAGCAAGCGAAACAAAGATTAGTTTTAAATCATATTCGTAGTAGCCAGACTTGAATAGGCCTCGCACAGTATATTTTTTCATAGTAGGCATAAAAGTTTTTAAATATTTCGATTTTTTCCCTTCAGGCGATATAATATCAATAGTATCGCCTACACTGACGCCTAAAAATTTTGCTAATTCAGAGCCTATGACGACACTGTTTTTAGAAAAGGAAAAATGTCCTTTTTCCATTGTAATAGTTTTTTTGAGGGATTTGTCTTTTTTATAAATAAGAGGATCTACGCCATGAAGATCAACAGCAAGAAGACGTTGAGCAGAAGTTTTAACTAAAACTTGGCCTTTGAAAAAAGGTGTTGCAAAAAATTCGGGATATTTTTTGTTGATTGTAGAGAGAATAGGTGTATAGTTTTTAAGATAGTCGTTTCCACTGTAGCTAGTAAGATAAATATGATACCCCACATTTATAATTTTATCTTTGATATTAGCTTGCATTCCATTCATTACAGAAAGAACCGTAATTAAAGTCATCATACCTATGGTGATTCCTAAAAAAGAAACCAACGTAATAAAAGAAATAAATTTAGAGTGTCTTTTAGATTTCAAATAGCGAAAGGCTATAAAACTTTCGAATTTCATTTTTCCTCACTAAATAAAGTAGAAATATAATAATCAAGAATTTACTATTAGTCAAAAAAAAGATATTTTAGCAAGGGATGTTTGAAGTAATTACCTAAAACTGGTTTGTAGTTTGTGTTTATTTTAGAAATAATCTTAAATTATTTAATTTTATAGTCTTTTTTTCCGAAAATTATAATGATATCATATTTTTAGTTTTTTGAAACTTATTATGGTATAATATTAGTAGGAGTCTGCATGTGACACGTGCTATAATTGATTTGAAGAATTTAAGACATAATATTAATCTAGTGAGGAAAATAACAAAGAACAAGAAAATTTTAGTTCCTGTGAAAGCAAATGCCTATGGACACGGATTAGTTGAAATTGCGAGATTCCTTGAAAAAAATAAAATTGACTATTTGGCTGTAGCTTTTTCATCAGAGGGACGAAAACTTCGTGAACAAGGGATTAAAATGCCTATTTTAGTTTTTGGTATTGTTGATGACCCAGAAGATGTTATTAAATATGATTTGGCTTGCACTGTCTATTCTTCGGAAAATTTAAGAGATTTAGAAAAAATGGCAAGATCTTATAATAAGAAAATTATTGTGCATGTTAATGTTGATACTGGTATGGGCCGAATAGGTATAAGTCCTGATAAAGTTGTAAAAATAGTGAAAAAAATAAAGTCATCCCATAATTTGATTTTAGAAGGATTGTATACTCATTTTGCTTCTGCTGATAATGAAAAATCTTCTTATACTCGAAGTCAGCTGTCATTGTTTAATTCCTTAATAAAAGATTTAAATAATGCAGGAATTTTTATTCCTCTTATTCATGCTGCAAATAGTAGCGGAATTTTGAATTATAGTGATTCTTATTTTAATATGGTTAGACCCGGTCTTATGATTTATGGTTATTCTCCTAATAATAAGGAGAATTCTGCTATAAAACCTACACTAACACTGAAAACTAAAGTTTTTCATATAAAAACAGTATCTTCGGGAACTTCTATTGGGTATAATAATAATTATAGAGCAAAGAAAAAAGAAAGAATTGCTACATTGCCAATAGGCTATGGTGATGGTTATAATAGATTGCTTTCTAATTGTGGAAAAGCCATCATCAAAGATAAATGGGGGTTTGTTGTGGGGAATATTAGTATGGATCAAACTACGATTCGTGTTTCAGATGAGACTGTAAAAAGAGGCACAGAGGTTATTTTAATTGGAAAATCTCGGACAAAGAAAATAACTGTAGAGTCTATAGCTCAGCAACTTAATACAATACCCTATGAAATAGTTTGTAATTTAAATAATAGAATAAAAAGAGAGTATAAATTATAAAATGAAAAAAAGTATTTTGTTTATAGGGATAATTTTACTTTGGGCTGTTTCCTCTTTTGCCATATCAACAGCTGCCCTATATTCTAAAGGTGTTAATTTTTATCTTCAACGTGATTTTAAACAAGCTGCCTTTATGTGGCAATCTGTTTTAGAACAGGAACCAAATAATAAAAAAGCTCAGGAATATATGGAAAAAGCTTATAATAAATATAATTCTATGCAAGTATACTTTTACAAAGGCTTAAAATATTACAAAGAAAATGATTGTACAAATGCAATAGAAAATTTTCAACAAGCTCTTATTATTAATCCTAATTATGAAAAAGCTCGTCACTATCTTTCCTTGACTTATCAAAATTGTCATGATACAGAAAAAGAAATAACTAAAGCGAATACGGCCTTGTCAAATGCGGACTACAGATCAGCTGTGCTTTTGTATAAGAATTTGGTGCAGTTAAACCCTGATGATGATGATTTAAAATTTAAATTGAAAAAAGCAGAAAATCTTCTCAATGAACAAGACAGAATACAAGCTATTCAGATGCATTTAGAGGCTGCTAAAGAATTTTCTCAAAAGGAAAAATATGATTTTTCGATTCCTGAATGGAATAAAGTTTTGGCTTTAGAATCAACTAACAAAATTGCTTTAGATGGTCTTAGAAAAGATCAAGCTGCAAAAAAAATTCAAGATAAAAACAAAAAAATTGAAAATTTGTTATCAGCTGGTATAGATGAATACACACAAGAACATTATTTAAAGGCTAGAGAAAAATTTAAAAATGTTTTATTTTTAGATGATAACAACAACACTGCTTTACAGTATATGGAAAAGATTAAGAATTTATTAAAAGCTCAAGAAAATCAGCGTTTAGCTTTAAATGAAGCAGAAAAACATTTGAATACTGGAATCACTTTTTACAATAAAGAAAAATATTATGATGCTCTCGATGAGTTTAAAGTGGCTTTGTCTTTTGAGACTAATAACCAAAAAGCCAAGGACTACATTGAGAAAACCAAGGAAAAAATTGATGAATTGGAAAAAGCAGAACAAGCTAGAAAAGAACAACAGATTCAAAAATTACTTGAAGATGCTATTGTAAATTATCAATTAAAACAATATAAAGAAGCTAAAGAATTATTTTTGAAGATTTTGGAAATAGATCCTGAAAATGAAGTGGCTCAACAATATTTAAAGTTAATAAATGAGACTATGCGATTTCTAGAAAATTCTGTTGTTACGCATGATTCTCCTTATTATTATATTTATTTGAAACTTATGGATGCTGGGAAAAAAGCCTTTGATACTAAAAATTATACTTTGGCAACTGAATATTTTCAGCAAATTATAGAATTATTTCCTTTAAATAAAGAAGCGAATGATTATCTCTTGCGTGCTATGTACTATACAGATAAAACTAAATTTGATGTTATTTTAAAAAAGCATATTAATAGTGGTAAGTCTTATTTAAAAAAAGGTCAAATACAAGCTGCAAAAGCGGAATTTTTAATTGTGAAAAATTTGATTCCAGATTATGAAGGAATTGATACTCTTATTAACTCGTGTGTCTATAAACCAAAAGTAGATGTGGCCTTGATAAAAAAACAATATAATTTAGGCGTCTTACATTATAGTAAACAAGAATGGCAGAAGGCTATTGATGCATGGACACAAGTTATAAAAATGGATAAATCCCCTAATTCCAATCCTTTTTATGGAAAATCTGTTCTTAGTATTAGAAAAGCGAAACGTCATTTAGGACAACCTACTGTATCTGCAACTGCTACACCAAAAACGGGGGCGAATGCACAACAAATTCGGAAACATCATTATATGGGTATAGCTTTTTACACTGATGGGAAATATGAAAAGGCTATAAACGAATGGAAACAAGTATTAAAATTAGACCCTAACAATATACAAGCTATGCAAAATATAAAGAAAGCGAAAAAGAGATTGAAGTATTCAAAATGAAAAAAATTACTTTTGTTATATATTTTGTTTTAACTATTTTCGTGTTTGCTAAAATTGCTTGGGAGCCACCTGTGCTTGTAACTCAAAATGGAATTCTTCCTAAAATTAAGGTTGTTAATTCTAATGTTTCCTATTCTTACCAAAGTCAAAAAGGTAAAGATTTGTTTTTTTATGTGTCTCCTAGTGATAAGAAAAAGGTAGATCTTCCTGTAGCCAAAAATGAGAATTTTATTTTTTATGATTTTCAACAAGATGTTCGTTCTAATATTCATGTGCTATATTCTACTTCCAATACTTTAGATGAAATCAGAATTCATCCCCCACATTATGTGCATATTACCAATATTTTTAAAAGCGAAAATTTGCTGTCCCCTTCTTTGTTTTATGATGATATTCACAATATGTATATAGCGTTTTATATCAAATATACGAATAAACAGTATTCTGTTTTTGCTAGAACAGCTTCTGAAACTAGTAATGGGACTTTTTGGTCAGGTGAAAAAATTTTTTTAAATCAATTTCAGCATGCTGTTCAAGGTTCTTTTTTCCCGGTTGCAGATTTCTATTCTAATGAAATGTTCGTTGTTTACTCAAAAAGATTAGGTGAGGGGTTAAATAGGTATGATACTATTTATATGAAAAAATCAAGCGATATGGCACAAACATGGTCTAAAGAAACCGTTTTAAGTCGCGAAAAGGTAAATGCTACTTTTCCCTATTTAACTATTGTTGGCCAGAATATTTTTGTTTCTTTTTTAGAGAATCAGACCAATCGCAATATTCCTACTTTTGTTTTACTTCATAGTACAAATCAAGGGCAGTCTTTTGATAGAACTGAATTCACAAATTTTTATTATCCGATATATTTCCCAAAAATTATTGTTGTTAAAGAAAATATGTATTTGCTCGGTTATGATTATTCAAAAAAACATAGTGTGCTTTTTTCTAGACGATATAACCTTGAAACAAAAAAGTGGACAGAAATGACTTATTTGTCTCAAACGAATCAAAATATTCTGAATTATTCTCTTGCTGTAGACGACAATAGAGTGTATATTATTTATGAAAATGAAAATCATAATATTTATTATAGACAAAATGATGTGACAGCACAGCCACCTATTGTTTTTTCTTCTGATGTTCATACAAATTTTGAAAACTATGTTGATGTTTTTGCTATTCGATGGAATGCGAAAAAAGATATTTCAGGGATAAAAGGCTTTAGTTATGTTTTAGACCAATCTCCTAATACAATTCCTGATGTGCTGAATATGCCAGCAGAAATTAATGGAAAAACTTTTTCTTATTTAGATGATGGTCAATATTATTTTCATATTCGAACAATCGATGGTAGTGGGAATTGGAGCTCTACAACTACGTATCCATTTATAATTAATACCTCGCCTATATTATCACCAATAATTTCTTCTCCAACACATTTACCTTATGTTACGTCTTCTAATAATAATCCTATTTTTGTTTGGTCTGAAAGTAATGAAAAAAGAAAAATAGTAGGATACAGCTATTTGCTGTCAGAAGATGACGCTGCGAAACCTGAAAAAAAAATTATGACAACTAAAATAAAAAAACAATTTGAAAATGTTAAAAATGGAACTTGGTATTTTTCTGTAAGAGCTGTTGATGAACATAATCATTGGAGTGAGGTTAGTCGTTATACTTTTTCTATTTTTTATAAAACCCCGACCAAAGTGGCTAAAAAAATTGTGCACTCACAATCTTCTAATTTATTCGTTTATCATGTTAAACATGGGGATGTCTTGTCACGCATATTGAAAAAAATTTTGGGTCTTAATACACAAACTGCTTATAAAGCTTACTTGAAGGATGTGGCAAAATTTAATGCTCTTCAAGATGTGGATTATTTAAAGCCAGGTGATAAAATTGCTTTTCCTGTGATTGTGGCAAAAAACAAAACTCCTAAGTCTGATTTGTCAAAAAAAATATATGGGACTGCCAAAAAGAAAAATAAAATTTTAGTTGTTAATAATCATAACACTACTCAAAAAACGTCAACTATCAAGCAAGGTGATATGATTATTTTAAGAGATAAATATTTTTTGCGAACAGGAAAATTTCCTACTTCTTCAAATTCGGATAAATAAAAAAATTGATTAATAGTAAAATTTTTATTATTTTTATTGTGTTTTGAATCTTCATTAAAAATTCAGAATTGAAGATTATATTTTATAAAAGGATTTAACATGAGTAAAGAAAACGGTGTGTTATATAAAATCACAGACTGGTTGAGGAGATTGACACAACCCAAAAAAAAGGAAGAAAACGAAACTGGTAGAAAAAAGACTCGCATCCAAGAATGGATTGAAACTCTTATCTGGGCTATCATTTTGGCCCTTTTTATAAGAGCTATTTTTATTCAAGCCTATAAAATTCCAACGGGTTCCATGCAACCTACTCTTTTGGGATCTCAAGATTATAAAATTGGTGATCATTTATTAGTGAATAAGTTTATTTATGGTTCTATGCTGTTTGAAAAATGGAGACTTCCTATCATCCGCAAACCTAAAAGAGGTGATGTAATTGTTTTTAAATATCCAAGAGATCCCAAAGTTTATTATGTAAAACGTTGTATTGGTTTACCAGGAGAGACGTTAGAAATTCGCAATAAAAAAGTGTATATAAATGGCAAACTTTTAGATGAACCCTGGCTCAGACGCTATCCCATAGATAGATATTTTTTAGATAAAGATAATTTTTTGCCAAAAGAATTAAGTCCACGAGATAATTTTGGTCCTATTACTATACCAAAAGATTCTTATTTCGCTATGGGGGATAATCGCGACAATAGTTCAGATAGCCGATTTTGGGGTGTTTTGAATTATAAATATCTGCGTGGCGAAGCCATTGTGATTTATTGGCCTTTGAAAAGAATTCGTATTATCCATTAAATTTTTCAAATCCGTTATAGTAAAATTTTGGTTTCTTTATTAAGATGATTGGCTTATATATTCATATTCCATTTTGTGAACAAAAATGTTTCTATTGCGATTTTTTTTCCTCTATTCAAAAAAGTGAAAATTTTTATATGTTTTTAATAGAGGAATTAAATTTGTATAAAAACGAAAATTTATTTATTGATACGGTTTATTTTGGTGGAGGAACGCCTAGTCTCCTACCAGCAAACCAAATAGAATCCATTTTAAGTTTTATTAGAAAAAATTTCTTTCTCGCATCAGATGCTGAAATTACTCTTGAAGCCAATCCTGAATCCTTGACAAAAGATAGGGTCAGAGCTTATAAAACCATGGGAATAAATAGAATTTCCTTGGGTGTTCAGACTTTAAATGATAAAATTCTCTCTTATATAGGTCGTTTATCAGATTCTAAGAAAATTTTTCAAGCTATCGAGAGTCTTCAAGCAGAAAATTTTAAAAATATTAATTTTGATTTAATTTTTGGACTTCCTTTTCAAAAAACTCAAGATTTTTTGAAAGATATTAAGACGTTAATTCAATTTTTTCCTACTCATTTTTCGCTTTATAACCTTATTTTACATGAAAATCAAGCTCTGACCCTCAAAATTCAAAAAGAGGATATAAAACTGGAGGATGGCGTTGAAATGTATGAAGAAAGTAGGTTATATTTAAAAAAGGAAGGATACAATCATTATGAAATATCTAATTTTTCGAAAAAAGATTTTCAAAGTCGTCATAATTTACATTATTGGAATTATGATGCTTTTTTAGGGATTGGTCCTTCATCTTCAGGTTTTTTAGCATCTGAGCGTTATAAAAATTATTCTAATCTTGCTTTATATAAAGAAAAACTTCAAAATCAAGCTTTTCCTATTGAAAAAAAAGAAATATTAGATAAGCAGACTCAACAAAATGAATTTATAATGATGAATTTACGAAAAACGCAAGGTCTCTCCTTAGAGGCATTTCAGCAACGCTTTAAGTCTGATTTCATCAATATTTTTCAAAATGAGATTCTGGAATTAGAGGGTCAGAGCCTTGTAAATATAAAAAATGGATATTTTTTTATTAATCCTAAGGGATATTTTATTTCTAATTCTATTATAGAAAAATTTTTTAGATAGTAAGCCTGATTTTCAAAAAAGATTTTATAAAAATTGATTTTTTATAAAAAAGTAACTAAATTATTATTTGTAGGCTCTGGTCTGTCACAACAACGATAAAGGATATAACTATGCTGAATAAAATTCTCAGATTATTATTCGGAAGTAAACATGAACGGGATATTGCAGAATTAAACAAAGTCGTAGCAAAGGTGAATTTATATTCAGATCAGTTTTCAAAAATTTCTGATAAAGAGTTACAGAATAAAACAGCCTATTTTAAACAAGAGTTAGCAAACGGTAAAACTTTAGATGATATTTTGCCTGAAGCCTTTGCTGTGGTGAGAGAGGCAGCTTGGCGTATTTTAGGAGAGCGTCCTTTTGATACTCAGGTTATGGGTGGTATTGTTTTACATCAAGGCAAAATTGCTGAAATGAAGACTGGTGAAGGAAAAACTTTAACTTCTACTATGCCTGTTTATCTTAATGCCTTGGCAGGAAAAGGAGTCCATGTAGTCACTGTAAATGATTATCTTGCGAAAAGAGACAGTGAATGGATGGGACAAATTTACGAATTTTTAGGTCTTAGTGTGGGAGTGATTCAGTCTAATATGCCTTATGAGTACAAAAAAGTAGCCTATGAATGTGATGTTACTTATGGGACAAATAATGAATTTGGATTTGATTATTTGCGTGACAATATGGTTGAGAATAAAATGTATAAAATGCAGCGAGGTCATCCTTATTGTATTGTTGACGAAGTTGATAGTGTTTTAATTGATGAGGCACGAACCCCTCTAATTATTTCTGGGCCATCTGAAGAGTCTACTGATAAATATTATAAAATTAACCGCATTATTCCTTTTTTGAAAAAAGAAGTTGATTTTATTATTGATGAGAAAGCGCATACTGTGACTCTCACTGAAGAAGGAAACAAAAACGTAGAAAGACTTCTGGAGATAGATAATCTTTATAGTAACCAAAATGTGGGATTAGTACATCATATCAATCAAGGATTGCGAGCTCACCATCTTTATCAAAGAGATGTGGATTACATTGTAAAAGATGGAGAAGTTATTATTGTAGACGAATTTACAGGTCGTCTTATGCCTGGTCGTAGATTTTCTGAAGGCCTTCATCAAGCTTTGGAAGCCAAAGAAGGCGTTAATATTGCTAATGAAAATCAAACTTTGGCTACGATAACGTTTCAAAATTATTTTAAATTGTATACAAAATTATCTGGTATGACAGGAACTGCAGATACAGAAGCTGCCGAATTTCATGAAATCTATAAATTAGATGTTGTTGTCATTCCTACAAATAAACCTTTGGCTAGAATTGATGAGCCAGATAAAATTTATAAAACACAAAAAGAAAAGATGAATGCTATTGCCGATGAAATTGTGAAGATTCATTCTACTGGGCAACCGATTCTTGTAGGTACTATCTCTATTGAGAAGTCAGAAGAAATTTCAAAACATCTTCATAGAAAAAACATTCAGCATAATGTACTTAATGCGAAGCATCACGAAAAAGAAGCCTCTATTATAAAACAAGCGGGCCGACCAGGAATGGTTACTATTGCAACTAATATGGCAGGTCGTGGAACTGATATTGTTCTGGGGGGGTACCCTGAGTTTAAATCAGAATTTGTCTATCATACAGAAAATTCTAAAGAAGACTTTACCAATTTTCTTCAACTCATTATCCAAAATCAATTAAAAGAATCTGAAGCGTTATTGCCTAAATTTTCTGAAGAAGAAAAAGAAGAAGCCTATATGTTTTTAGTAAAACGCTCCATTCAAAATTTTGATTTTGAATCTGCAAAAAATTATATGGAACACCTTACGCTCCATAGTAGTAAGAAAAAATTGCAAAAAATTTATGATCAAGCCCAAGAATGGAAAAATAATCATGACCTTGTAATTAATCGAGGTGGTTTGTATATTATTGGTACTGAGCGCCATGAAAGTCGGCGTATTGATAATCAGCTTAGAGGTAGAGCCGGTCGACAAGGTGATCCTGGTCATTCTTGTTTTTATATTGCTTTAGATGATGAATTGATGCGTCTTTTTGGTTCAGAGCGAATTGCTTCTATTATGGGGCGATTGGGAATGGGTGAAGGCGAAGCTATTCAACATCCTTGGATAGCAAAATCCATTGAAAACGCTCAAAAAAAAGTAGAAGGTCGTAATTTTGATATTCGTAAACATTTATTGGAATATGATAATGTAATTAATGATCAGCGTAATTTTATTTACACAAAACGTGATCAGATTTTAGAAGGCGAGGATATTAAAAATGATGTGGCTGATGCTATTTATGATACTTTAGAAATGCTCCTTGAAAAATATGTTGATACGAAAAAAAATGTTTGGTCATGGGACATAGCGCCTTTTTTCAAATATATACAAGACACTTATTCTTTAAATTTGAATGAAAAAATTAAAATATCCCAATTTTCTAAAAAAGAGGCTTTTATTGAAGAAGTTTATAAATATGTGAAAGAAATTTATGATAAAAAAGAATCGCAAATTGGCTCAGATAAAATGCGTGAGTTAGAGAGATTTATTTTTCTTCAAGTTATGGATAATCATTGGAAAGACCATTTGTATGCCATGGATACTTTAAAAGAGGGAATAGGTCTTAGGGGTTATGCTCAAAAAGATCCTTTGATTGAATATAAATTTGAGGCTTTTAATTATTTTAAATTAATGTTGGAGAATGTAAAGAAAGAGGTCGTTGAATTTATTATCAAAATGGATTTTGTTGTTTCCCAAGATGAGTATTCTTCTAATTTGTTTAAGCCATCAAAAATTAATCATCAGGATTTTAATTTTTTTGGAATGGCTGAACAGGAAGCCCAACAAAAAAGAATGGAGCAACAACAATCTGCCCAAAACAACGAGCGTCACCAAATTATTGTTGAACATAAAGTTGGTCGTAATGATCCTTGTCCTTGTGGTAGTGGAAAAAAATATAAACATTGTCATGGTAAGAATAAGTAAAATTTTATTTTTTGTCTTGTTTTTGTCTTTTGTATCTATGACTAATTTGAATGCCTATCAGAATTATAAATATACAAGTTTTGATTATTATAATTTCGCACTTGAATATATGTCTCAAAATCAGTTTAAAAAAGCAGAAAAAAATTTGCAAAAGGCTCTTGAATTATCTGATAAAAAGTCCGCCTTTTTGTATGAAGAGTTGGCCCACTGTCAAGTTGCTTTGTCTAAATTTAACCTGGCTGAAACCAATTATAAAAAAGCCATATCTTTAGAAAAAAATAATATTGATTATTATCAAGATTTGGAACATTTATATTTTTCAGAACAAAAGCATGAAGACGCCAAAAAAGTTATACAAAAGATTTTAACCATAGATAGTAATAACGAAGCAGCTTTATCTGATATGGCTTCTTTATTATTAAGTTCAAAAAAATATAATCAAGCTATTAATTATTATAAAAAATTGCTGACCTATTATCCAGAAAATCCTGAATCTCTAATTCATCTTGTGCGCCTCTATGCTGTACAAAAAGAATATCATCAGGCTCTTCAGATACTTCACGCTTATAGTAATGCTCTAAATAATAATGCCGTGTTGCAACTAGAAAAAGCTTTTTGTTTAAAACAATTGGGGGAATATGAAAAAGCTTTGTCAGTTTTAGATGATATAGATGAAGAACAGAAAAATAATCCCATCGTTCTTCAGGAAAAATCTGAAAATTATTATCTTTCTGATCAATTAGAAAAGGCTCAATCTTGTTTGACTCAATTGTCTAATACTCAACAGTTTTCTTTTTTTTATTCTACGATATTGGATAGTTTAACTTCAACAAACCAGTCTGCTGTTTTAAAGAAATGGAATTATATTTTATCTTTTGATCCTATGAATTTGGTCGCCTATTATGGTAGTGCCAAAAGTTTTGAAAAAATGCAAGATTTTACGAATGCAGAATTGTCCTATATTATGACTGGAAAAGTAGCCTATTCTGTGAGTAATTTAAGTCTTGCTGAAAAATGTTTCAAAAAAGCAAAAATTTTAAATCCTTCTAATCTAACTTTGTCTTTACTCCTTGCTTATCTTTTTGAAGCTAACAATAGAAATGAGGAGGCTGTTTCAGAAGTTAAGAAAGCTTTGGTGTCAAATCAATCTTCTTTTACTTTGCATTTTTATTTGGCAGGATTGTATGATAAATTGAATCGTAAATCTTTAGCCTTTAAAGAATATAATGAGGCTTATCATTGTAATACAAATAGAGTTGAACCCCTTGTGAAATTGGGTTATCTGGCATCAGAGCTGGATAAAGATAGACAATCTTTAAGGTATTTTAAAAAAGCCTACACGAAGAAAACGAATGATGCAAATTTGCTTTTTGTTTTAGGACTTAGCTATATCAGTTTGCACTACTATGAAAATGGGATTCAGGCTTTACTGAAGTATAAAACATCTAATACAAATATTTCTGATGTATATTATTATTTAGGATTAAGTTATTTTCAAATGCATGATATTGAATCTGCTATTTCTAATTTAACTCTTGCTGTAGAGAAAAATCCCAATGACATAGAATCTTGTAATTTTTTAGGCTATTTGTTAGCCGATAATAATAAAGATTTAGATAGAGCTATGAAGCTCATTAAAAAATCCCTAGATGCCGAACCTCACAATCCTTCTTATTTAGATAGTTTAGGCTGGGTGTTATACCGTATGAAGCACTATCAGAAGGCTATAGATATTTTAGAGACAGCTAAAACAAATTTCGAGAAAGAAAATATAAATGAACCGATTGTGTATGAACATTTAGGAACAGTGTATTATACTCTTCAAAAATATTCTAAGGCTTATTTGTATTTTCAGAAAAGTTATAATTTAGATCAATCTAATAAAAAAGTAAAGAAAAAATTACTTCAAGCGAAAAAAAGACTATAGGAGATTATATGAATTTGAAATGGTTTGTAGGGTGGCTGCCTGCTTTTATTTTACCAGTCTCTACTATGTTACAACTTTTAAAATTACTACGCTCAAAAAAAGGAGAAAATGTAAGTCTCTTAGCTTGGTTTTTATTTGGCTTGGCTAATATCGGGGCTTATGTTTTTTCGGAAAAATACGCCTCTATTCAGTCTATTCTTGCTTTTTTACTTACTGCCTTTCTTGATTTCATTATTGTTTTTGTTCTTCTCTATTATAAAAAAAACAAATAATGTTTTGCACTTTGAAAGCGCCATAAAGATAGTATCTGTTGGCGAGTATGAATAAATCTAAATTACAGAGTATTTGTTTTTTTTATTTTTTACAAGATACTATAATTTTTTAACTATATTTCCAAAAAATAGCATTGTTTCAATGCTTCCTAATTTTATTGATAAAATATGGTTTTTTAACAAAAATAAACTTGACAATTCCTATTTTATTTAATATTTTAAGTTAGATTGTCGATAATTATAGAGCGGGCAACCGTTAATTGAATCGAAAGGGAAAAAGGTGGCAAAGACTTCAAAAACACGTGTAAAATTTAGTTTGCGAGCTAAAATTATATGGCTTATTCTTATTTTAATAGCTTTTATCATGATATTAATGTATCGTTCTATTCTTAAGGATGAACGAAAATCTTTAAATGCTCAGATGCAAGCAGGAGGAGGTGCTGTTGCCACTCTTTTGGCTAATAATAGTGAAGTGGCTTTAGCTAATGCTTTATCTGAGGTTTCCCTTGGTGGTCCGATCACACAGAGCACTTATGAAAAAATCTCTTATTTTGATTTGGGGTTTTCTGATACTTTAGATAAAATTATTCAGCAAAAAGATATTATTTATGCGGTTATTGTCAATAGATTTGGAAGAGTTGTTGGACATTCTAAAACAGACAAAGATATTCCTGAAAATTCTTTGTACAAACCAATAGGAACAGTCCAATTATACAAAGATTTGTATAAAGAGGGAACGCCTCTAAAACCTATCCATCAAGATTATAAAGGGAAATTTTATAACCCCAAATTAGGAAAATATGAAGAAGGTGAAATTTTAGATATTTCTTTTCCTTTGGTTGTTGATGTGAGTATTCCCAGTTTAAAGGCTTATGAAGGAGAAGTGCATATTGGCTTGTCAAAAAAGAGTATCTATAAAGCTATTCGCAATGCTGAGGCCAAACTTCAACAGGTTTCTTTGCTTGCTTTTCTTGTTGGTGTTATAGGTGCTTTGATTTTGGCTGGGATTATCATTGGTCCTATTAATAAACTAGTTCTGGCTATGGGACATGTGGCAGAAGGT
>Ga0114934_10000254_pt1 | contig 33845 bp, 50 predicted proteins | sample 4SBtaG_2_FD_99695 | JGI IMG/M metagenome (GOLD analysis project Ga0114934, IMG submission 99695) | Deep subsurface microbial communities from Kolumbo volcano to uncover new lineages of life (NeLLi) - 4SBTROV10_white metaG | ecosystem: Environmental > Aquatic > Marine > Volcanic ...
ATCTCCTCGCCCCCCACCTCGAAAGAACCACCAATGTATGTTCCTACAGGGACAAAACAAATTTTGTCAAAGTTATCAAGAGGCGGGTAACGCAGCGCTTCCCCCGCAGGATCAATCTTTCTGATAAAAACAGTATTGAATTCAGTAGTATTTGAAATCCCCATCACATCACTGATAAGGGTCAGTACTGTCTGGCTCTCTTCCGCTTTCTGATTGAGCAAGGTTTCGCTAACCAATATATTCATACCGCTAGGAATTCCGTCTGCATAGAACATGTCCTGTTCTTCGGCAAACTCTTGCAAATCTTCGAAATTTTCCGATCCAATAAAATTCCTAATGAATAAACAATCATTAACTTCTGTAATCATTTACAACGCCTTATAGGGACCAAGGAGGGGGTCGGCCACCCTTTGGTCAGGTTTTTTGCTAAATTCCAGCTTGTCGTTTTTCAGACTAACCAAGATTGTATCGCCATGATCAAACGTGCTTTCAAGTATGGCATGCGCTAACGGGTTTTGCAGGTGCCTTTGTAGAGCGCGACGCAATGGCCGGGCGCCATATGCTGGTTCAAAACCCTTGTCTACCAAGTCAGACCTGGCCTCTTCGGTGAATTCAAGATCGAGACCCTTGTTTTTAAGGAGCTTGCAAAGCTTAGCGAGCTGAATATCAGCAATGCTGCTAATATCATTTCTAGTCAAACCATGAAAAGTTACTGTCTCATCAATACGCCCTAAAAATTCAGGACGGAAGGATTTGCGCAAGTCTGCTAATGCAAGCTCCTTAGCACCGTCTGTAACCTCTCCATGCTCCATGGTAGATTCAAGAAGGTGGTGGGAGCCAACATTAGAAGTCATGATAATAACAGTGTTCTTGAAGTCAACCAGGGTGCCCTGAGCATCAGTAAGCCTGCCATCGTCCAATATTTGGAGAAGGATGTTGAACAAATCAGGGTGCGCCTTTTCTACTTCGTCAAACAAAACCACAGAATAAGGCCGCTGTCGCACTGCCTCTGTAAGCTGTCCTCCATCATCAGCGCCCTTATAACCGGGAGGGGCACCAATCAAACGAGCAACAGTATGCTTTTCCATAAATTCTGACATATCAAAGCGGATCATGCTTTGCTCATCGTCAAATAGAAACTCGGCCAGGGCTTTGGCCAGTTCGGTATTGTGCGTTACAGTAAAGTCTCCGAGCAAAAAACGGCCATCTCCATCCAGTGTGAAGCCAGAATACTCTCCATCAGCGATTTGTTCAACCTCAAATCCAGTGCGGCAAGCATCTTCATTTTTCACGCTCTCACTAGCTTGTTTGCGCGGAATACGAGTTGGTATTAGGGCAGTATGGCCCGAAATATAACTACGGACATAGCGCGCGTCATTTACATACTTATAAGATATTACCACTTTATATCCCAGAGAACGAGCTACAAATGTAATTGCTTCAGCGAGTTTCTCATCTTTATGTATTACCTCAAAACTATTATTATCGAGATGGCCGTCGGAGTCAATACATCCGGCAAGAAATTCAAACCTTTCTGCTTTCGATGCAGTAAGTATGGAGCTACTAATGCTGGGCCGCATCAGTCCTCTCATTTTATCTAATAGGGGATTCGACTGTCCTTTATTATTAACAATATGCCAGGTAGTACAGCTATTCGATTTATCCGGAGAAACAGTGCAGTCCCACTGTTCTGCTATTTTATAGCACGCACTAACAACAGCCTCGTCATCTTTGGAAATAGATACGCTTTCCAAGCTTTTAGTTTCATCACCAGCCCACAATCCAAGAAAATAAGGATCCACCGCAAGTGGGGCCTGTTCTGGAAAGTTTGCGCCAACTGAGTATTGCTTCCACAAGTATTTTTGAGTTTTGCTCCACTTAAGATACTCATCAAGTGGAACATCTTTGACCATGCCACTAGTGGCATGAACAAGGGTCAGAACATGAACATCATTGCATTCCCAAGGATCGCCCTTAACAGGCTTGATTCTGTACATAGGCCCATGCCCAATAGTAGTGCTCAGCACCTTGCGTGGTTGACTATCAGGACCCATGAGACTCATACCCTTCTTAATATCTCGGGCTTTTATAGTAGCACCACTTGCGGTAAGTACGTCAGTATTAGGAGCTAAGCATTTGCCTGTGCCGGTCGGTCCCAAGAAAAAGAAACTACCTACCGGCCTATTTGGGTCATTAATACCTGCTCGTGAGCGACGAATGGCTGTAGCGATGGAGCCAATAGCTTCACGCTGACTAATAACTCGCTTCCCAATACGGTCCTCCATAGTTCGCAGCTTTTCTAATTCACCCTCAAGCATGGTGGCCACTGGAATGCCCGTAAGGTCGCCAATAACGGCAGCAATATCCTCCGCCCTGACCTCTTCTTTAATAAGGCTATATTGAATAGAATCAAGCTCTGCTGTAACTTCATCTATGCGAGACGAAATAACTTCCGTACTATTTTGGATGTCAGCAGCCTGATCAATGCTTCCGGATTTCTCAGCAGCTTCTAGCTCCCTGAGAGCTCCTGCAAGCTCTTCTTTCAAGGCCCGTAAGCTGCGTATTAGCTGCAACTCATTTTCCCAAGCAGAGCGCATCTTAGCCGCTTCTCGCTCAATATTTTCAAGCTTATTGCCAAGCTCGATCTTCGCCTCTTTGGCCTTGATGGTAATCTCTTCTGACATAGCAGAGATTTCCATCTTAATCCTTAAAGCAATACGGTCCATCTTATCTAACTCTGCCGGAACCGAATCTATCTCTACGCGCAAACGACTGGCGGCATTGTCCACAAGGTCAATGGCCTTGTCTGGTAAATTATTATCACTGATGTAGCGATTGGAAAGATCTACTGCGGCCTGCAATGCATCATCCGTAATTCTCACACCGTGGTGAACCTCGAACCTACTTTTGATGCCACGCAAAATGCTGAGAGCTTGCTCGTCGTTTGGCTCTTCTACACTTAGTGGCTGGAAGCGACGAGACAGAGCTTTGTCCTTTTCGATGCTATTACGATATTCATCAGGTGTGGTAGACCCTAGAATCTGTACTTCGCCACGAGCCAAGGCTGGCTTTAACATATTACTAGCGTCAGAAGCGCCCTCACCGCCCGCACCAACCAATGTGTGAACTTCGTCTACAAAGAGAATGATCGAGCCAGAGGCCTTTTTGATCTCACTTACCAAGTCACGAATGCGCTCTTCAAACTGTCCACGTAATGAGGCTCCGGCCAGAAGCGAGCTAAGCTCCAGAACCATTACTCGCTTGTCAAGCAGAACAGTAGGAACGTCCCTGTTAGCTATGCGTTGAGCAAGGGCTTCAATTACAGCCGTTTTGCCAACACCAGGCTCCCCGACCAATACTGGATTATTCTTGGTAGACCGACACAGAATTTCGATAATCCTACGTATTTCAGTAGACCTGCCAATGATGGGATTCAGACCGCCGGCCTCTGCCTTGGCAGTCAAATCAATAGCAAACTTGCCAAGGGCAGATTCGGGGTCATACGTTGGCGCAGCATTATGAACCGGACGTGCCCTGATAGAACGGCCCTTAGCGTTCTTAAGAGTGCTCTCTAGAGCCGCCTTTGTCAAGCCCAAATCTCTAACAAATCTTCCGGCAGGCCCCACACCAACTTCGTCATCGGAAAAAGCAATAAGCAAATGCCCAACTTCAACCTTTTTGCAATTAAATCTGGCAGCAATGGCCTCGGACGACGCAAGGATGTCCCGAAGGCTATTGCTCAAATATTGATTATCTACGCTAACACGCGGGGATTTTGCAATTTCATCCTTAAGGCGCACTGCCAATGTAGCGGGCTTCGCCTTCATATGCTTCAAGATTTTTTGTACGTTAGTATCATCCACCATGGCAAGCAGCAAGTGCTCTGGGTTTATGCTTTGGTGCCCGAAATTCTTTGCGACTTTACGCCCCGCCATAAGGATTTTCTGAGTACGGCTAGTATACTTTTCCAGATTGAAAGACATTTTTTGGCTTTCCCTTCACGCTTAGCTTTGCTAAGACTTAAATATTAATTATTTCTGCTCTGCTTCTTTTTCACAATCAACCAATGCTACTTTGATGTCAGACTCACTAAGTTCGAACTTAGCCCTAATAACGCCATTCAAATAAGAAGCCTCTACAGTGCCCGTGAGCACTCGGCGTGGAAGCTGAATTTGGTGGCGTACGGGTTGCGACCCAAATGTTGCCAGCTTATTGCTTGAGGACGGTTCAGCCACGACGACCAAGTCATTGTCTGCAATTGTAATGTTAACATCATCTGCCTCGTACCCTGGCACCGCTAGCTCGACAATAAAACAATCATCCAGCACCGTGGTATTATAGACAGGAGCCCTGACGTAATTTGAAAATGCGGCCTCAGCTCCGTCCATAGCCTCGTCAATAAAATTAGATGCGCCTTCTAGCGCCTCATCGATAGTATTAAACAATCTATTAAAAGATTCTTTGCTCATTAGAGCCTCCTTTAAAATATGCAATGCTCTTTGCTGGAGTCGAACCAACAATGGATCCCATAGAGCATAAACAGGGCCCGAAGGCCCTGTTAGTTCAGTCAGTCTCATCCGTGTCAAGAACATCAACTGCTTCTTGTTCGCCAGCCAAACGACTGGCAACTGCGACTTCAACCATGGGAACGGCGCGGCTCATAGCTCCGTCAGCGCTCTTAATCAAGATGTAACCAGCAGTAGAGCCGGCAGCAGCGGCAAAGAAAAATTTAGCAACATCAAAGTAGAATCGAATATCCGAATTCATTATATCATCCTTGTTTGTAAATGATCAAATCATTTAGTTAAAATTACATCGTCTCAGTAGAGTCGGAGAGCTCTCGCTGCATGGCCTCACGACCAAGCAAGACAGCGCCTGTCCCCGTTCCAGCGGTGAGCACCATCAACACCGGGTGAGGATAGCGTAGTGCGGCTTGGCCAAGACTAAAAGCTACGTAGCCGCAAGTAGCAGCGGCAAAGCCATACATTCCACGTTTTAACATTATTCACTCCTTGGCCTTAACGGCCTGTTTTTCACTAGGTCCCGCCTTAGCTTTCCCAGATTTCTTAGTTATTGACCCCGATCCTACTCCTCGCTTATAGCTTCTTTAATGGCCTCATTGTCATCATCCTCGTCATCCTGCAAGTCATCCATGTCCTCCATAGTAACAGGAGAAAGCGGAACGTCTTCTTCCATAATTAGAGAAACCGGAATAGCAGACCTTGCTACCTTAACTGTCTTAACAGGAATGGCATCAACCTGGGGAGCTTCAGCTTCTTCCTTGATTTTATTAGCAACATAGGCAGCACTTGCCCCGATGCCCAGAACGATCAGTGCCTTTTTCCACATTTTCATTTTTAATGCATTCATTACTCATCTCCTATTTGCAACCTCGGCCACCCTATTGGCCTTAATCGCTTTTTCCTTTTCCTTATTTTTATTCTTAAATAGACTAGAAATAATAGACACTGCTACTGTAACACTCAAAACAGACGCCCATGAGCTATCAGCATTGTTGTCAGGTCTTATGGCTACCTCGGCCTTTGCCCGCGGACAAATGAGTAAGTCTTTAACTTCCTCCCAATAAGACGCCTGGTCTATTTTTATTCCACGCAGGTAAAACTCTTGATTGCCGTCGGGCCAAATAATGGCCGGGCCGTCTTCCCTGTGCAGCTGCCCATCAATGTAGTGCTTCGCCAAGCCTTCATCAGATATAACAGCGGGACCATGCTCTTTGTGAAGCCTTAACTCGTCAACTTGGGTTTGAATATGCATATGATATTCATCACTTTCTATTAACACTGAGCCGGACTCAAACTGTTCTTGAGTAAATGCCTCTCCTAGTACCCAGTATTCCTCCGCTTCCAATCCTGGAAAAGTGTTTATGACGGCCGGGCCATCAGTCCGGTGGAGATCACCATTAGAATACCATTGTTTTAAATACTGACTATTGTCAAAAACACTTATCTCCATAGAAGCCGGACCCTTGCTCCTATGAAGCTCTCCATCAACATGCCACTCTTCAATTGAGTAATTATCTATGATTATACTTTTCGCAGGCATGTCGCCGTCCCTATGTAGCTTCCCATTCTTATACCAAGATTGTTCTAACAATCCGTCAGAAACCTCTGTATAAGCCGGGCCGCCCAGACGATGTCTTTGCCCCAACAAATTCCACTCTGCAAATGAGTTATCAAACAACGAGGGTCCCGTCACTGACGACAATTGTCCATAGGCATTGCGTACTTCTGTAATGCCGCATTCACGGACATGTCGCGAAGCCCTCTCGACCTTGTATGCTCGCCAGTCTTTCTCTGACTCAAATATATGGCCAGCGTAGGCCCACTTGGAGGTACCATTAGGATAAATTATGGCTGGACCGTCTTCCCTGTGTAGTTCCCCATTTAAGTAAAAATACTCATTGTTATCTTCAATATGCGCTGGTCCATCTAAACGGTGAAGAAGGCCATTCACTTTCCATTGCGTGATAGAAGGACTCTCATACGAAGGCCCTTCCTTCGGATCTCTGTGCTGCCTTCCATTTTGGTACCAGGCTTTAAATCCCTCACCCACTAGTGCAGGGCCGTCCTCTCTATGAAACTGCCCTCCTTTTCGCCAGGTCCTAATACCCGCATCGTCTATTTCCAGACTAATGCCCTGAGTCTTCTCACACCAAACGTCCTCGCTTATGATGCTTGAATTTTTATAGTAAATGCGTTCTACCTCGACCATGCTATTCGGATCAAGAACAATATCTATTTCTCGCTCATCGTAACTATATATGTCGTCCGTATCTTGATCGCGCCACTCATTTGCCAGTTCCATTTTAATACAAGTCATAACGCCTACATCCTGGTAGCACCTAAGGCTTCCATAAAGTATTTCGGAAACAAAGATTTGTTTCTAGTTACCAGCCTATCAAAGGCCCCGTCTAAAATATAAAAGACAGCAGAGTCGTCAGCTGACCTGACTGCCCTGCCATATGCCTGCACTATGCGAGTAATTACATCATTTTCATAATACCCAGGAAAGGCTGCCATTAATTGCTTGGTGTAATCATCTAAAGCGCCGTAGGGAAGTTTTAGCATAACTTGAAAGCGAGCCAGGTCGTCCTTCAAGTCTACTCCCTCCATCATAGAGGGAGAAACCAATACTGAAGCACGATCTGTGTTTTCATGCCTGCTCATTACTATATTTTTGTCTACGCCACGGTCGACCCAGGTAAAGCGAGCATCCCTTTTGTATAGCCCTTGAAGCTGGCTAAATATTTTGTAATTAGCGCAGTGAATGATCCCCTTCTCTGTGCGATGCTCTTCCATGATATGATCTAGGGCCTTTACGGACGGGTGATCCTTTTTTAAAACTGTTTTCCAGTTAATAGCTGGCAAGCCCTGAACGAATACCGCTGGCCTATTCTCTTTGGGAAAGGAAGAAGGAATGTTTATGTATTCGCTTTCTTCGTCAGCAATGCCAAGTAGTTCTCTGTAGTTATCAGGAAATGTGGCGGACAGCAACAGCACTTGTTTCATATTGCCGAAGATATTATCCTTTAAATACCTAATATCTAAAGGTTTTATGTCAATAGTATCTCCCCTGTCATCTATATAGAATGAATTAGGGTCGTCTAATTTAAGTCCCGCCAACACTTGCAGTCTAGAAATAAACTTATTTAACTTCGGACCCCTACGCAAATCTTTTTCTTTTTGAGACTCTATAATCGCCATTGTCTCTACACGCCTGAGCCATACCACGGGACCCTCCTCGTGTTTTCTGGCCGCTTCCGCTCCAAGCAATCTAGTAACTACATTGGAAGATAGTTTGTACCCAAACACCGACCTGGCTTTATCTATCAATGTATGTGCTTCGTCCATCACAACAGCGGTCGACTTAGCGTCATGTACTAGTTTTAAATGCGTAAGCAAATCATAATTTACTATCGCGCCTGGCTTGTAACGCAGGTGACTACGCAGCTTGTAGTACTCGCAATGTCCAGCGTTAGAGCAGAGTTTTTTTAGGGTAGAAGAGGGGTTGGCTGCCAATATCTGGTTCTTCCAAGGAGTAGAGTCAGCACAGGCCCTTGCTACACCGTCAGAACAACAGGGGGCATCATCGACAGTCAGATGTTTGTAACCCTTTAAGCCACAATCATAATTGGACTTGCCAAAGATAGTATACTCCCTGTCAAACTGAGGAGTGTTCTCGTATTGCCTTTGTAATACCTTAGTAGGGGTTACAATTACTGCTTTTTCTTTACGGGCAAACCAAATTGCGATACCGCTCTTTCCTGCCCCGGTAGCAGCATTGACAAGCACGAATCTTTTACCGCCTGCAAATGCCTTTTCTATATTTCTAATTGCTTCTGCAGTACCAGGTCTTAGCTCCTCAAAAGGAAAATCTTTAATCATTAATGCGTGCCTGTAGAGCCAAAGCCTCCCTGCCCTCGCTCAGTATTACCTAACTCTTCCGTTAATTTAAATTCAAATTCATGAACGGGCTTAAAACATCCTTGGCATATTCTCATGCCGGGAGAAAATACCACCTCTTCGTCGCTATGATTTATAAGGAGCGCGTGTACCACTCCGCGATAATCACTATCAATAACTGCTGGCGAATTAAGCAGGGTGCAGCCCTGCTTAAAGGCAAGGCCAGACCTGGGCCTGAGAAGTAATTCCCAGCCCTTGTCAAACTCCACTGAGAAACCCAGAGAAAACAAATGTATCTCTCCAGGAGATAAACTACGCTCCTCATCACAATAGTAGAGATCAAAACAGGCGGCCTCTTCGGTGCCTAACTTTGGCATTTTAAAATATTGACTCATGGGTTTGATCTTTACGCTAAGCATTCTCTTCTCCTCCGAATGCGCCACTCGTCAGCCCCGCATCATCAATAGCCTTACAAGTAGCACAATCTGTATCCTCGCACTTGCCTACCCACTCACCAGTAAGGGTATTAAATACTCGTGGGTAAGTATCGTGCATCGCAAATGCCTGAGCCCTTGTGGGCGCTTGGCTGAGATAGCCCCTATTGTATCTCGACCATGATTTGGTCAAGACATTGAGAGTGTAGCGCGCACCAGCCGTGCCCACAAAGCCAATCGTAGCTACCAAAGGTATATAACTCCAGTGGCGTACGTTACCTTTTATTGGGTATCCGGGGAAAGCATGAGCAAGGGCTTTTGACAAGTCAGTAGCGCTGATCGATTCTCCGAATGCTTTATGCTCGTTAACATTATTTTCTGCAAATATTACTTCCTCACTAGAGACATATTCCAGGTTATTGTCATAAATGTTAGACAAACTAATTGGGCACCTGTTGGTGCCATTAGAATCAATAACAATGTGCATCGTGGCAAACTGCGTACCTCTCATATTTTCATTCATTAGGTGAGCCAATGGTACAAAATAATTCAACATTAAATATTTGCGAGCATCCTCTGGAGTCATCTCTAGCATTAAATTGGGGTCAAATGCAGTGCGGACAATCATTCTTTCTGCCATTTGCAGCTCCTTAAAATTAGTAGGTTAATTACTCAGCTACCAAGATAGGCTTCTTTTTCTTTAACTCATTTGCCTCGGCACCTTTGTTGGACAGCTTGGTTGCCTCCGTAGCCATCTTCGCTTTATCTGCCGCCTTCGCCTTCTTTTTACGCAAGATTTGAAAATATTTAAAATCATTGAATCTTCCAAAGGACGCTAGGCATTTCCATGCCTCAATATTGCTTTCAATAAGCGGAGTATGCCGATACTTGTTTTTTATTGAAAACTCTACTACATTGGTACGAATAGGCTCTGAATAAAGCAAATCATGTGCCCAGTTCAAAGCGACCGTAGAAGATAGCAAATTGACAAAGCCATACTGAGGAGAGGACTCAGCCAGCTCTGCGCAGCTCATCTCAGTAGGGAGCTTATCTTGCTTGGCCCTCTCAAATAACTCTGGATATAAATCGAACACGTCCGGCATTGGAAACCGGCCCTGTTCAATAGTGTGAGGGGCCCACCACGGGCACCTGGCTGCCAAAACGGCTTGACCGGCGTATGCCTCGTTACCACAATCAATCCAGAAAACATCAAAATCAACAACTTCAGCTATCGCTTCACGCAACAAAAGCCTGGTCTTGATATTATCCACACAAGTTACTACGATTACATTGCCTCCCCCAGAAGAAAGCAGGTCAATAAACGCTTCTTTGGTTTCAATAAACTCATCTTTGTAACCTACCGAAATACCAAATGCAGCCGAGTATCGGCCAGCCAAAGCAGCGGCCTTATTTTTTCCAATATCAGAAGCAATGAAGTGCTGCCTCTTTAAGTTTTTTTCCTCAACTACATCGCCATCACAAAGTACCAACGATGGCGGTGTCTCCATTGTATGAATATCTCTAGAAATCATGGGGACAAAATAGCTGCCCGTACCTCCGGCGCCAATTACGAATATTGCAGTCGGACGCTTTTCTGACTTAAACGTCCATGTTTTTTCAATTTTAAGAGTAGGCTCAGTCATTAGATTGTTCTCCAACACTTTCTACTACTGCGTCACCACTGTTGTGCTCTCCTTCTGCATCATCGCCCTCTTCATCATCCTCGAAGACATCAAGTTGATCAATTACAATCTCTGCGTGATCATGGTCTACTAGCGCATCAGTCAAGGCCCGAACATGCTTTTCGTCAAGAGCGGCAACAAAGTTGTTAAAAAGGTCTGCCATTTCAGTCTCTGTCATATCAATCTCCAAAATAAAATGCTGTATAATTTGCTCTTCTACTTGCCCCACGCAGGCCTCTACTTGCGCATCGCAGTCCTCAACATCCCGAATATTCTTCGAAGTTGATGAGGTATTCCTGGATCGAAAAAAACTTTGATCATCAGGAACCTCCGGTCCCGGCTTGCTCAAAAAATCAGTAGAATTAAGGCTGCTATCAATATTGGTGCGATCCTCTGCGTCTAATGCCTCTCTGGCTCTTGAAGCTGCCGCTTCCACTGTTTTCTCGATTTCGCTTGCCGTTTCCGTTCCGCTTTTGTAAGCCGAGGTGTTGGACGTTTGGTGCCGGTACGATTCCGACCTTTGTTCTTTCCACCTTTCCAAGTCTTTGCCACACGAGTAATTTGAGCCTTGGCTTCCGCCAGCGTAAGCATAGCTACGCTTCTTAACTCTTCCTCGCCACTCCTCAGGATAGTGGCTTTCCTGGGGGGCCTCGGTAAAAATATTGGAAATCTTAGGCAGGTCCTGCCTTTTACCTCCGCATACATAACTGAGCTTAATAGCGGGAACTGCCTTGTTGAGCTCTCCAACTACCCCAAAAAACCTGTCTCCTTTTTCATCATTATCATCGATTCCAGAAAAATAGGCGTTCATGGTATTGTGAGAGTGAATCTCTAATACCAATATATGCTTTTCTTCTAACTCAGTATCCCTCTCATAGTCTACACTTGCCCCGCTTACAACTTGTTTAGGGCAGTAATTAAAGTACTCTCCCTTTTCCCTGTCATAGAAAATCTGCATGTAAACTTCATCTTTAGAGTCGTCACAAATTGCTTTGAAGAAATAAAGAATTTCTTCCAGCAATTTATATGGAATCTTACCATACTTCATAGTAAAGAAGGGGTGATTTTCTTCCTTGGGAAACCCTGGCAGTTTTGCATCGCTTTTCTTAACGCAGAATACCCCTATAGCATTATTGCGAACTTCCCAAATACCATCTCCTCTAACCACAAGAGTCACTGGCTTTTCCAACTCATCCTCATCCGGCCATGCAGGTTTAGTCCAAAACGAGGTGTTTTGCCTCCCCATAATTACCTTCAAGTCTGTCGAAGGATCTTTTTCAATCTTTTCAATAAGAATTTCTTTTGTTGGCTCAACACTAACAGCGCCCTTATCGATCGAGCACTTCTTAGCATTATCGCTTGCAAGCCCGGAATTGCTATCGTTACTCATGTCATCTCCCTAATTTCTTGATTGTTGAGGCAAAATCTGTTTGTGTAGACGGCACAAGCCAGTCTGTATTAAATGAATTCTCTGCTAAGAATTTAAAATACTTCCTAATATTAAGGTTACCTGCTTCCTTCCAGGGAAAGTCCTTAGACAGTTTGCTATAGTCAAAAAGGTCACTATTGAAAGGTGTCCCAAAGTATGTCCGTACAAAACCTTCTATTCCTGCCAAAGACTTTAAGGGAGCCTTCATATTATTTTCTCCCCAGCAAATCTTGTCATCTTCAGGATAAACATTTGGGAAAGGAAAGGCATACAGAACGTCTTTAGAAAAAAGCAACCTGTCTCCCTTGAGAGCAAAAGCGTGGGCCTGATTGAGGTAAAACTTACCTTCTCTCTTTATTAATTGGAAGAAAAACAGGGACGCAGGTACGCTTACTCCTACGACCTCAATCGGATCACTACTTCCTGCCCAGCTAAGATTACGCCTGCCCGGAGGAATCTCAATAACTACGGAATACATATTGCCCCGCACAGACACATGCCTCGTGTTGGGAGGGAGCATTCCGGAGTCATGAACGGCGTTCTCATTGAGCATTGCAGCAAGCTCGCCATAATCCACAGGCTTGACGAATTTTTCACCATTCTTTTCTATTTCTAGAGTGACTCCATTGTTATCTAATTTAATGTTCAACATAAATTCACCTTACCATTGAGTTATGACATCTAAATTAATACGAAGGGGAGGATGATCCTCTTCAAATAGGTATTCAATACTGTCTTCGTTACAGGTTATTTTCTTAACATGCTTAGTGCGTCGCTTAATAGCCGCCTCTAAGCGCTCGCGGACCTCCCTAGCTGTCTTAGCAGCTTCTGTCTCCACAACCGCGAACCCATCGGCCATAAAAACATTTTCTTCAATCCTGGGATTGGTAAAGTTGATAAAGGCCCGCTCGGACATAACCTCTTCAACTTCTTCCTTGCTCATCTTATCAAAAACATAATTATCGATAGAGAGGAGTGTTTTTATTGCATTCCATTTTCGAAGGAACTCAGTATCAACTTCTCTCATATTCAAATAGAAATTAGTAATAAAACACGGAGTTTTTATCACAAGATATGAGCCCTGTATAGTGTGAAACACCGGGCTCATATCTTTTAGCAACTGGGACAGGGAACCATCCTGGGCCACCCCCGACAAGGATTTTTGCAACTTGCTCACCCTTCTACCGTTAGAAGGGCCTGCGTCCTTAATCCATACACTTGTGCTAATATTCACACGACCCTTAGTCGTACTAACCCTGGAAGACAAGTCGCGCATCACAGGGTCATTATCTATAAAATGACCAATGTTGAGATTAAAGGCTGAATTGTTGTAAGTAGTAAATGCTTTGATGGCTTTTTTGATTCCGTGGTCTGTGTCTAGATAGCTCTCTAAGAGCGCATACTTGGCTTTTAGCCCAGGTACTCTTTTTATTCTTTTTAGCTCCAGCCCTCTTTCAATAACATAAAATGTATTAAGTACTGTCGCTGCCAGCTTGCTTTTCAAAGTCATAGTTGCCTCAAATAAAGTCGCATTCGGCCTGAACACCTTTAGACTTTTCAAAAATATGTAAAGCTCTGCCGGGAGTTATTACCCGCCCAGCAACGGGTTTGTAATTTGCAGCAATAAACACTTTGTTTATTGCATCGGAGTCAGTCCCTAATTTTCTAAAATCTTTGAAGGATCGACACGCCAGAATACAACTTATTAGATCGTGTTGCCTGAAGTATTCATCTCCGAAAAAAGCCTCCTCTAAAGAGGCTGAGACTTGTTTTAAATCTAATCCAGCCATGATTTTTCCTCATAAAAAAGACAGAGGGGCTCGCGCCCCTCTATCTTTTAATTTGCGCCTAACCTATGGTTAGACTTAGCTCAGCAACCCTTGGTGCCAGCGACTTCGGTAAAGCGCCACGTAACAGTACCATTATCATTAGGTGTGCTATTAGCACGTGCGTGCTGGATAGCAGGCGCGTTCTCTTCGAGAGCCTCGCGGATCTCTTGCTCCGTGTGACCAGCAGGGACACGGAAAGTCAACTCACCAAAAATAACCTTATCTTGCTTATCAGCCATTTATTACTCCTGTTTCCCCGCGCGGGGTAACATTATTAGCATTTCTGCCATAAAAAACACTACTGCCCGTCATTGGGCAGTAGTGTTCAATTCTTTACAAAGAGCGACTAGCCCTTGGTACCGGCGACCTCAGTAAAGCGCCACGTAACAGTACCATTATCATTAGGTGTGCTATTAGCACGAGCATGTTGAATCGCGGGGGCATTCTCTTCGAGCGCTTCGCGAATCTCCTGCTCCGTATGCCCCGCGGGCACACGGAACGTAAGCTCACCAAAAATAACTTTATCTTGCTTGTCAGCCATTTATTACTCCAAACCAGCACAGAGCTGGCGGTTTTAATCCTCAGACTTTGGCTTGAGGAAAACTTTTACTTCTTCAACTTCACGGTCCTCAGGGATATCGATCAACTGAAGCTTTGATTTGCGAACCTTAGTAGGCTTCTCTCCGCCATTAAAGGCATTGTCAACTTTCGACTTCGCGTATGCTCCAGCGCCAGCTCCAACTGCCGCAGCAACACCTAGCATCTTCATTAGACCCCACATATGGTACTCCTTTTCTTAGTTACGAACCAGCATGGCTCACTTTTCGCTTAGAATAAATCTTCATCATCAGGAATCTCATCCTCTCCCATAAAGGGTAACTCTGCTATAGCATCGCGAAGGCGAGAGATTAGGCCGTTTGTAGCGATTTTTCTTTTGTCCTTGTCTTTGTCTTCTAGCACTTCAAACAGAACCGCTAGAACGCCCTCCAGAACAGAGAGCTGCACATCCTTTACATCAGAATGACGTTCCGGATTTAATGTTATGACCCAGCCCAGTGGCTTGGAATCCAATTCTGATTTAGAGATAAAGTCACCTTCAGCTATCTCAATCTTTATACCAAAATACCTGTCTACTAAAAGAACCTCCCTGTAATATTCGAGAAGCTCCTCTGCAGACTCAGCAATCTCTGCTATATTCACTAGCTTTCACCCAGGGTTTCAAATACTTTTTCCGCTATACTCGCAGTGATCTCATCGCTCATAATCTCTTTGGCAGCTTCACTGCGGACCAGCTCACTGGCCATGCCTAGAGGGAGCCTGGCGCCCCCTATACCCCCATGCTTAGCTCCGCTGAACTCCATCCCAAACACCTCTCTGCATAGCTCTTGTACATTCCTACGGCTATCTATAGAACGAACACTTGCAATTAAATTGCTGCCGATTATGCCCAGTATGACCACGGTATTAACTTCGTCAATACGAATAAATCTATCTGCTACAATGGGAATTACATCTCTTTTGTGAGCATTAATCACACCCACTGATGATACCACTACTGACCCCCTCTGGGTTATTGATTCCAGCGCTATTGCCTCAGCCTCTAACACTGCTTTGGGAATAGGGTAATTATTAATTTTAGCAAGACTGTCCCTGTCTACAAATGGTATTAAGCCCCTGAAGGCTTCGTAATCAAGGTCCGTAGTATTGGAGGTACTAAAATCGGCCGTGTCGGTTTTAGTACCCAACACTAGAGCTGTAGCCACTTCGCTATGCTTCTCTAGACCAACACCATAGGCTTTCAAGTATTCCCACACAATAGAGCACGTAGCTCCAACATTGCGCACATCACAGAATAGGGCTATGCCTTCTCTGTTGCCCAAGTCATGATGGTCTATCCGAATAGTGGGAGAAGGAAGTTTTTCTGATTTAAATCCAGTATTGGTTAAGTCAGTATCTACTACCAGCGTGGCTGAAAACTCAGCTGGGTCGAAACCTGCGGGCTCAGCCCTTACAAGCTGCAACCCCAGCACGTTTACCATAGACTGATTTTGAGGATGGCTTATTTCTGCTGTATGAAAAATAACACTATCAAGTCCGAACGCTTCTTTTAGGAGGAGCCCCATACCAGCTGCGGCCCCGATACAATCCGGATCAGGACAGGGCTGCACTAGTATTGCTACCGGGCGTACCTTGTCTAAGTCTTTTATTACTTTTGATAGCTCGTCTAATGCAGGAGGCTCGTCACTTAGGTGCTTGTCCATCATTTAGGCTCGTTAAAATCAGATAATAAAGTTGGAGAGCAAACTTTTGTTTATCAGTATACTCGCCACTCTTGGTCTCTGACTCTTTAATATTTCCGTTTTCTAGCATGGCGGTGGTGTATGTTTTCTTATCAGGGTCTATGCTATAAGACACACCACCGCCATCTTTCTCTAACTTAAGATCAATCCGCTTCACTAGGGGTCTCTGTATCACTGAAATTCTCCAACGCAGTAACTCGTGTGTCCAATTTGGTCTGACGTTTAACAACTTTTGCCACGAACTTGATAATTTCCTTCAAGCCAGGAAGCGCATTGGCTGCCTTGGGAAGCCCATCAATAATTGCTTGGAGTTCAACGAGGTAAGGATCTGGGGTCTTGGTGGTATTAGCCATCTTTATTTTTCTCCATCTTGGGTTTTTATAATTAGCCAGCCAGCGTAGCTAGCTTAACGCTGCGTTGGCACTTTGGACATTGTTTGTCCGGGTTTTTCAAATCGTAGTACAGAGCACTACATTCACAGCGCATTTTTCTACCTCTATCATCATTCCCAGATTCATCGCTTACAGCTTTGAAAAAGTTCAAATGATCAGCATCATTAATCTCACGCAACATTCCATGCAGAGGTCCTTCTTTCTCCATTCGGATTAAGATTCTCTCTGCATAATCGCTGCCGTCCACCCTCTCTATGATTCTTATCATATCTAAGACAGGGCCTGCGTAATTAGGACGCATAACAAACATTAGAGGTTCGTTTTGCCTACTAACGAATCTATTAGAAAAAATGCTAAATTCGCTTTTAAAGTTAGGCACATTACTATCTGTCATTCAAGTCTCCATTAAATCTGAACAGGGACCTCAGTGTCGATCTCAAAATTATTCACTGCCTCTTTAATATCCTCTGCACTTAAGTTCTGCAAGTTCTCCAAAAGCATGGGAGCTAGCTGGGAGAATAGGTTAACTGCATCGCGACCTAGAATCTCGCCACTCAACTTACGAGCAGTCCCTCCGAAAGCAACCTTGCGTTCAGGCGTTAGTCCGATCTTTTCCGACATACTTACCGGGGCATGCTCTACAACCTCAGCAGAAGCATTGAGCAAAACCAACTGAACTAGTTTGTCCATCGGCATCTTGTCATTAAGAGGGATATGCTTACTAAGAGCGTCCGCTGCTTTGCCCGTAACGACTTTAAGGCCGCCACGCTTAAACCCAGACTTAACACCTCCAGAAATCTGAGACATACGTCCTTCATCATTATTAGCCATTTTACCTTCTCCTTGTGATTGAAGGCCCCAACTGAGGCCTGCTGATTTGGATTTTATTAAACCAGCAAATTCTAACTTATCGCACTGATTGCCATGCAGCCAGTATTGACGATCACTGCCCAGCCCTATTAGAACTGCGGGGCCTGCTTCATTATGCAGTAGCCCATCCCTCCAGTATTCTAATATTTTGGTTGTTGATTTCCATATGGCAGGGCCTTGGTCCCTATGGCATATGCCATCTACCCAGTATTCAAAAGAGCCATTCTCGCATTCTACTGCGGGGCCTCTAATATTATGCCTTTCGCCTTCATAAAAATATTCATTTTTATACGAGCCGTCTTGCTCGAAGGACATTCGGGCTGGGCCGTTTTCTCTATGCAGCCGCCTAAAAGAATCCCTGTACTCAATGGTTTCGCTCACACATGAATAGCGAGCGAACTCAGGACCTGATATCTCATTACCGTAAACAAAATATCTAGATATATTGAAATCATTAGCAGGGATAACTATTGCTGCCAGTAAGCTATTGTGCAACAACCCATTATGGTGAAACCTTTGCTCTCCCGAAAGGAAAATTTGAGAAGGATAAAAGGACGAGTCCGTATGTAGCTCGCTATCTTCATTCAGCCAACAAAATGATTCAGAGCCCTTATCGTAAATTTTCTTGCTGTATCTTGATTCTGAAAGGTGACAGCCGTGAAGGTAGTATTTTTCACTACCATCTGGATTAATAATAGCAGGGCCATCAGAGCAGTGCAGCCTTCCCAGGTTATCATGTCTAACTTTTATCTCTGGAAACTCCTCTGCTTTAGTGTCGCTAAAACTAAAATCATATACTTTCTCTAAGTCGTACCCAGAAGCGCTAGACTCGAACAACATCTGCTTAGACTTGCGATCAAAAGTGAGCCTGATCTTTGCGTCAATATCGTTAAATAACAATGACGAACCCGCAACGTCATAGTCGTATGACCATTGGGACCAATCAGCGGCTATAAGGCCGTGTATGTTTGCTATGCTCTCGCCCAGGTGAGGGTAGTAAAATACTTCAAAGCCCTTTAGGGGCCGCGCTACAAGCTCTACAAGGAAGTTATCTATGCCTTCTCGCTCTGTCTTTTGCATCAGAGCTACAGTGCCATCAACGCCCTCTACGAGTGCGAAATCATCTAACTTTGTAACAGAATAAGGTTTGTTTTCTCTGAACCCTACCGTAGTAGATGAGTTAGGATTTCTAGCTATGTACTCATGCAGAACGAGTTTCTCACCAAATAAATAATAAAACTCCTGCTTGCTCTCTAATTCTATCAGAGAAGGCCCGTCAAGCCTGTGTAGCTTGCCGTTAGCAAAATATTTAAAAATACCTTTGGATGGATTAGAATAAGCCGGACCACTAACGCAGTGGTATTTGTTATTTTTCAAATACTCATACGTACCATTAGCATGTTCTAAGAAGCAATAAGTATTTTCACCAATATCTAAGCTATACTTATTACCATCGAATGAAGCATTTGAAACGCTAGTATTGAATACCTTGACCTGGTACAAGTTCTTAAATACATAAGGCAGGAGTTCAAATGGAATAATCTCGCCGCCAACAACCAGCAGTCCATTCTCATTAATGCTAGCTAATACCTTTTTCTCATAGGGCAAAAGACCGCTGGAAAATAAATCCTTCAAGAAGGCATATACGCGGTACTGTTCGCCATTAAGAAGCCAAGCCGCTGAGTCAGACATAGTTTACTCCCAAGTAATATCTACATCTGAATATATATAAATTCCAAGATCACTACCTAAGTGCCTAATAATATTCGGCTTACTGCCTCATGCCGCCTTCTTCTTTGCCCGTGGCCTAATACTATCTACCCATACATCATAGAAATGAGAGAAGGCGCCTGCACTTCCGCTGATCAATTTGTTGCGCACTTTCAAAGCATCCTCTTCTTGATCGAAATTGCCCACTACATCATAACTGCGGTTTTTTTGCTTTAAATCTCGAATCTTTACATAGTACAAGCTCTGTGCCATTTTAAACCTCAGTCAGTAACGTATTTTATAATTGCTTCCCTTGATGCATCTACGGGGTATACCAGTTCGGGTTGGCCCTTGCCCTTTTTTCTAGTAATGGGATGTCTGTGATACCTTCTTCCAAGGGGCGATATGGAGTGTTCTTTTAGAGCTCTTGTGATCTCTATCCTAGTAATAAGAAATTGTTCTGATAACTGAACGATAGTAATATATTTATCACTAGACAGGCTCATCTCTTCAATATCTTTAAGGCTGCTGTAACAAGGGCGCTTATTTGCAGGATTGTTCTTCACTATAAAACGGCGTTGCATCTATCTCTCCTGATCTTATAATATTTCATTGCCTGGTAACCGACCAATATAGCTCCGCCACCAGGGATTAATATTGCTATTGAGTATAATATATATTTTCCAAATTTATTAGCGCTCATTACCTCTCCCTGCTTACCTCTACCATCTTGCCCTCAGCGTTACGCCTGACAACAGTACTGCGCGCGCCAAGCTTGGATGCAGCCCTGTCCTTAAATTTATTATCTATTTTTTTGATTAGTTTATCTTCATATTTATCATTGCTTAGTCTAACCCTCATCTTCAATGCCCCTGCCCCGCTCATGTGCTCTCCGCAAACGAGCTGGTAATTTACTGTAGTATCTAGAAATTCTTTGATTCAAAGCACTTCGATCATCTTCCGTTCCTAATAGCCTCTTACTAACTTTAATCACTCTAGGATTATCTTCAAGTGTTATGAGTTCAGAAATCTTCTCTACTAAGAATTTAGTACGGAAGTGGCTCTCACGGACCTCTATGATAAAGAAGTCCTTGCTCTTATTTGCTTTATAATTACGAACTATCGGGGTGTTGCCGAGTTCTGCATCTAATACAGCAAAATAGGATACCATAGCCTTTAAGAAAAGCACATTGACCTTTTCTCGCACCGTAGTTATATTTTTTTTAGACCTATGCAACTCTGTTTCTACCAACTCAACCAGGTCACTGATTTTTGGATGTTGCATAGCGTCATGGTATGCATCCTCTGGATTTAGATCCACATGTACGGTTGGCAGCACAGTAGGCGGGGCCTTATGCGAATCTCTGCGGTTCTGAGCTAGTAACTCATTTGCAAATGATTTTACCATGTAGGCTATGAAAAGGCCAGGAGTTTCCCCCCTGGCTATGCCTTCTTTCATATCACTTGCCCAGCCGAGGTAGCGGCCCTCATCAATTCCTCGTATGATCTCTATATATTTAGCATAAAAGGAGAGCGCCTCCCCTTGGGGGTCTTGCACTCGGTGCTTCAATGCTTTCTTCCTTAAGTGCGGCTCAATTGCCCCAAACAGCTCTTCCGCTTTATCTTCCAGCTTCATATCTAACTCTGCTGGGGGAGCGCTATACTCCCCCAGCGTATAAATTTATGCCCTGCGACGAACTCGTCGCACAACAAATAGCATGCCTCCAGATAGAGCGAGAGCAAGCAATGCGTTATTCCAGTCAGTGGAGTTAGCGCTTTCCAGGGCAGCAGCAACATCTAAGATGCCGGCACCATACTTGTATTCATCGTTTTTATCTTGAGCGGTAGCGGCCATCACATCAAGGACTTCTTCTGCATCATAATCACCGTCCTCTGAGAGATAGAAGCTAACCAGCAGGGCTGCGGAACCGGCAGCAATCGGCGTTGCCATAGACGTGCCTTGATAGGCAGCCATTAACCACTGCTTAGCGTTGTCGGGATTTACAGTAGACTGCCAAACGGCACCATCGTCTCCATGGCTCTGTTTGTCTCCGCCAGGTGACGCAATAAACACTCCCTCGCCGCCCCTGCCATGAGAAGAATAATAAGCAAGCTTGCCGCTCGGACCAACAGAGGAAATAGCCTGGCAGCCATCATAGGCTGCAGGGTACTCAATTCGATCGCGGCTGCCATTGCCGGCAGCACAAAAAACAAGGACATTGTTATTAGCAGCATACTCAACAGCATCGGCCAAAATCTGGCTATGACCGCCGCCGCCAAGGCTCATGTTAATAATGTGGGCCCCGTTGTCAGTTGCCGCCCGAATGGCCAAAGCAATGTCCTGAGTCATGCCAGAGCCACGGTCACTAAGAACCTTCATCGGCATAATACAGGCATTAAATGCTACTCCAACGCCACCAATTTTATTGTTGGTCGACTCCGCAACAGATGAGGCAACGTGAGTGCCATGACTCTGAATATCATAAGGGTTGTCATTATTGTCAACAAAGTTCCTGCCCTCAACAAAACAAGTATTCGCTAAATCCCCAATACGAGGATGGCTATTGTCTCGCCCATCTGAAACGCCAGTATCCAAAATAGCTACCACTGCGCCCTTACCTGTAGAAAACTTCCATGCTTTTTCAAGGTTGATCATATCAAAGTGCCAACGCTGCCTAGCATAGTCTTTATCATTCGGCTTGTCAAAAGGAGCTCCATTAGATGGGGCATTAGTTGCAGAGTCATAAGCAGTCAATCCCTTGGAAACAACCTCTTCGTTCTCTGGAATAGTATAAATATTCGACACTTCAACATTCTCAATATCCCAGTCAGAATCAAGGCTGTCGATTAGTTCGTCAATGCGAGACGAGTCAACCACTACGGTTGCAATTTTCCACGCAGAGAAATTCTCTTCGCGCTTGAGAGATGCGCCAATCTCCCGCTCTGTTTCAAACACGTCATCGGGGGTGGCATCATCATCAAAATCAACAATAAGAGTGACAGGCTCTGCCACCGCTCCTACCGCAAAAAACAAACTAAAAATACAAATTAAGTGTTTCATCTTTGACCTCTTTGGAATTTACTAAACATAGGGAGAAGCAACTCATTTACTTCTATAATTAAAACTAGGATCACTCCTCCTAGTAAGGATATTTGAAAGGGAACCACTACGCTGACAACGCATGCGAAAGCAGCGATAATCAACGGAATATAAATAATTTTATTTAAAGCAACACCGTCCTTGGTGTACTGTATTATGGCCTGCCCGTCAGACCCTTTTGTTGCCAATAGATTAATTGTTGCAAATAATAGATTAAAACCAATTGCCAGCAATAAAAACTCTGATTCTGCCAGCGCATGCAATATGACAAAAAACATGGCAAAGGCCATGTTTGCTGCTGGCCCCGCTAATGATATCTCTGCCTTGTGTTTGGCAGAAATAATAGCTGATTCATTATGCACCATAACTCCGGATTTAATCCCCAGAATCATATCAGCTCGATACCCAAGCGTCTTTGCCACTATCAAGTGCCCAACCTCATGAACCAAGATAGTGCTGAGTATTATTAAGAAGATCCCTAGCCCTCCAAATAGGTGAAAAAAGACAGCCACTAAGGCAATGCTGATTACATCTACATTGACCTTAGTGGCCCACCTTAGGATTTCAAACTCAAGCTTCGGTACTGTCTTCTTCATCATCATCGAACTTCTCTGTCTTCCTGCCCTTATCTTTATTCAGAGCATCCTTTATTTTTGGAATCCACTCACGAATACCCTTGCGGGTTAGCTCGCGAGTGGCTACCAATGCGCCTTGTTCGATCATCTTATCAAATAGACTTTTTGCCATTAGCCACCTCCTACATTTTTCTGTCCTACATTACCAGCGAAAGCAGTCTGAGCACTAAAAGCCAAGGGCTCTTCATCCAGCACTAACGCATCATCTTCTTCATCAAGGACACTCATAAGCTCGCCGAAGTTTGCTTCTTTGAGCATCCCCACAAATGCGGGAACTAATTCTGCTGCTGTTTCAGCAAGGTCTTCACCAAGCTTTTCTCCAGAGAATTTACGCATCCACTCAGCTAGGTTCAAACACTTTGCCTGAGCCTCTTCGGGGCTCATCTTAATACCAGGCACCTTAGCAATTGCTGGGCCGCCGATCTGAAGAATTTCGGCCAAGGCAAGCAAAACAGCGAATTCAATCGCTGATTTAATTGCCGGATCAGCGATTGCCAAACCAGGATGAATGTCGTGAAACCAGGGCGCTAATTTATCCACAAGAGGATCAGCAATCTGCTCCAAAACACTTTCCACACTGCCCTTAATAAGGCCTTGCTTGATACCGCTGGTGAACTGAGTAGTCCGGGTATCTTCTCTTATATCACTTACTGCAGGGCTCGCTTCTGTAGCAAACTCCGTAGCTTCTCTAACCATATTAGATGGAATACTAGCCATTTTTATCTCCTGGGGTTTATTTTTCTCTAAAAGTAATTCGCCCTTTAGATAGATCATAAGGTGATAGAGCAAGCCGGACAATATCTCCTGGTACGATACGAATAGAAAACTTTCGCATTTTTCCAGCAGGGTAAGCCATTACACTGTTGCCATTTTCAAGCTCACAAATGAATGAGCCACCTCTGCATGCCTCTTTAACAATGCCTTCAACTATAATCTCGCCATCTTTGGACAAATTTCACCTCTCAAGAATCTTCTTCGCCTGAATCTTCATCAGTACGGTTATTGGATTGCTGTGCCATCTCTTCAAAATCTTTCTTTGTTTGACGCTCATGCACCTTGTCAAGGAAATTCTTAGCGAATCCCTTTACTTTGGGATAAGCAGTTTCAACTACAGCCTGTACGCCTATTTGAACAGCCGCACCTTTTACAATGGATTTAAAAAACGATCCTAATACAAAATACATGTAACCTCCTTGATTTTGTCTATTTTCTCTTTAATTACTCTGAGATCCTCAACCAACATGCTCATTAAGCAGGCCGAAGACGAAAGCCCTACCGTTAGGCCCCATGCGGGATTTAACAAGTGGAGAACGTAGCCCATGAACAAACACAGTGTCACTGACACTGTGTAGAAAACTCTACTTTCTAAGTTTTCGAATAGCAATTCGCTTCTCCAACAACCTAAAGGGCTCCTGGTGGGCCTCTGCAAAAGCAACTACCACACCGAGCGCCGGGCACCATGCTACATCATGGGGCACATTAAAATATTCTGCAGAGCCATCAGGAGAAGGCCCGGTGTAATCTGCTAAGTACTCAATCCGCTGACCCTCGTAGGTCAGCCTGCCCTCAGTAGGAAAATGATGGACAGCCGGATCAAAGACCTTTTTAAGCATCCCAATTCTTTCCATTTCGCGCATCTTAACGTACAGACTCAAATGTTCCATTTCTAACTACCTCTCAATTAAGGGGGACATTTTTATAAAAAGAGAAACCATGCGCAAGGCATCTATCTCTAACTTGGTAAATTCTATTGTTTTGCTAAACCCTCTCTTCTTATAGGTCAATATAACAGGAATTCCTTCGCGCATCTCTTTTATTACGGGGCTATGCTCGCTCATTAATACACTGTACGAACCAGAGTACTGTTTGTTCGAGCCCGAGCTCATTATAATGGGCGGCGGAAAAATAAATCTTTTGTCATTTAGTACGAATGACACTTCTCTGATGCTAAAACCTATACGGTCTTCAAACAAAAGAAAGAAATTGTAGGCGGTTTGAGCTCCCGATGTTTGGGAACAAAAATGGATTGCCAACTCGGGCCTGTCAATCTTGGTACAGACGCCATTCTCGCTCATATGTATGGCAGGTTCTGTCGGAGGATTGCTGGCATTAATGTTGCAAGAAAATAATAGTGTTAGGAATGTTATTTTAAATAACTTCATATCTACTAAGCACTTATCGCAACTTCTTCGAGCTCGAAAACATTAATATCGAGCGCATTGCTTTTGGCTGCTGGCTCAACATCTCTCAGGGCGCCGCCAGCAAACTCCTCATCCTCAAGAACCAGGCTCAAGTCATTAGTGCTAATATCAGAAAACTGCGCCATAATTAATGGAAAGAATTCTAAAGTAGCATGTACTACATCTTCTCCCATCTTCTCCCCAGCATATTTTCTCATCCAAACAGATAGCAAGCGACTCTTCTCTGCGGCATCATACTCTCCCAGGCTAGGTATGTGCTTTCCGGCCATCGGCCCAGCAAAGTTCATAAGCTCGGCTATTCCCATAATAACAATAAAATTAAGTGCTGATTTTACTGCGGGCTCTAATAAGTGAATTTGAGGATGGTTCTTTCCTAGGTTTCCCACGATGGCTTCGCAAATAGGAGTAGTCATGGATGCTATCACTGTATCTACAGCGGCCTTTACCGCACCCTGCTTAATGCCCTGCATGACGTTTGCGCGGCGAGTATCCATTTCGCTACTAACTTCTTTGTCGCTCATGTTTTGCTCTCCTTTGAGAATGCAATCCTTTGATTGTATTAATAATTATATTAATCTATACTATTAGTAGCTGGTAGAAACTCTACTAATATAACATATATATGCTGAGAAAATAGGGAGGCGCTATGCTTGATTCAAATGAAATTCTAAACCGACTTTTAAAAAGGGCTGATGAGGAAGGCCTGAGTGCCCCAGTACTAGACGAGAACCCCACTGTTCCTGGAATTCCAACCAATATGGATCCCAACGATAAAGACACTACTATTATCCCTATTGATCAATTAAACGATCTCAGGCGCAGCCTTATTAGTGCGGTAGGAATAGATGACGATGATGTCTTTGAGGGCGTATCTAAATCCGAAATAAAGGCCCAAGAGGCCGACCTTCGGTATCCAGCTAAAACTCTCGATGTGCCAGAGGGAGCATACGGCGATTTCCCAGCAGACCTGCCTGCGCTCTATGAGAATTCCGAAAGAACCGAAGAGGAGATTGGACGAGTATTTGCTCCAGCTGACAGTCCAGATGGACAGCGCCAATTAGAACAAATAAAACATAAGGAAAAGAGAAATGTCTCTCCTTATGCTGATACCAAAATTACTCAGGATGAGAAAGTTCCTATGCCGACCGAGCCGGACGCCTAGCCGGGATCGGAGCGGCCGAAAAAATCCTGGTTCATTACCTTTTAAGAAACAGTCCGGCTAATCCGGGCTTTTTCTTTTTATTCTTAATTAATTTTGAAGTGTCTACAAAAGCAGATCTGAAACGTGTGAGCTTGCCACTGGCTTCTTTTAGTAAGGCATCTCCTTTTCCCTGTAAGCTCTCAGCTCCATTCGCATCCAAAACCACTCTGCTGTGTACCTGACTGCCGACACGCAGTGCAAGAGCAGCGGGGAATTGAGCTTTGAGCAAGCCAGTAATCACATCCCTTGATGGGTGCTGCGTGGCTGCAATAATATGAATACCGGCTGCTCTTGACTTAGCTGCTAATGAGCATAGCTTGGAATTAAATCCAGATTTTTTGTCCCTTACCAAATCAGCCAACTCATCAATAATTAGAACAATAAAAGACATCTCTCCACCCTGTGCGCGGTATTCTAAGATATCCCTGCAGCCCTTGCGTGCCAGGCGCTCTAAACGCGCCTGCATGGTCTTTTCTAAATCATCGATGACTTCTATAGAGCCCTCTAAGCAGTTCGCTATAGAGTACCTGAGGGCCTTACGGAGCGTTCTAGATCTCTCGTAAACACCGAACTCAACCAGTTTGGGATCAATAAGCGCAAGCCTGATGCCGTGAGTGGCAGAATGTAATTGTATGCTGCGAATCATGGCGTGCAATGCTACGCTTTTGCCACTACCAGTTACTCCTGCCACAAGCAAGTGCGGGATCTTTTGTAAGTCAACCACTACTGCCTTGTCCATATCCTCCACCCCCAAACAAAGGGGGATGTTCATGCTATGCAATGTAGCTTCGCTATCAAATCCAATATCTTTAGCAAGAAGGTCAAATTTGATAAGGGGGTGCTCGTCTGTCATTATATCTATACGGACAGTTCCATCTAGGCGGCCGTCAGAGCTTCTACTAGGCATAATAAGCGGGCTGCCAATAGCACGCATTGACATTGCTATTTCTTGAGAATATTTCTCTATTTTAGATACTTGAACGCCAGGGCCTGGTTCTACAAAGAACCTCTGTAATGGGCCTTTGATTGAACAACTTACTACCTTTGTATCTTTTATTTTGAGACTAACGAATGCATCATTCAAACGGGCAATGTGTTCTTCGCTATCTGCCATAGCTAATTCCTAACTAATGAGTTAATCTAACCCATTGATTTCATTAAGATAGTTATCCTTGCTGTGAGCGCCTACTATTAACTTAACCAGCTCCCCGCCCTTGAACACGCCCAGTGTCGGAATGCTTCTAACTCCTAATCTTTTAGGAGTCTCATTAGAGTCAATGTCCATCTTGTAAACCTTGCAACCCAGCTCACTGCCAAGTTCTTCCAAGACGGGAACCACTGCTTTGCAGGGGCCGCACCAATCAGCATACATATCAAGAAGGTAAAAATCATCACTAATATCTTCTAACTCTGCATCACTTATTTGAATCACTGGTCGCCCTCTGATACCTTTTCACGGCACCTGTTTTTGTTTTTTTCTTTTTTCTTATCTTTATGAATGCCCGCACCATTACGATCCCACGCAGCAATAGCTACATAGTTTCGGGTTTTAATTTGTTTATTGTTTATACGCATCATAAAGCTCTATATAATTAACTTCGCTCACTGTAAGCAACAACTGGATCGCGTCAAGCATCGTATAGGAAAACCTCCAAACCCAAGGGCGCCGGGGCTCTCTGTCAATGGGAAAAAGATAATATCTGCCATTTATAGATAGCTTATCCATTGCCCAGCCTAACTTTAACATAGGACAATCATCCATTGCTATCTCAAAGCTATCCTTTCCGATATAGAGCCGGGCATCAGTAGTCATTAATTAATAGCCTATTTTATTAATAGGGCCTTAGGCGACCTGCTGCGTCACCACTGTGTTTTCTCTAACTGACTCCCGAGCCACGTCGCCTATTTGGCAAAGTAAGCTGCTGAAGGAGTTAATATCCTCAATATCGATTATCAAATCGACTCCAGTGCCTGCCCGGCCCTTTCTTCTTCCGCCAATCACAACTACAGTCTTTCCTTTTAAATCACCGTGATACTCATTGTTTTGAGCCATATAGTTCTTAACAAGAGGAATGCAATCAGAGTAAGACTTGTAATCCTCCCCTTCTTTTACGGGCTGTATGTCTAGCGGCTCCAGCTCGCCTGTTTTGGGATTATGATTAAAAAACATTCGTTGAATGAGATCCCTCTTGTCTTCGTGTTCTTCTCCAATTGGGCCTTGATTGTCTCTGACTTTAAATGTCATGATTTTTTCCTAAAAAATTATGTGCCTCAGCATTCGATCAGTAGTATACCTTATACTCGCGAAACCTACTACGTAATTAAGATCCTTTTTGATAGTGTTCAGGGCCCTTGCTTTGTGCGCATCAATAGCTCCTATTGTGCCATCGCCCCATGAGTAATACCGGTCACTTGTAAGCAGGGCATCAACACTGGTCAAATGATCTGGAGTGATTTCGGAGGCTTTCATCCACATAGTCTTTACTCGCTCTTCACCTTCAGCTGAGAAGAGTACTTGATTTACATCAAGCAATCTTACATTGGAAACAAACCCAGGTGACCAGGCATTGTGTTCATAAACTCCCTTCCCACCGGCCTCATACCCTACATGCCTTAGATTTTCTAAAAAAGGATTATTAGAGTGCCGCATATGTATTGTTTGAAGATTATTGCCATCACTACTAATTTTATCAAGCATGTCAGTGGCATACTTCGTTTTATCTTCAAAATTTGCAGGAACAAGCACCATGCTAATCGCCATTATTCTCACCTATAATAATTCTTAAAAAAGTTCCAGCCAAAGCACATCCTATGATGAAATCACAATATACTATTTTCATTTTACTTTTATCACTTGGCCGCATTTAGGAGTAAAAGAGCTATCTCCAAATACAATCCATAAAGTCGGCAGGTTAATATCTATCAACTCAGTACTAAATTCCCCATCTGTAAAAACAATCAATGAGTCAGAGTTTTTAGCTAGCTCCAGGGCGGGATTCATATCCGTCCCTCCAAGTCCTTGAAAATTTATTTTATTACATACTACACTCAGGGCCCTAACCTCAGTGTCGCACTGATATATAGTACATGAAAATTCTTTATCTAACCACACTAACTCTGCTGCTATGTCATCCAAGAAAGGAATCATAGATGCAGAGGTGTCTACTATGACTAAGGCCTGCTTTTTATCACCAAAACGAATTCTTTTTAAGCTTGGAAAGCCCAGTCTTCTTGAATAGCGCAATCTGGACACCCTGTAATTACTAAGGGACGTTCTGCAGAATTGTTTATAAGCTGCGTGCCACTTGCTTAAGCCAGAGATATGTTTGGCAATTAACTTATCGCCGGCTTCTGTCCCAGCCAAAGCATCTCCTATGCTGGTATCAGCAATAGGCTGTTTTCGGTACTCGCTGGACCAGCCAGTGTGGTCTGAGCTCTCTGGCAAATCACTATCTAATATTTTATAGTAATGCTCTGCTGATAGAAGAGGCTCCAAGCCATGCGTCGAAGGGTCTTCAAACCCCTGTAAGTGGTCATAGGTGTTAGACAGTATGGAATTCACAGCCATATCACATGCCGCATGCCACTTTCTCTTATTGAGCTTACAAGCCCTGCCAGACCAGTGTCCTAAATAATAATGCAAATACTCGTGTACTACCCACCAGTGCTTTGCGACGGGGCTTAACTCTGCCCATCTTGACTGATCATATTCTAACACAAGCCCCTTATCTTCGACAGCTAATCGTACCGGGAATGACAGACTTGCCTCTTTACAAGCAGACCCCCTTAATGATGCAGCTATTGCAGGCTCCCTTAAATTTAGAACAGATAAAAACTTCTCATCAAAGTGAGGCGCTGTCATGCATAATTCTCGCAATATCTTTTCTATAACCCAAGGCACTTACCCTCTCTACCTCGCTAGGCCTTAGCCTTGATATGAGGGCCGCCAGTAGCTCCCTAGATGCCATTATTTTTTTCAAAGCTCTTTTTGCAGAAGCATCATCTCTTGTAGGAAAGGCCTTTGCTATAGAGGGTATCAAACGGCTGAGGTCAACAAGGGAGGCATCACTATCTTCTTTGTTAAATACCTCATCCAGCGTTAATACTTTTTTTCCATTATTTTCTACCCACTCGCACAAACTAGCTGTTGCCTCCTCTCCGATAAAAGGCTTGCAAAAAACAGGCATAAGAAGCGGGTCAAAATTCTTAATTTTATTAAGGAAGTCAGAAAGGTCTGACCACGTACTGCGACAAGGAATTTGCCTATCTGGAATTCCAACTAACTCCTCAGGAGTGTCCAGCTTGCTAGGGTTTTGTTTTATGTAATCTATAACTAGATTATGGCCATGTCTTCCAACTTCATACTCTAGCCACTCTTGTACTGTAGGAGCATAGTCAATCACGGCTAGGCGGCGCACCACTCCTTGATCAAGCTGTTCTCTCATGTACCCCGCACCATTGGCAGTGGCATATATCTCACAATCATCAGGGAGTTGGCGGCCACCAGCAACCCTTTCTAAAAGAAGCTGCATGGCAATGGGCTTCATCTCTCTTGAGCAGAGGTCTAGCTCGTCCACTAATATAACGGACCCCTGAGAGGGCCACCAAAATGGCTTGGCGTATACCGTAGTGCCATTTGCAATGTAGGGCATCCCAGCTATATCTCCCGGCTCATATTCAGCCAGGTTGAGCAAAATAAAATCTTTATTTGCTTCGGCAGCCACCTGTCGCACAAAACTAGTCTTGCCCAAACCAACGGGCCCTCTTAGCAATCTAGCCTTATGCGCAGGGATAAACTTGCAAAATGTTAGAAGTTCATCTTTATTCATTCCTGATTCGCTGGGCGTTCGTCAGGGACGTTGACGCCTTGTTCACGTAGAAAATTAAAGATTTCCACTTGAGGAATAGTAGCGCTTAGCACAAACCGAGAGCGATCATGGCTCCTATTTGTAAGTCCCAGCTTTCGAGCCATGGCCAGCCTTGCCCGGCCACTTGCAGCCTTTCGGCCTATTTTTCTAGAAAATCCTGGCTCACCTGGATTACAGCGAGCTACTCCAACATGATACTCATCACCTGCTTCGATAGAAGCTACTGTCCCTACTAAATGGCCATCGCCATTACGAACATGAGAGACCTGTGGTACGGTATTCGTGATCCGTTCATCCAATTGCCAACGATCCTGCATTCTTATCTCCCTTTGCATTTTTGACCTAAGAAACTCCAATGCCATGGTTCGGATTTAACATCATTAGCAAATCCGTACCTGCAAGCATTTTTTCGCATCCATCTCATTACCTGCCCGTCATACCTAATATCAACTGACAAACCCTCTTGGTGGGTTGATCTGCCAGGAGGCGCTGCCTTTCCAGGGTGTCTCTTCCAAATGGCTCTCTGTTGCCAATACTCTCTGAAGGCGTAATTAACATGTATGGCAATGCCGTCTCTCAGGGCGTCCCTACTTAGCTGTTTCCAAGACTTAGCTGCCGAACAATCTAGCACCAGGGTTTGATTGTAAGGGTCTTTTCCGCCAATTGGAGTAACTAATAGGGCCTTTTTCTTCCCAGCTTCATACCCGTATACTAGCTCAGAACTAACCATGCTGCATGGGGGCATGCTTTTCTGGGTTCGAATATAATGAGCCTCGTATCCTGCAGCAGAAAAGCTAACTGAGCTAGACACTAGGAAGGCCATACTAACTAAAAACATATTTGCTCTCTTATTTAAAGAAGGTGCGGGTTGCGCCCAGCAAGGAGCTTTTCACCCTGTTTTTTAAGCTCTTCTTTTCAACCGTGGTTTGAACAGGAACTAATATGATTTGGGGCTGCTCAGGCAAGGGAGAGCTCTCTGCTTTTGCTCTTGGCACAGGGTTCACTTGGGGCAGGCTAACTTCGTCCCACTCTCTAAATGTCGAGGGATCCTTGGTCTTGATTATTACCCTGATAGCATCCCATACTATCTTAGTAAAAAAGGGCTTGCCTCCGAATCTTAGTGTGCCAGATATCCCGCCTTCGTTATATTCAAAATCAGGTAGGTGGAACATATGACTCCATTCCAAAGAAAATGTTTTCTCTCCCTTTAATCTTGGAGGAATAATATTGTCTGGATGGCCTTCTACTACGGTAGTAACCAGGTCTGAATGCACAAGAGAGGAAAAATATTCTAGCTTGTCCTTGTTTCCACTGGGTAGTTCATGTTTAAAAAGCTGAACTTCTTTTACTTTTTTCTTAGAAAAATCGACATGGATAACTTGGTGCTCATTCATTATCTTCGTTCGTTTCTTGTAATTTAGGGCAGTGTACTAATCTTGTATCATCAGGGCCTAGTTTGTTATCGCCAAACCAGTAGCCTTCCATTTTTCCCTTATCCACAGTGCCAATACCTTTTTCCCAGCGTCGCCTTATCACTCCGCAGTACTTGCATTGTTCATGTACCAGGTTATCCCTGCCTCGCTTTCTTCCTTTAAGAAACCAATTGCTCCACTCATAGGGGGCAATTGATTGTACCTTCCAGGAGTGACCGTCTTTTTTATGTTTGCGCAAAAACTGACGGATATGGGCGGGAGTGACCTTGTCATTAATTGAATCGAAGACATCTTGTGATAGCCTAGAATTTCTTTCTTCTAGCAGTTCTTTTTCTTTTTTCGACTTAGCGGCTGCCCGGCTTTTAAAGCCGGCATAGCCTAATGACAGGGTTCCTACTACTACAATGCCTATTGTCTCAATCATAATCATGCCTCGTAAATACACCGTCCTTGATCAGCCAGCATGGGTCAAAGAAGCAATGTACAAAAACAGCATTAAGAGCCACAGCTCCCTCTAGGTTCGCCCCTCTAAAATCCACATGGCTTAAAACAGCATAGTAAAAATTAGTGTGACGCAAGTCGCAGTTTAAAAATGACGTGTTCTTTATAGAGCAATTACTAAAGGCGGTGTCAACCAGAGATGCTCTGTAAAAATCAGACATATCTATCATGCAATCGGTAAATTCAGCTTGGCGCAGAATTGTTTCTCTAAACTCAGATTTCGAGATATGTGCACTACGAAGGTCGCACTTAATCATAGTGCAATTGTTAAACCACGCGCCAAGTATTCTGCGATCAGGAAGGAATGTGTTCAAATTAAGTTTTGATAAATTAAGACCTGATAAATCAACATTGCTTAATCCGTTAGGAGTTAACTTTCTCAGCTCTAGCGATGTCGTTTTTTCCATATTTTTCCTATTGTTGGCAGCCTTTATGCGCTGCCATAATTTATAAGCGGACATCCAACATCCTAATCTGAGTAGTTGATTACCTGCTGTAATTCATTAAAAGGAATGTTCCACGCATTTTGCAAAACTTTTCTCATCATCCTACTACCTATTGTGTTGAGAGAATGAATGATGACATTGGGCATTTGCGGAGTTTTAGAAAGCTGAAGCGCTACTTGTAATCCCGTTGGAGGCACCCTACTTGTTTTCTGCCAAATGTCATAGCGCCTCTCAGAAGCGTGTTGGCCGCTCTCGGCTGCTTCTAAATGCAATGGATGAAGGTCATGATCTAAAAACACCATGCTCCAGTTGCTATTCAGCTGGCTCAATGCATCATCTCCAGTCATAGCGTAATAAACATCATGGCCCTGAAAAGCCTTTTTGAACCAGG
>Ga0114934_10000255_pt1 | contig 33789 bp, 53 predicted proteins | sample 4SBtaG_2_FD_99695 | JGI IMG/M metagenome (GOLD analysis project Ga0114934, IMG submission 99695) | Deep subsurface microbial communities from Kolumbo volcano to uncover new lineages of life (NeLLi) - 4SBTROV10_white metaG | ecosystem: Environmental > Aquatic > Marine > Volcanic ...
AAGGAGGAAGAGTAGGTTGTGCTTGACCCCCACTCCGTAACGCTGGGATCTCATTATTAAGAGTAGCTGTTTCAACAGAAAGTCGAGACAAATCTTGAGTTGCTTTAACAAGTTCCTCAACATCCCCATTTTCATATGCAGAAGAATATCTTTTCTTAGCTGCATCCAAATCTGTCGAAACTCGACCAGCGTATTCCTTTCCATAATTTTCACTTAATTGTGTTTGTTGCTGTTGCAAAGAATCATTTTGTGCCTTTATACTTCTTGCATATTGAAGAGCCGCATCTTCACGGCGTTCAGCTTCACGATATTTAGCGGTGAGTTTATCAATTCGTTTCCGAACACCTGAGCTATAACTCTCCAATTCTTCATCAGATGGAAGTTCATCAGAAGATTCTTCAACTTCAGCTGCCTCAATAGTTGGTTGTCCAGAAGCATCATCATCTTTGAGATTAATCTCAACAGCTTCCTCTTCTTCTAGTTCAATAGTTTTTTCATCATCCGGCATGGGATTTCCACTCCATGTTTGTCGTTACAATAAGCTGGCATTTTACAAAAGTAAAGATTTATGTATGTACCAGATAAGAAGGATCCTCTACTACTCCTAAAATTTCATCATCATTCAAGAGGCGTAGCTCTCCATCGTCAATTTTAAAACGAGACCCAGCATATCGCCCAAAAATAACCCAATCTTTTTCTTTACACCATGCGCCTCCAGGATATCTACTTTTATCCTTATACGCATCAGGGCCAACGGCAAGAACATATCCTACCACAGTAGCTAACTGCTCACGTTCATGAACTTCATCAGGTATTTCTACACCCCCCTTACTTTTCTTAGGAGGAATATAAGGCATAATAAGAATGCGCCACCCTGTAGGTGTGGGCAACTTTTCCATTTCTGTTTTAGGGGCACTTGTTTTTTCTTCCAGTGCTCCATTAGAAGGAGGATTATTGACTTTGGCTAAACGCTGGGGGACGAACAATGTGCCCGACATTATCATCATTTCCTTTCTCTAGGATTTCTTTAATATCTTGGGATATGGCCCCAAGTGCTCTAATTTCTCCCATTAAAGCCCGATACTGTGCCATATCAGTTAACTCATTATTCAATAAGAGTTCACTGATCTGATGCTCTCGTGCCTTAATTTCTTTATGGAGTCGCTCACCAAACCAAACTGCATCCATTAGCGCACCCCTCTAAAAGTTACTCCTTGTGTAGCGGCTCCGCCACCACGAGATTTACCTTTAGGTTGCCTTTGAGGAGGAGAAGGATTTTTCTTGTAATCTTCAATCTTTCCACTCCAATCATCCATGGGTTTCTTTTCCATAACAAGTTCCCCATCAACTTTATAAAGTGGCCCAAAAGGGGACTTCACTGTTTCACTCATTTTGAAACTCCTTTAAATTTTTCGAAGGATCTCATCCCTCCTAAACCTAGCATCCCCAAAAGAACAGGCATCATAAGGGACATATCAACTTGAGGTAGGGTAACTAGATGCCCTGTGTGAGCTAGCCAAAAAACTAATATGGGCTGTATAACGTATGTGTATGCTAATGCAAACCCACATGTCCAACCCACAAAAGGTCTCCACCCCGCTACAAAAATACTTCGATGTTGTCCTTCGGCTTTGTTAACTTCTATTTGAGCAATATCAACTTTAGCTAAATGTTCAGCAAGTCGAGTTTCTATCTCCCGTTCTGCTTTTGCACGAGCTTCTTTATCTTCTGGTAAAAATCGACCAATGACATCCCCCACAATAGGAAGAAGACTTGGGAGCAAACTTGCTAAAGGGAGAGGCATTATGTTTCATCCATTGGCGTGTCCAATATTGAATCTTCTTCTGTAACTAACGCACAGTAAATATCAATTACCTTATATCCTTGTCGGGAATAAAACTTAAAAAGATCTTCTCGATCCTTTCCTACCTGCACAGCACACTCTTCTCTAGTTTCAAAAGGTCCAGTAGCTGCAATTTTATACAGGGCATTCGTAGGAATTCCCATATTGTACATAATTGCAATAGCTAGCCAAAGTTTAAGCACTTTAATTCACTGTAATAGTCTCATGAGATTTTCGAGGTTCTTGCGCCTTCTTTTTTTCTAAGTCTAATTTATCTCGTTGAACATCAATACGCTCTGCAGCCTGAGAAGAATCTTGTCGTAATTTTGCTTCTTCTAAGCCCATACGTCCCTGTTCCCTTTGAACATCAAAAGCCAACCGAGCAGCAGATTCTGCTTCCTTACGTTGCATCTCTCGTTCTTTTAATTGAAGTTCCTGCATACGGATTTGTACAAGTGGGTCAATACCTGATTCACCTTGTTGCGCAGCAAACGCTTGGGCTTGTTCGCTTATTTGTGCAGTTGCTTGAGCGGCTGCTTGGGCAATTTGATTTTCCAATTCGGGGGGTAACTGTTCCCCTTCTTCTGGCAACGGCCTACCAATCATTCGCTCTACTTCCTGGCGATACTGCATAGCAAAGTGTTCTTGGATATGACTTTGAAGTACAAGCATAGCTTGCTGATTATTTTGAAAAATAGGATTTTGCATAAAAGCCATATGAGCCGCTATATGTGCGCCATGATCCTGGAAGATAAACGCTTTAACTGGTTTCCCTACTAACGCATCTGCATTTTCAGTGGCCGGATCTTTTGAATTCTCAGGTTCATCAGGGGGCAAAATATCCTTGATATTTTGTGTACCCAATGCTTGGTACATTCGAAAATAGGCTTCTCGTAAATTATGAATTTGAGGAGCAGAAGTGGCCAATTGTAATTGTGTCTGAGCCAACATAACCCGTTGGGCCATGGAAAAAACATTTGGATCACTGTGCGGTACTATGTCAATTTGATCACTAAAGTCATTAACTTTAACAAGTCTCTCCCCACCCGCAACTTCATAGGGATACTCCGAAGGCAAATACTCAGCAAAGGTTTCTGCCAAAAGTCTAAACTCGATTTTTTGAGCATAATGGAGGCGCTTATGAATAGCCGACATTACTTGCATGCCACGCTCTAATAAAGCTACCGTTGTCCCAACAGGCATTGCCTCATTCATGTCGCCTGTTTGTAATTCAGTGATCGCAGCAAAACGCCGCCCAGAATCAACTAATACCCCAAGTAGATTTAGTAGAGTACCCGAAGGTTCTTTATAAGGAAGTGGTAACAAAGAATCTCGTAACGCAGAACCAGGAGCGTCTACATCTCTCCATTCTCCAGGTTGTAATGGGTCATCTTCATTTCGGACTCGTAACCCTCGAGCTTTAAATCCTGCAGGTAAATTAGCCAACGTCCCAGCGTCTATCAATTGACGAAGTAGACTTGTCGCCGATTTACTCAGGCCACCAATCATATGGATTAGGCCAAACCCATAGAATCCCAATCCTGGTAGGAATTTATAATGAACAAAGTATTGTTTCTTTGCTTGAGTCTCATCCTTTTCTTCCCAGTTTCGACGAATGGAAAGAATTTTAGAACAGCCCTCTTCCAAAGTTACAATATAGGGGGATTGAATTCCAAGGGGTTCCCCAGTCTCATCTAATTCCTCATGCCCCAATAGCTCTAAATCTACATGACACTCTAAAATAGTCATGATATCAGGGGTAAGGTATTTTGTGGGATGCAGCCCCTCTAATTCGTCCACCTTTTTTGTAATTTCTGAAGGATCAGGGGAAGTTGGTATAAGTTCAATATCTCTATAGAAACCTGAAAGTTGAAGTTTACGCACATCATTTGTTTTCATTTTAATGACATGGGTAATTCTTGAAGCCGATAAGAGATCTGTTGTCTCATAAGGAACAACAAGGTCTTCTGATGTAATAAACTTTGAAACGGCCCGATTCAAATTTTCATCATAGTAAACTTTTTTAAACGAAGAACCAGATAAAGGAAGGTAGAAAAGCATCTGATCTAACTCAGGGTCAAACTCCTGCATTACCTCAGTAATCTGATAGTTCATAAAATCTTTTACACGAGTTGCTTGAGAAGTTCGCTCTGGAGAAACCTTCCCTACAATTCGAGTATCAACTGGACCCCCCGCTGGAAGTAATTCTTTATAAGCGGAAGCCTGAAATTGTGCAACTGCTTCGGATAATAGGGGATGGTAAACTCCAGAAGCCCCCTGAAAAGGTTGCGTCCGTTCTTCATTATCCATCCCTAAAAGATTTAATCCTTCACTATAGGAATTCTCCCAATCTTTGCGACTGTCCTTATCCTCTTTATAATTATCAATGAGTTGCGAGGCCAACCGATCAAGATCACGTTGGTCCATATCCTCGGATAAATTACGATAAAAATCTGGTTCAAGGGGTTCTTCCGTAACTTCTTCTCCAAAAGCTACAATAACATTCCCCTCCTCATCTGGAGGTTGCATATCGCCAATCACCTCAATCTCAATATCTTCTGTACCAAGATTAGGTAAATCAGCTAAAACTTCATCCGCTGCTAATGGAACATCTGTACGAATGGGTCGTTCTATATCCAAGGCAGGAAAAATTGGGTCATCAGCCATTATTTTTTCTTTCCTTTAGAACCTTTCTTCTTCTTCTTTTTCTTCTTGCTCTTTGGGGGACGCCCACGCTTAGTACCATAAGTTCCGGGTCCATAAGGCATCACTATGCCCTCCTTGTCTTACGTTTAGATTTTGAGTGTTTCCTAGCCAAATATGCTCTATAAGACTTTTTAGCTTTTTTAAGAGTATCATATACCCCACCCCCAAAAGTCCATCCACCTTTTACTTTTCGTATTGGCATTTTCTAGTTGGCTACTCTAGGCTAAAATTCTTAATTTGAAAAGTTATTTTGGGCCTCCATTAAATTTATCACGAAGTTTGTTGCAATAGTCCCATAAAGCAGAAACCTGCTTTTGTATAGTTGACATTTCTGCTTCTAACTTAACCGTTCGAACATAAGTGTCTCGTTTTATAATTTCATCTACATCTTTACGAAGTTCACCAGTTTGCTCGCGCAATCGTGTGAACATAACAATGATTAAACCAATAAAAACAATTTGATGCCAGTATTCCTTGAGTAAATCCACTACCGATGCCCTGAACCTTCATCTGTAATAAACTCAAACCCTGTCCCACAAGTTGTGCACCTGAAACTCATATCATCATACAAGAAAAAATGAGCTGTGATAATATCATTTGCCTCACATACTTCACAAATAAAAGGTTGCCCCTCTATTTCTTTAGATGAACCTTTTTGTTCTTTTTTAAAAGGAAGGACATCACTCATTAATTTCACCAATTTCCTCGTAAGTCTTGCCCATCAACTCTTGAAATTCAGGTGGATCCATAGTCAAACCAAAAGCACCATTGAGTTGTACTATACAATGTAGCTGTACTAAAGGTTTGCCATCTAAAAAATTTTGAAAGAGACGATAGGCCACTAATGCATAGTCTGCATGATGACGAGACTTGAACACTCGTACCCCAATAATCTCACTCTTTTCTATACTGTTGGCTTCTAAAAGATGTGCAATTTCATCAGAGGTCATATCACGGTATTCAACGGTCCACCGTAACTGCCAATATTTGGTTAAGTGATCAAGTTCAGTATCCGCAGACCCACAAGGGCTAATCGCTCCCATTTCTGGGGGTTCGTGATTGGCAACAGCCACTGAACTCATAAGAAGGAATAAAACTGCAAGTAAAAATTTTGCTGTCAGCCTCATGACTCGTGTGCTCCATTTACTAATAGTAAGTGTATCTTCTACGGTATCCCGAGTTTTCTTCTTTGTAATCCTCCGGATGACCAATAAATCCACCTTGGCGAAATCGTAAAAGTGCTTGAGTCATTGAATCAACCAAATCATCATGCTCACCATTGGGGAATTGTGCACATTCTTCAATCATCTCTTCTGCAAAACTTTTCTTTGGTGCCCAAATCATGCCACTTTCAAAAAGAGGTGCAACCGCATTTACTCTTGCGTATTTATCTTGGCCCTTTCCTGGCGTAAAATTCATTACAGGGATGCCCATTGCGCGAAGTTCCTGGGTTAATGGGGAACCACTCGCTTTGGCTTCTATGATGACAATATCAGGTTCCCAGTAATGATAATTTTTCAATGCCACTCGTTTTAATTCAGGGAATTCATACCGCCCTTTCACAGAATCTAAAAGAATTAAATTTGGTCCTCCATCTTCAATGGGAAAAAACACCCCCCACGTTGAGATAGCGGAATAATCAGAATATTCTTTTTTCAAAAAAGCAGTATCATAAGATTGAATAATGTACTCCAATCCTGGAACTGACTCTTTATCCCAATCTTTCCACCAATCCCGTTTAAGAATACTGATTGCATCAGCCGTTGGCCGTTGTAGCCACTGTGCACTCCATTTTTGTGGGCTTAAACTAGCCTTCACCCCGTCCAATTCCTTACGATTCCAGAACTCAGGCCAAAGTACCTTGTCCGAATCAAGGATAGCAGGGAACTCAATTACCTCCCATTGATCAGCTTTGGAGTCATAAGACTGTTGCCTTAAAACTTTAGCAGTCAAATCTCGCTCACTCCACCGTGTCATTACAACTACGATGGCCCCTCCTGGTTGCAATCTTTGGCGGGGGCCGGAGGTGTACCATTCATAGGCATTTTCCATTGCGGCATCGCTAAGTGCATCTTGCTCGGAATGAGGGTCATCAATAATCAGTAGATCCGCGCCACGTCCGGTAATCGCACCGCCCACACCACTGGCAAAGTATTCACCGCCTTGGGTGGTGGTCCATCGACCAGCAGATTTACTATCCGCGCTCAAAGTTACTCCGGGAAAGACTTGTCGAAATTCTCGAGAGTCAATCAAGTTACGCATCTTCCGTCCGAAATTCATGGCCAATTCGCCCGTATGCGTAGTCTGAATAATTTTGAGTTTTGGATTCCTACCTACCAGATACGCGGGAAAAAGGTAGCTTGCAAATTCTGACTTTGTATGACGCGGAGGCATGTTGACAATCAGGCGTTTGAGTTTCCCATCGGCCACTTCCTGAAGTTTTTGGGCAAAGACCCGATGGTGTTTGCCTTCAATAAAGTCAGGCCAAACGTGAGTTACAAAACGCAAAAATTTTGCTTGGGCTTCTTCGCTCAGCTTTATGTCATTTAGCCGAGTACGAATTGCAAGATATTCTTCAAGTTGCTCTCGACTAAGGTTTTGTAACCTTGCGTCTAACTTTCGATTCTGAAGCGCCACTAGTTGTAGTCCTTCCTGACCGCTTGAAGTTTAAAAAATCTGCTGCCTCTGCTGTATCCGCAAAGCACTGCATAAACCGCACGGGGTCATCGGTCTCTGGGTCAATGATTGCCGTTATACTAGCGCCATATTTCTGAGGAAGGTAGCCTTTTTCATTTGCGTAGTCATCATAGAGTTTGTAGCCCCGAGCGCGAGCCGCCCAATAGATCCTTCCCGATTCCGCATTTTCCGTTTGAAATAAGGCCCATTGGTGTCTGTGCCCACTAATATATAGGTGGGCTTCTGACCCAGAAAAGCGAGCGCGTCGAACCTGAGCGTGGAGCGGGTTCCACATACTATGTCCTGGCATATCATGTGCCCCTATTATTCGAGCCTCGTTTCCGTTTGGAAATTGTAATTTTAAATTGGCATTCCAGTTTTCTGCAATTCCCCCCTTCTTGAGCCACTCTATCGGGTCCGCCGCATTTGGAAGCCACATATCATGGTTTCCCTTAATTAAGCACAGCCAGTCGACTTCACCCAATAGCCATTCTACTAATTGCCAAGCCTGAACTGCCGACGTTTCCTGGTAGGCCCAGAGTCTTTGTAAACGGCCTATCCAGTTATTACTCACGTCACCAAGGTTTACCGCCCATAGGCAATCGGTACTATTGATTAAGTCTATATCCAAACGCAAATTGTCCCAGTCGCAATAGTCATCGTCAATGTGGGGGTCTCCAAAAAATGTAATCCCCACGGCCCCCTGTACGTTTACTTTTATGGGAATCCACTCTCGGGCTACTTTTGCCTCGAACCGCTTGCGACTACGCGTGGTCAAATGCTCTACTAGGTCTTCCGTAGGCATTTCCTCCGAAGGGAGGGTGGGCAATGTGTATTCTGATTTGGAATCAGGATCGTTTTCTAAAAAATTTTCTTCCTCACTTTCTCTAAAAAATTCTAACGCCTCCATTCTTCTGCCGATAGCGTTTGGAGTGACCTTTAATAAAATTGCTGCCTTCTTTCGTCCATGTTTTTTTAAAATTTTTTCTGTCTCTTCGAGTTCTTCCTTTGTTAGTTTCGCAGCCATAATCCCTCCTTTTAACTAAATCTCTCCCCTTTAACCGTTATTACTGGACAAAAGTAAAGAGAAATTTTACCATGGGATTTGGAACATGGAGAAATGTAATAAACTGGAGCCAACCTTTTGGGGAGGGCGGGCGGGCGCGGGCGCTGCCCTGCGGGGGGGTGCCCCCCTTGGGGGTATGCATATAGGTTGAGGCTTGGCAGGGACCCCTCGATCCCTGTCAAGCTATAGTTGTTATAGGCTTTGCCTATAGGGTAGCCTAGTAGGAACAGTAGCCAGGTAGTTCTAGCATGGCGTCTTCAGGTATGTGTGGTAGGTTAGCCGCCTTGCACCAATTGGCATAGGCTTCGACGGGTATGCCATCAACCCAGCCTTTAACCTTGTACCATTTGCGAAAGGCCCTTGCTATGGCTAGGTACTCCCAATGGGTAAGGCTACGGGTAGGCTGATGTATTGCGTCGGGTAGTGGTAGTAGTTGGGTGCGTGCAGGTAACCGTGGGCCTGCCCAATCCCATGCTTCGCCGGTGTCTGTCATCATGGTGTGTTACCCCTTATAAGTAACGGGGGGCAACGTGCCCCCCGCCAAGCCGCTAGGCTATTTGTTAGCTACTACCTTTAGGTAGCTTGTGCCGTATGTGCTAGCGCTAGGGCTAAAGCCGCCATATACCGCTGCTAGTACGTCGTCGTATGTGTTGCCGCCTAGCTTGCCTTCCTCAATGGCCTTGCGTAAGGCAGGGAATGTAATAGGCTTGGTAAGCATGGCCATGATAGTGGCACGCTTGCCGGTACGCTTGCGTAAAAATGGGTGCAAGGCACCTGCCGTGATGTTTTGCGGTGTTAGTACCGCGTTAGGGTTAAGGGCTAAAAATGCGCTAAGGTGGTCGGCCTGTACCTTGGCAGATGCCTTGGCTAGGTCCTCACCTTGTAGCGGCTTGTATACTACTTGGGCCATTTGGCCCCCCTTTCGGCTAGTTGCTACCCGTCATCAGGTAGTAGGCTTATACTAGGGTAAATGGGTGTATATATATACCTATACTGGTAATAGGCTACGCCTATAAGGGGCTTGCATATATGGGCTAGTATGTATACCTATACTTGCTATAGGCTTTGCCTATACCCTGTGGGGCTTGTTATTGCGGGTTGTGGGTTTTGTGGGCGCGGCGTGGGCGCGGGGCGCGGGTACATTACTGACCCACCATCTACCAGATCAAAGCGATCAAAGCGACGACCACTAAGCGACGACCACTAAGCGACGACCACTAAGCGACAGGATAAAAGGGCGGAAGCGACTTAGACGACGGCTTCCGCCCACGGGGTAAAAGGTAACAGTTAGCCGCCCCCAGTTTTAAGAGGCGGCTAACCTTGTCTAGTTACTCAGTACGCCACACCCCTATGGTACCGTCTGGTAAACCGCGGGTTGCTGCTCTCTTCTGGCGGTGATGTAAAAAGACAACTAGCCCGTTAGCCTCTTTACGCGTGGTAAATATAACACAGTCACCCACCTCCATTTGGTCACATTCACTATACCTACTTGTTTTTTTACCTGTGGCTGTCCGAACTGGCATAGCCTTATCTTTAATGATCTCCATAGCTTTTACCCCTTATAATCATTAGTTAGTACTATTTAAAGTATAGCCGCCCCCACTAACAACAGTACCGTTATTTACTGTTATTAATCACATTGCGGTCAGATCTATTAGATCATAGAGTAAGGTGAGGTTGGGTGGGGTATAGTAGGGTGGGGTCCAGATCTAAGCGATCAAAGCGATCAAACGACGACGACGACGACGATCAAACGACGACAAAGAAATGGCCCCACCGAAGCAGGGCCAAGTCTCGCGTCCAAAAGGGGAGGACTTAGGACGCGGCACTCAAAGTGATGAATGACGTACCGTAGGATTTAGACGAAGGGCCATAACCACCCGCCAACCCAGCCGCAATATCACGGTGGCCACCGCCAAGAGGCTTGGCAGCAGTCAACAGCTTACGAGCATCAATCGACTTACTCATCAGCACGTTAATATCGTGGCGCTTACCCGACTGGCGTTTGAGGTAGGGAGGAAGCCCACCGTCCTTACCGACTGGGCGTACCGCCGCGCCAGGATTGGCACTAATAAAGGTCTTGACCGCGTGGTCCTGAGCTGCATTAGTCATAACCAAAAATTCCTCAGTGACCTCGAAAGTTACGTTTGATTTGGTAGCCATTTTCTTTCTCCTTTCTGGCTGTACCGTTTAACTATGAAAGAACTATAACCCGCCACTAGTTCAGAGTAAAGCGTTTATTTATGGTCAGACAAATAAGATTATCGGCATGATACCGCAATCCGATTTAACAGACTGTCCCAGTCGTATGGTGCTTCGATCTTGGCCATCGGCTCGATCTCGAGGATGGAAGAAGTCGCAAGCTCTTTGGCCTGTAGTCCAGAAAACAAATAGAGTGGACCCCCCCTCCCCTCTTTTGTTAGAACGAAAGCATTACCCCCAGCACGACAACGACTGAGAAGCCACGATATTTGATGAGGCGACAGAGCGACCTTATTATGTTTCGCTACTTTGAGTTCAATCCAGAATTCACCAAAACTAGCACACCCATTTACATCTGGAACTCCAGGAGACGACCATGATTCAATACGAGTCCAGTGTACATCCGTAACATTCTCGCGTAATAATTTCCAGAGTTTTGATTCAGGCTTCGGTGACATCTTTGAAGTCAGCTTCAACGACTGTAGCCAAGGCCCCACCTGATTCACGATCAAGATCTTGGAGTCGCCTGATTAGATCATCCTTAGACATGGCATTAATATGAGCATGAAGAACTTCCTTGCGATCAACATATAAACCCCCCACCTGTCCGCGATGTTTTTCAGCAGATATCGCCGCACTGAACTGGTTATTCGCAGCAGCTTGATCACGAAGACTAGCTAGGTCATGAATGTGATTCTCGTAGGTGACTTCATATTTCTTTGCCATTTCTTGACGAAGTTCATGAATGTAATTCGCGACGTGAGGGAATTTCCCTATATCAAGAAGTTCTGACGCCCGAACATTAGCCGACCCTTTAGCATATCCTGCACGTCGAGCGGCTTCAGTGTTGGAACACCGACCCATGACTATTTCTTCTGCGAACTTTTTCTGGCGAGGAGTGAGTGGTTTCACAAGAACTGGGTTTACAGTTTCAGTCTTTCTACGTGGCATAGTTCACCTCCTCCCTATAATATAGCTCGAGATCAAGTACATTAGTAGTGATTTGAAGTTCATATTCTGTTGAATACACCCATGTTTTATATTGATACTGAACTGCCAATAAGAACCAATACCACCTACCAATATATCCCAAAGCTCATTGGTTCAAGGACCTAGCCCTCTTGATATTGGCTTATTGGTAAAACCTCCCTCAAAATTTTTTAGAGGACCCTCCTTCTCGAGTTCTATATATAGGACACCAATAATAGGCTACTGGAGTTTACTAATGACATCAAAGATGCCCAGCCCTTTAGCATAGACACCCTCTTTCTTGGCCCACCAAACAATAGTTTTGTTGACCTTACCTTTTGGCAGTTGAAACCAAGGGAAGGCCACATTAACATAGCTACCATCTTTGAGCTGACCGTGACAGTAAGACGTATCCCACCAAGGCAACCCTGGATCGGACAGTAGGCGTAGGCGCACAATTTTGGCCAGCCGTTTATCGGTCCAATCGACGGTTTCTTTTGCTGTATTGGTTACCACTTCGTGATAATTTTTGTAAGAGCCGTATAGCTCTTCGAGATTATTAGTCTCCATTTTATTTACTCCAAAACCCTATTTCGTCATTGGCCAGACGGGCCGCTTGCTCGGCTTGGTATTCGCTGTCCCAGTGAGGAAAGTCCCCGTCGCTTGATACAGTAATAAGGTCACCAAAGTGCTTTTCAGCAAGAACCAGCGCTTTGACAACAAACGCGTCGTAGGGCAGTTGGCGGGTTTTGCAACACGCAAACCATTTACCATCCTCATCCGGTTTTTCTTCTTCGTAGAATGGTGAAAAGCTACGATCAATGCAAAAGGTTTCGCATGGCGGGGAACCATTGAAGTAAACTTGTTCCTCCCCTATAAAGACATCCGCTAAAACTTTACCCTCTTCTTCCATTAGAGGTTTAAGTTCCTCGGTCCAATTACGCCACTCCTTTAGCGGCAGTATAGCTGGCCTACGCCAGTAGTGAGTGTAACCCATTTTACTTACCTCGTTGTTAGTTAACCGTTAATAAAGTATAACCGCCCCCACTAATAGGAGGCGGTTACCTTTATCTAATTACTCGTCATTTTGACAAACCACGTACCAGTCGCCTGTTTCGCCCATACCCGCGTAAATAGCATCGGGTGAGCTAGGGTCAGTAACACTGTCTGCCAACCAATCTGATATTTCTGATGGGCTGAGGCCCAGGTCTTTAACCCACGCCGCGTCTGGTATGGGTGAGTAGCCCTCATCTTCTGGGCTGAGAACCACGTTAATAACATGGCCTTTTAATAATTTATTTGCATCTTGCATAACATTTACCCCTTATTTATGTTAAATTAGTAGTATTTAAAGTATAGGGCTTCAGAGTAACAAGAGTACCGTTACTTTATCCAGTGTACACTTCCCAGTATTCATCATCGGTTTCGGTCTTAGGATGGTGTTTAACGTACGGTTCGAATTCAAAACCATAGGAGGAGCCAATTTTACCCATCAAAAGGTCTCGCATGGCGTGGCACTCCGCGGCAAGTTCACTCGTGTACCCATATCGGCAAAGGTTGAAGCCGATGTAAGCGCCATTATTGAAGAAGGTTTTATCGAGATGCTCATCTAGACCTTCAGGGAATTTTTTCTGGATGAACTGCTCAATGTCCTCCAACTTTTCGATGATGGGCTTGCCATCTTTATATTTTAATTCAGCCATATTGACCTGCCCCTCCACATCTGTGAGGTTCATCTCCTCCTTGAATTTGACTGCCAGAAAACCCCTCTTGACGGCAAATAAGAAGGGCTGTATCGTCGGGCACTAACCCTTTCTCTTCAGCGAGCCGTACTGCCTCATCTTGAAGAAAACAGGCCCAATTATCCCAAGGAGAATCCGCGACATTACTAACCGTAAATGTTCTTTTAGTTATACCTGTTATTTCAAGCGCGGAATTATAATTATAATCAGAATAAATATCATCCTCCGTGCAATACATTCCAAGAACTATCCATTCCGCACCCTCATGAGTATTAGCAACCAGTACCCAATGAGTCACAGCCCCTGAGTCGTCTGTTCCATAAACCCCGTTTTTGACTTCCCAGGTACGCCAGCTTGTATCAGCCATTTTATTACCCACTTCGTTAGTTAACCGTTACCTAATAGTAAGGCGGGGGATTAAGAAGAGTACCGTTATTTAATGGGTATGTTTACGGATGTACATATCTTTTACTCGGCGAGGCAAAACTTTTTCAGCATTACATTTGCTGCAACATTTACCATCGTTGATGGGCCAAGCGTTATGGCCCTGATCCCAAGCCACTTCCCCCGTTTCGGGGTGATACAGTATATCGATTTCGCCGTGACAAATACTACATTCCATTATTTCTTTCTCCTCTTTCCCGGACTAACGCAATCCGATTTAGGCCAGTTTACCTATACATCATCCGTTGGGTGGTGATCCAGTTCGTCCCCAAACAATTCGAATAAATCAATATTTTTAAAGACTTGGGGAATTTCTTTTTCTTCACCCATTGTGACGGTGAGGATGGGAGTACCATCCACCACCTTTAGGGTACCAGTCCATTGCACAGTACCCGTCATACAAGTTAAGAGTGCCATTTTACCCCTCTTTTAGATCGAAGCCACTACTAATAGCATTGTTAGGTTTGTCACCAATTAACTCGAACAAGTCAATATTGATACGGTTATTAGTGATCTCACCCTGTACAGGGTGACAATGTACCTCGATGACTTTTAACACGGGGGTTTTATTTGCCCCATGTATACCGTTTTCCATGTCCAGGTAAATCTCAAACCGAGTACTTTCGTCATCGCCCATGTCATAGGCTAAACCGCCTATTGTACACTCGAGCCTTTTATCGTCAGCCATGTTACCCCTCCTCTCTTTCATCTTGTTTATAGTACCGACCTACTAGCTGGTACAGGTTTACGCAGTTAGCGTCCTTAGTATCGGGGCAGTATTTAAGAGCATTAAACGCCTCTGCCTCGACATCGGCTAAGTTATAAGGGTTGTCAGGATAAGGGATGGGCGGCGTACTATCGTGTGCGTCCATGGCATCCCCCGCTATACGGGTGATTAAAGTGCCAGAACCTACCCCTGTGTCTGCCACAACGGCCCACTCTGTACCTATATCCACCCCATCTTCGAAGCCAGTAAACGTCCAGACATCTGGGCCTAACTGCCTTACTAATGTTTTTGGAAATTTATCAGACATATTTTACCCCGTAAGTTATGTTTTATTAACGTTACCCCTATAATAAAACGGGGGACTAGGGGGATAAGCCTGTTTTTATCTTTGGATAAATAAGAAAGGAGAGTGGTCATCTATAACTTTATTTAGGCCATCATTCATGTAAATTTGGAAATTAAAAACGAGGAAATATTCATCACCCATTTTAACGGTGACATCACGTTCAAGATCTCCACCAGGCAATTCATTCAGGTACTTTTTGAGTTCAGCGTAGGTCATTTTACCACTCTTTGATTGGACATACCGCAATCCGATTAATAAGAAATGAGTTGGTGGTTGAGTAAGAGGTCTTACCCCTTTGCTGGCACTCAACCACCTTGGGTCAGGCGTACTCATCAAAAACCCGAACTAACCGCCAGCAAGGGGAGATCGTACCCCGTTTAATCAGCAGTAGTGATGGGAAGCTGGGCGAGTGACCCTTCAACATAAGAGAAAAGCCCAACTGATTCTATATGGCCGTTCCCGTCAATCATTGTAAGAGTAAGCGCCTCAAACTCAAATTCCCCGTTAGCATCATAATGGGGTTGATACAGCCCCGTCACACCAGTGAGGTGATGAACACTATACATCGATCTTAGAGTAGGTGCCTTTAATTCTTCTTCCATAACTTTATTCCTCTCTGGTAATTAACCGTTACCCTATTATATAAAGGGCGATTATAAAGATAAGCGCTCTTTTATGGGCAATATTAGTATGCAAATTTATCTCTCGTACCATTTTTATGTGAATCACGTAGGATTTTCCAAAACTTTTCTATCGCAACTTTGTACCCAGTAGAAACGGGGAAGTCCGGCATGCAAAGTGGATAGAACAGGGGGTGATGCATATAGGCGGCGTCACTAGAATCACTTTTCCGAAACGAATCACACCGCCCAATTAAAAACACTGGGTGGCGCTGTGCTAATGCCCCGCCAATCTCCACCAATACCCCGCGATGTTCCTCGCCTTCTTCAGCGTAAGCGATAAGAAGGTCGCACTTATTAACCTCTTCTACACAGTTTTCCCAGAGGGTACGCTGCTGTGTTGAATTCAACTGGAGCGCACCCTCCGGCTTTTCTTTCGTGCCACAAGGATAGTTAATCCATGTAGAAATAATATTGTAGCCCTCTTCGTCCCGTAACTTCTGCCATTTCTCAGCGTGCCAAATTTTACTGGCGCAATAGATTTTAGGGCCTAGCTCAACCATTTACCCAGTACCCTTTTAATTTAAATCGTGGTTCAGCATTAATCATGTGCGAGTAAATTAGGTAGATGTTTAATTTTGGATACCCACCAAACGGGTCTGATTGTGTAGATTTCTTCTTTCTTTTCAACCATTTAAACATTTCAATTTTCCTTTCTAAATTGAAGGGTTACGTTGGGTGGCCTCTTTTAATAATTTTTCCCCACGAGGGGTGGGGCGATAAATATACACACCCCTTCGGTTAGTTCCCGAGATACTTTTTCGTTCCAAAATTCCACTAAAGTAGGCTTGGCTTGTGCGTTTCGCAAAAAGGTCATGATCACCTTGGTCGGGAACTAGCTCAGCTAATTCGAAATTGGTGAGTGGTTCCCCGTATATTTCTAAAACTTCTAAAAGTTTTATGATAATACTTCCTCGGTTAATCCCTCTCCCCTTGTATTTCTTAGAAGCCCCTCGTGCACGTTCAAACCCCTCTTCACCAACGGTATAGGATCTAGCTCCATTAACTTTTTGGATTTTAGCTGGGGCGAGGCGAGGAGTGGATGTTTCTTTAATTTTCTTGCGTACTTCAGCAACGTGCTGTGGAGCAAGATGGTTTAAAACTGGTGAGCTTATTGTGGGGGGGTTGTCCCGTAAATCTTTGGGAAGGTGTTTTTGTATGAGCCATTTAACTTGGCCGCTCACTGATCGAACTTCACGATCGGCCCATAATTTTAAATCATCATACGATTCTACATCAAGTGTTACATTCTTAAATTTCTCTGGATCAGTCATTTCATGAATCCTCTAGCTTGTCAGGCATGCTCCCTATATTGGTCTTGCATTTCAATTTCCCAAGAGCTTGCCATATCTTGAGCGTCACGTTCGGATGCGAATTCCTGTTCCACAACGTGACCATTATAGGCAATTGCCCAGTTACGAGGTTCAATTCGTATGGCGCAGTAGCCTAAGTCCCAATACTCAGGTTTCTCATAATACTTACAGGAAGGGCATTCACTGCCAATACTATAAGCAAGATCATCGCAATTAGGACACTTCATAGCTTTCTCCCTCTCTTACTTTCTACTATACTAAGTATAGCCGCTCAGACTTAAGACGTAAACTTCTTTTTTATCCTCAAGGACTTAGGTCTTCGGGTGGGTTTTTTACGTTATCGTAAACCTCTTTTAAATCTTTAGGTGAGCTTGGGTAGCCAGCTGCTGCCATTACTGTGCCCATATATTCCAGGGCATTTTTCTTACTCAAATTTTGATGAATAGCAGCGTGTGCTGCATCTTCCATAGCCATTAACCAGCTCTTTACTTTACCCATTTCCATTCTCCTCTTCTACGGGTACACGCCAGACTCGAATGCCAGCTTCGCCTGTTTCTTCATTCGTCCAAATACGTTGGGTGAATTGAACAGGTGCGTTTTGTTTCATGCACCGACGCTGGTAAGCTTGCCTTGCTTGGGCGATACGATTACTTAACCGCTTGACGGTTTCGTCTTCGTATTCAGGGGCGATAAAAAAACTCTCGCCTACTTCCATATCCTCAAAAGGATATTTACGATCATGAGTTCGAAAATCGGTTGGAATTGGAACCGTCTTTTCAATTTTATATTCAATAGCCATTTATTGTCCTTTCTTGGCTAGTTACGCTATATATAAAGTATAGCCTCAGAGTTAGAAGAAAAGGTAAACTTTATCTTAGATTGAAAATATCACATAGATAAGGTAGATTACCAAGACCCCCGTAAGAACATCAATCATTTTGTTTTTCCAATGTGATTTTCATTGTCCCTGTTTTCCCTAAAAGATTTTGCATTTCTTTTGAAATCTGAACCCCGAGTTCATAAAGATCCTCACTTACTTGGGATTCCCCAGCTTTGCTGCCTCGCTTAGTAAAGAACACTTCGTAGGTGATCCCGGTTTCAGCGTCAAAGCCAAGTGACGCAACAAAATCCCCAACCGTTACATGCACCGTAGGGCGACGAGTTGGGGGTTCAAATTCTTCAGGTGTAAACATTAAAACTTCCCTTTCCCTGCTGGCCATACATAGGGCAAATCAGGTGTATCTGTCCATCCAAATTGACTATAATGTTCAGGATTTTTCCGTAATAAATTTGAACGATGGCTTGCGTGAAAATTCACATCACCAAGCCACCATGGGTATGAAAAAGAATGTTCTTTTGTAAATTCCATGGTGTTATTAAACCCGCGACGTATCCATTCTTCAATACATGAATCTTTATAAAAAATCAACGCTTTTTCATAACCGCGCCACATTTTCGTTGCGGGATGGTTTTCCCATGCACCAGTCTTTTTATATTCACCGTAAAGTGCCCTAAGTATCTGCAACGCTTCAACTCGTTGCTTGCCTAATCTCTTATTATCTAAACAACGAATGGATGCGTTAAAAGATGGTAATGGTAAAAATGTTTGCATATTACAAGATAGGTGGCACAGTTAAACCCTGTGCCACCCCTCCTTTGTTTGATCGACTTACGCTATGCAAGTTTGATATACCCCTTATCCAAAGCGATTTGAATATCAGGGGTACCACCACGCAGCTTTCGTGCTCGACTAAGAAACTCGGTGATAGGCATCCCGTCTCGAAAAAGCGCGAAGATTTCTGCGCGTTGTGTCCCTTCGCGAACGGGGGCTTTTTCTCCAATAACCTTAATCGTGTTGCCCGTAAACTTGTGGCGCACCGTGCCAACTTTAGCAGTTGGTGCGGGTACAGAAGCTACCTTCTTCTTTTTAGAGGTAGCGGTTGAAGTGCGCTTGCTCTTCGAAATTTTCGGTGAGACAGGCGCAAGGGTTTCATCAAACGCAACAACTTCAGACATAACAGCCTCTCTTTCTTTCTCATTGAATTACTATTCCCAAAATAATAAACCGAAGGATTTAGGGGGACAACTAAAAAGTTATCCCCCCAGTAAAAAGTTACGCAGCTTTCGCGTAGTCACAAGCAAGGTCTAATGCTCGCCGTTTTACTTGAGCACCTTGGCCCAGCCATCCAGAATGAAGTGCCCCTCCTACGGTGCGCTCACTTTCGCGTTTCCGATGGTCAATAACGTGGGTTACTCCATTCAATGCACCCCACCAAGTACCCTTGGCCGAAAGTAATTCAGCCCCAGGACTAGTATAGATTGAATCATAAACCATATCAGCGGTTCGATTAAACTCATCTATGAGAGGTACGTCGTTAGCAATTTTCATTTTCCCACGCTCAACTAAAAGTTGGGGTTGGAAAAGTTCGGCGATGAAGTTTTGAACATCTAACGGCTTTGTCCGTTTACTACTGAGAAATTCCGTTTGTATCTGGAATTCCTTCATTTTAGTAGAGCTTATACCCAGAGCCTCTTCCGCCGCTGTCATAACGTCGTTATCAAAAGCTGAAAGGTGAAGCACACGGAACCGCTCCCCATTATTATTTAGGGCCATTGCCATAGTATTGGCACAAACTACGCGAACAGGAGTAAACATCACCGTGAGGGCTTTCCCCGCAAGGTGTGGTGAAACAAGTAAAACGTATCCTTCCACTTTATCCCCTCCAGGTAATTCAAAACTTAACTGTATTTTAGCCAAGCCCCAAATTTCCTGACCGTCCTTTAAAGAACCTGCTGTTTCCATTTTCATATCACCAGCGGTCACAAACCTTTTAAAGAACTTAAAGGTGTCAGCATTTTGGAACGGTACATAATCTTCACCGCACGCTGATAGTACCGAATTATCAGTATCCCTAACGATAAAGTGATGGCCTTCTGCATTAAGGATGCCTACATCCTCGCTCCATACTGGCGCATTGAGGGTATAAGCGGGGCGTTTGGATACAGTCCAATTCAGCCCTGCCGCCTCCATCATTTCTTCAGGGGTCATCGTATCTATAACGGGAACCCCAAGCCCATGCCAAGGAACTTCCCCCGCATAAGCCATGGTCTCAACTTGATGAGCCATTATTTATTTCTTCCTTTCTATAAAAGTTCAACCTATAAACTATTATAAAGGCTGATATTATGGAGTATAGGGTTTTTTAATCTTTTAACTCCTCGGGCTTTTCAATACTATCTAAGCCATTATAAAAATCTAAATCAACATCAATGAAAGAAACATTCCCATCTGGTTTCATTATAATACCACAACGAACGTGCGGGTCTACTTTTTTACCCAATGCATATTCGTGGACCATACTATAAATGACTGGAAATTTCATGTCATCAGGGCAAGTCTCTAAATATTCACTTAATGCTTTAGGGTCTATTGCACGATTGTACCCTATTTCAATTGCCCAATTATTTGCATTTTCTATCTGAGGTTTTGTGAAGTAAACAAGTTTATTTTTTGAAGTGATCACTTCAGGTGTGTCTTCCGGGATATCAACTTCCGGATCAAAACCAAACGGGTTATTCATTTCTGGCGGCATACCTTTCTCCTTCCGCGTTACGCTAGCCTATATAATATAAAGTAGGATTAAAAAGAAAAGCGTGGGCTACTCCTCAGGAAACATCTTTGCCACATACATCACAGATGAATGAGGCCTCATTTCCGACCAGTCCGGGTTTAAGAGTAGCCCAGCTCTCGTCAGGGGCAACAATCTCACCACACCAATTACATTTAGAAGTTGAAGATTGTTCCCCTTCACAACAGGGGTCAGTTACGCATTTACAATCTGCGCACTGATAATGGCCGTGGACAAATACTTTTGGTTTGTCACAACCACATCGTTCACAAGTGATGTTAATAGACACCTTTTTCCTTCAAAATGAAAGCCAAAATTGCACCTACAATACCCCCATAAACAAGAAGGGATACTCCTATGAAAAGACCAATAACACTAGCACCAATTGCTAATGCACACCATGTAGATGGTTCAGATAGACGGTGTCCCCACCACGATATAAATTTTTTCATTCTTATACCTGCATTTTGCCACTACCATCCCCTATACTACGTTGCCATGGTTTATCTGTAAATACCGTTTTTGCCGATCCCCAGTCTTCCCCATATTCAATATCCACCTTAGACGGAACTGCTAACTCTACACAGTTTTCCATAATATCAGCAATTTCTCGTATTTGATCAGGGTCACTAGCAGAAAAACACAATTCATCATGGACTTGGAGCAAAGGAATAAAATTCTTTTTGAAAAGTTGGCTCATCGCGGCCTTTGTTTGATCAGCGGCAGATCCTTGGATCAATCGATTAAGAGCTTTATGGGTAAATGCTCGTTTGATACTGGCCCCGTATTCTGCGGATGCTTTTTCAAAGGTAGAAATTTTCCCAATTCCAAATTGCCTTGGTTCCCATAAATCAAAGCGACACTTCCTCCCTAGTATTGTTCGTATAAACCCTTTACTAGAAGCGCGGTTTCTACAGTAGTCACTTAACATTTTTACAAAAGGAACTTTACGATGGTACTGCTGGAAAAGATCTTTGGCTTCTTCCAGTGGTATATTCAATTGAGAAGCGAGCTTCTTTTCACCCATTGAATAAAACAAACCTAGATTAATATCTTTTGCTTGTCGTCTTGGAATAGAAGCCATTTCAGCAACGATAGAATGGAAATCTGCTTCCCCCTCTTTATAGGCTTCAACAACTGCGTCGACTTCTGGCAGTTCCAAGAGCGAAGCATAATGAACGACAAGCCTTGGCTCTTGTTGAGAATAGTCTATAGAAACCCACTTTTCACCTTTTTCCGGTACAAAGATGGAACGGATCAGGGGGCCAAGAATCTTATGACGAGCAGGAATTTGCTGGAGGTTAGGGTTGCTGTAACTAAAACGTCCAGATACAGTACCTCCGGAATCAGATCGTAGAGGGTGTATATCCCCATGGATTCTTCCATCATGTTGATATCTCATAATTGAATTGATAAAAGTTGTGTTGGCTTTGTTATATTCTCGGGCTTCTAAAATAAGACGAGGTAATTCATGGGGATGATCTTGCAAAAAAGCTCTATCAATTTTGGGTGCTTTTGTTTTTTCTGTACGTTCGTAGGGTATTTTTGCTTTATCAAATAATCCACCAATAGATCTGGAATTCCATATCTCAACTTCATACCCATATTCTTTTTTAATTTTCCGAAAAATTTTGCGCTCACGTTTTTCCAAATCTATTTGAATTTTGTCAGCTTTTTCTAGATCAACCCGTACTCCTTGCCATCGCATTTCTAACAAGAGGGGTAACAGAGATAATTCTAAATCTAAAACAAAATTGAGATCAGTTTTAAGGATTTCAGTTTTAAGAGCTTTCCATAAATCTAAAGTTGCTCTAGCATCTTGTTCCGCATACGGGCCTACATACATAGAGGGGAGTTTCCACATTTCCCCTTTAGCATCTACCCCCCATTCTTTTGCTGCTTCTCGTAGTAACTTTTCATCTTTTGAAGAGGCTAGGTAAGTTTTGGCTAAAGCATTAAGTGCGTAAGAAAAGCGATTTTCATCAAGGAGAGGGGCAGCTATTAAAGTATCTTTAATGGCCCCTTTAACTGGGACTCCTTCTCGTTTAAGCCATCCTAAATCATAAAGAGCATTATGGAATACTTTATCCGATTCTGTGGATAATTGATCTTTCAGCCAATTTAAGATTAAAGTGGCATCTAGGTTACTTCCATTATCATGTCGTATAGGGAAATAGCCAGCCCACCCATCAACTGCTACAGATACGCCAATAACATAGCCATTGCCTGTTGCCCACCCAGACCCTTTGGTTCGAAGGTCCGGATCACATGTTTCTAAATCTATGGCAATTACTTTAGCGTCTTTTAGATTTGGTAGTGTTTCTGGAGGACACCATGGGCTTTCTGTTTGGAGCAGCGGAATTTGATAGGCCACTTTCTTCCCCTAAAATTATAAAAGGTTTTTTACATGAACATTTAGGCCACTTAAAATCTTCAAAAAAGTCTTCAGGAATTTCGTATTCCTCGTCCCCGCATTTACATTTTAAGGGTATGTTCATTTTTTTATTATACGACCCGTAATGAAGGGTCGCTCTGATTAATGTCTTCCTCACATCCGTCGCTAGGGGGTCCACCGCTATTTCCTAGGGTATTTCCTTCTAAAAACTGAAAGGCCTCCTGAGACTCGTCCGTAGGAGCATGCAGGCTATAACCGCCTAGCTCAGCCCTCATTTCAGCTTCAACTAGGAATAAATATCGCCTTAAATCCCCAATATCATCCAATATTCCTGTTGGGGATGGGTCTTCATAAATTGTATTGAAAATATCGTACTGAAATTTCTTAACTTGATTTTCTATACGGTCCCACTTACGGGCCAGCATCATAAATGCACCCATACCACCACGTTTCTTCCAGCTATTCCCATAGCTCTTTTCGGCATTAACCAATGCTTCTACATCATAGGAAGCAACCTCTTCTATAGCTTCTTTGATTCCCATTTACTTGCTCTCCTCTCCAACCATTCTATACTAGCCTTTCTCCAATCTAAAGCCTCTATTTCTTTAGCGGTCGAAATAGCATCTTTATATTCTCTATGGATTTGTCCCATGTGCCAAGCCAAAAACATTTTATGCGCAGTCTTTGAAAAAAACCTATTCGTATACTCCGGAGGTGCCGGTGGAAAACTAACGGAATGCCCCATAAAAGTTCGAGTATATCCTAAAAAATTCTCTATATCCACATCGGCTTGGTTTCTATCTTCAAAAATAGGTGCAGGGGTATAATGCAATCCATCAGGGTTTAACCCTACATAAGAATCATACCATAAATAATCATGTTCATGTCTTTCAAGAATAGGTAGCATTTTATGGAAGGGTTCTTCATAAGCATGGTAACTGTCACTGACATGATAATAGTCCCCTACTTCAATTCCAATTTGAGAAGCTATGTATTCTTGAAGAATTGAGAAGTGCACAGCATTTGCCCCATATGTGCCCCAGATAATATCGTTAGAGCGGCAAAGAACAGTCATGTTTAATTTGTTGTTCTTTCTTTTAAAATAAATATGAGTATTACAAGGAACATCTTTGTAGTCTTCTATAGCCCTTTTTAGATCTTCAGAATCCCACATAGTTACTACTGCTCGTCTACTATTTGGATCTTCTATTAAATGTGAAACGGCAAGGTCTAGCTGATCGCTGTGAAAATACTTACGCCATCGATACCCATAGGCCCCGTTTAATCTCCACCCGTCATCTGAGTATTCCATCATTCGTTTATTAAAGAATCTTACATAATCAACATCTTCCTGCCCACCTAACATCCAAAGGGCTTCAAACAAATGGAAGAAAGGATTTGCATCTCTTGTTGGACTGAATAGCACCCGTTCCTTGGGGCAAAGATATTTAGTAGTGACAGGATGGGGATACTCCAATACTCTTCCAGTACGAGTCTCGTGCCAAACCCCACTTGCCTTTAAATGTTCTAGCCCAAGGTATAAGGCCTCCGTGACATTTCTTGCTTGGATAGTTAACATTTATTTCTCCCACGGTCGAGGTACTGCTCGAGTGTATGGCCCATTACTTAATGCAGCTTGAATGATTAAATCATCCTTTTCGTCCGGTTTTTCTAAATCTAATTGTCCCTGAGGATCCGGTAATAATCCTGGGCGGTAACTAAGTGCGTCACAACCGTCACATGGACCGAAATCTCGCATCCCATGGTACAATTTTTTCCGTGCTGCATTAAATGGGTCGCTTTGCCAAATCTCTTCAAACGTAGTTTCTTGCTCCAAAATATTACCACATTGGTAATGTCCTGGCCAATCATTGCAACAGATTGCAACACTACCATCCCATCTTACAGACAGTTCTCTAAAAACTTTTGCACACCTCTTTCCCGCCGCTCGATCATTTTTGGGGAAAGCCGCTCCAGCATGATTGTTTAAAGTAGAGTGGTTTCCTTTAGTGGCTTGAGCTATATCTTGTACTACTACAATATCATGGTCCCCAGGTTTTCTACGGCGATGAGGATTAGCCTTTTTAGTGGAAGGATACTCAAGGATTTTATGGAAGCCTTTGTATTGTTCCCGAACTTTATCACAAATCTTTATACCTTCATAGTTATCCAATAAAAGTACGTTGATTCCTGCTTCCATTAAGTCATTAATATTTTTTGTTAAGTCACCTTTTAACAAGCCCACCCCATTTGATGTCATCTGAAGATGCGTTTTAGGTAATTGCTTTCTAAATAATTGAACAATGTCTTTAAAATTGGGATTCATTGTTGGTTCTCCATGCATAGCCATTTCTATGCGAGGATTCCATTTATTAGAGCGAATAGCTTGTGCCAATTTACTGACTAAAGTATGGGCATGTGCATAATTTAAATACTTGTAAGGGTCTGATTTTTTACCCCGTTTATCTTTAGGACCATTCGCTCCATTTTTACGAATAGAAGCAATACCACAAAAGGCACAAGCTAAGTTGCACCCTTCTGTTAATTCAATTTGAACACAGTATGGAGGATTCTGTTTCATTATTGCACCAGTTTCCTGTATTCAAGCCCAATTCGAATTGCGTCATGAGCATCTAAAAGTTTCATAGCATTAACGCGAATAAACATAGCCATATACTCTGTTATTTTCCCATTCAAGAAATTAGCAAAAGATTCCCAGTCTTCAAAAGTAATACAATTTTGCTCACTTCCTTCGTCTACCATACTATCATCAGGGCGTATCCAATCTCTATGCAATAAACAAATAGTCCCTGCATCTATAGCTTCTAGAAAAGTATATTGAGTTCCACCGCCATCCCCTTGTATTACAGAAAAGTCCGTCATATATTTAGCATTTTTGCATAGAGCCAATGCTCCCCTGAAGTCTAGCTTAAAAATAGCCCGATCTTCTACTGCGCGGTTACTATCCTGTAGATATTCAGGGTACTTAGGAACAATTTTAGTTTTTGTATACATCCGATTTTCCGCGCCCCTGATCAATATTTGTTTGCTAGGGGGCAATACTCTATTTGCCTCAAACAACCAATGGCTGTTTTTATCAAAATCCAATCTAGCAATATTAATTGCATAGTTTTCTCTGTTCATCCAATCACTATAATCCAATGGATCAACAGTTCGCGCAGCCATATAAGGATGGGGAATAAAAGTTGCCTCAGGCATATGCTCGAGCATAGAACGCCTAATGACAATAACTTGCGCAGGATCAATAAACTTTTTAAACTCAGGATTCCGTAGCTCAGTAGGATCATGTATAACAATAAAAGCCCCTTGATCTAAGAGTTTCATTGCCAGCTTACGGTGGTGCTTATCAAGAGCCGTTATAAGAAGTGGGCCTTCTAATTCTAGAACATCTTCTTCTTTTACATTGCGATAGGGAACCATATTTCCCATTTCTCTATAAACTTTTTCAGTGCGTGTTGTTACACGAATCACTTCATGTTGATCAGATTCTGCAAAACGATCCCCCGCAAAAGGGGGCTTTCCTAAAAGCCCATGGTAAAGATGACTGGTAAAAGTAACCCAACCTCCATACCTACTCCTGGATAAATATAGCAGCCGCATCGTAATCCACCCTTTCTATATCACTCTCACTCAATTCTTCTCCTAGCCATGCTTCTATAATAATAAGTTGCTCAGATGAAGAAGTATTATGAAGCCAATGATATTCTTTCTTTGCTATTTCTACAACAGAACCAACTCGTAATGGTTTTAGTTTCTTATGAAGGAACACTTCATTAACCCAAACTTTACCCTCCCCTTGTACCACAATCCACCTTTCTTCTCGTTTAAAATGACGTTGTAAACTTAACGCTCGACCAGGATTGATTCGTAGTATTTTTGCTCGCCATTTTTGGCCCTGTTCAAGAACTTCATATTCTCCCCATGTTCGAATAGTAGTTGAACCAGTTGAGGAATTGTAGGTTTCAAGAAGTTCACTTGACGAAGCCTGTTTCCCCCCGCCAACATTCCAAATGAGTTTGATATTATTTTCTTCGCAATAAGCTCTCTCAGGAGTACTTTTTGAAGTTCTGTCCCCACCGTTTAAGAAGGCGATCTTTGAGTGAGTGTACCTTTCTTGAACATACCTTAATCCATTAACCACCGTTCCATCTCTATCAGCGACAGGGGAGACCGCATGGACAGAAGAAAATTCAGAAATAATTTCAGCCCGTGTATCATAATCTAAAAAAGCTCGACCTTTTTTCCTCTTTAGCCAATCATTACTATTAAGAAGAACATGGACTTTCCCAATAGTAGCAGCTTCCCTTATTAATGCAATATGACCAGCATGGATAGGGTCAAAACCCCCACTCACAACAGCCACAGTACCACCCCATGGTACAATTTTTTCCTTATATTGTTTGTATTTATTATTACTTTTCATTTCCCTAAGTCGTTTCATTTGATCAACAATATAAGAGTCCCAATCTTCTCCGTGTAAAGCTCCTTTATACGGACGGATAGTATTTCGATCTTGGTTGTCCTTGCCCATTTCGAACCCTTTCATATTTATCGAATTCGCAAAGGCTATGCTCAATATCTCGAAGTTCCAAAGTGCCCACACCTTTCTCGAGATAAAGATCAGATATATCTAAAAGTTTACGCATCTCAGAACACCAATCATGTCGCTTTGAAACGTAGGTCAGTTCTCTACCAAAAATTCTATTTAGTCCTCGCATAGCCCCTGGACCCGCATTAGCCCATGTATTTATATCAAGAGCCTCATCACCAATGCAAGTATGTCGCAAATCAGTAACAATTTCGTAGGCTAGGAATGGGCCTAAAAATGGATACCCCTCTAAAAAGTAACACATTTTTTCTAAAGATGCCCAAGGGGTTTTCCTTAGGAAATGTGCCCTTCCCTCCCAAACGGTACTAATAGTTTGACAAACACCTTTTACTTTATTTCTTCCAGTGGGACTTTTAATCATATACGCCCCTGTTATCCATTTATCTTGGGGGATAATAGCCTCGTATGCTTTTTGGGGATCCCAATCTACATGTAAATTATGGCGTAGTAATGTCTCGCCCGTTTCAATTAAATTGAACCATCGGAAAATAACAGTGGCCATATAAACGTCATGGCTATCTTTTAAGGGATCCCGAATATTTTCTCGGAACCAAACAGTAGTCTTGTCTTTTTCACGGAAAGCATTAGTGAATTTAAATTCACGCAGAATTTTGTCTTCTGTCCAAGGCCAAGGTTGCCCTGCATCTTTTTTAACTTGGATGCTTGTTCTCTCATTTATCCAGCTAAAAAACTTTTCTACAAACTCATCTCTTTCTTCTAGCATCCCTTTCCTTTCTAGGGTTGTGGGGGATCCCAAAGCATATTAAGAATCCCCCACGAGGTCACAGATTAACCACACAAGCACCGCGCATCATATTGAAAAGAAATCTGCAACCTATTCGGATCCATTGGAAACTTCGACATGTCCTGATTCAACTAAAATTTGTAAATCTTTTGTTCCCCCTTTCAAGGGAATCACAATGTCAAGGAATTCGTCTACAGTCATCCCTTCTCTGAGAGCTTCAAAGATTTGATGCCTCTGAGTTCCCTCTCGTCTAGGGTTCTCTCCATTTAAAATATGGATAACTTGGTTACGCTGGAAAAGACGAGTTTTGCGCTTTTGTTTTTCAGCCACTTTCGATTCCTTTATTGGCACTTTCTTTAATATTTTATTTTACTTTCCCATTAGTTAAAAGTAAACCCCTCTTTAATCAAATAAGGAAAGCTCGAGAAGTTAGGGGTTGCACAATATGCAGGTTTTCTTTTACACGGGTTAATGCTACATAGAATACCCGTATCTCATCATCAGGTTCTTTTTGCATTTGTATCCAACTTTTCTGCCCTATATCCGTTAACACTACCACATTATCACACTCACTCCCCTTGGCTCCATGAATCGTTGATAATCGGATGCGGGGTTCTGTGGTAAACTTTTCTCCCCTACGCAAACAAGCAATCAAATATTGTTTTTCTTTATCTGAAACCTTATCAAAAGCCTCATGCCAAATAGCCGTAGTTAATAAACCATAAGACTCTAGTAATTTTTGTAGAGTAACTTGCTCTTCATCAAAGACAGCTTTGAGCGTTTTATGGGTTCGGCTAACTCCTTTGTTTGAATTCATATATTTATAAATACTTCTTACTTGGGCAATAGTAACCACCCCACCTTTGCGAAGTCGCTCCCAAGCTAATATTGCATTAAGTAAGGTTTCCGATACACTTTTCCTGTGACCTCGCTGATAAAAGAACCCTTCAAGTCGACACTGTTGTTCAACACTATTCAACATATAATTATTTCGGGCAAGAACAAGCCAGTTACCTTCACGCATATCAATATGTTCAACTTCTGAATGCCAAAATAGCTTGCCTTCTTTTGGCCTTGGTTTCCAGAACTTAGTTCGACGTTTAGAAACTCTTTTAACAATAGAATCAGCTAAGTAATGGGCATGTTGGGGAACTCGGTAGGATTGATCTAAAACTTGGATATCCCCCTCTAATGATAAGAAATGGTTTACATCAGCCCCCGCCCACCTGAAAATAGCTTGGTCATCATCCCCAGCAATATAGACATGTTTAGCTTTATTTTGAAGTTTAGAGACAAGTTGCCATTGTAAAAAACTTAGATCTTGAGCCTCGTCTATGAAAACTACATCAAGATCAGGGGCAAGGTCTTGGTCTACAAATAGGGAGAGCATATCAGTGAAGTCATAAAGGTGGCGCTCCCGTTTAAAAGCATTTAGCCCCCGTTCTGCTCTATCTATTTCATACCAATTAATATCCAAATTATCATCTAACCATTGCTTATGAGTAGTTACTCCTCGGACTCGAGCAACTTCTATTGTTCCCAAAATTTGATCACCCTTCTTAGAAAAAGCAAGTGACCCTTCTTCTAAAGAACTGTACCCCCTCACCTCTAAGCCCATGAGTTGGCCAAATTCCCTACGCTGTTCATCATTTAAAACTTGTGACCGACTTAACCCTAGTCGTTGAAAAGCCAAACTATGAAGAGTCCGAAAGAAAGGTAGGTCATCACCTCCAAGGTTGAACTTATTGTACGCTCTTTCTCTAGCCTCGTCTGAAGCTCGGTTAGTGAACGCAAAATACCCTATCTTATGAGGTGGAATCCCTTTTTCAATATGGTCTTCCACTAAAGAAAGTAGGGTAGAAGTTTTACCTGTTCCTGGGGGGCCAATGATAATATTCAAATTATATCTTCTTTAAAGTCAGGTAAATCAAAGGGGTCAGATTGTACACTAAAGGCGGGAAGACCCCAAAGGTTAACAAATCTACCCTTGATATTAACCCCTTGATGCACAGCACTCATGTCCCTCAACCTAGCGGTTATTTTAGGACGAGGAAAGTAACGGAAGTTATGTCGTTGAAGATACGCCTCAAGATCAGATAATCTGAAAAAGGTTTTCCCTTCTTCAGTGTACGGTTTACCAAGTAAAATCTCTTCCCTAGTTTGGGCTTGTGCCCGATCAGTGCAAAAAGACTCAACGAGATCACTGAACTGCCCCTCAATAGACGCATCCGGTGGTACATCAATTAGAGTGACATTGTCTAGTAGGTTTTGGATAACCCCTTGCCATGCTCGCTCACTCATTTTAGGGGGCATCTTATTGATAGCTTCCATACAAACACGCTGAAATCGAGTTTGATTTTGCAAATCTTCTGTTGACATTTCCAACCTATTAGCTTCCACATCTAGAAACCACACGGGTGGGTTGGAATTTTGTTTGGTTAAAGAACCAAAGGTAGGCATTGCCGTGGCAGGAGAAATACCAAACTTGCGTGTTTTACATATTCCCGAATTACAATGACTAGCAATAGGTTGGTCATTACATTTATAGTTGTATTCTTTTGTACGAAGTTGTTTGATAATAGTTAGAACTTCATTTGCCGCAAGAGGGGGAGAAAGATACTCTCGGTTATATTCCTCTATTCGAGTTTCCCAATTATCAGGTTCTGATAACTTTGCATAAATCCCTAAATTAAATAGGCCATTATTACGAGTGCCTAAAGGAAATCCTTCAGTTATGAGGTGCTGTAAGCAAGGTGGGCCATTATTTAATGATTTAACCTCACTTTTAATTTTAAGATTAGTAAGGTCTTCAGGAGTCAAAGCAAAGGTATCAGCTAAGTCTAAGAATTGTTCAAGGGTATTCACCTTCCCTTCTGCGTTTAATGAATAGCGGGTAGTTTGGTCTCCTCCGAAATAAGGCAGGTTTAAGAAGTTACCCGTATCCCCCCGTTCGGTTAGAATATGCGTTTGTTTAGGGAATATTTCGTGGGAGGCCAGCCCTAGTTTAGCCGCAATTTCGACTAACTTTAGCCTCATGGTAGCCGCAGCAATATAGTCAGTAGTGAATATGAAAATATGTGCCCCCCCTGATTTACTACGGCAAGTAACCAAGGGGAGCTGATATTTGTAAACTTCAGAATTGAGTACTTTTAGATCGACTGAAAAGTCATCTACATCAATACACCCCCAACGACAGCTATTCTCATCTGTGATAGGAATTATACCAAGGGAAGGCTCTTCACCTTCAAGATGCTTTTCCCAAAGATCTTCGGTAGGCTCACCCCGTTGTACTCGGGATTCTACCTTTTTCTTGCCATCTTCCCGTAAGCCTATGATAGTTGTTGTACCATAGGCGCGGTGTAGCCCTGAAAATCTTTGTATAAATCTTTCTAAATTACTCATCTGAAGCCCCTACTAAAAGGGTACTTCGTCAGTACTGACTTCCTCCTGTTGAGGTCTGGCCTTTACCGTACCTGACATTACTGCCTGATAGAACGCCGCCCCAAGTTCAAATTCTTCAGTACTAACAGGCCGTTGCTCAGATATATCAAAGCCAAACCAACTCCCTTTAGCGTTTGATTCAGCTACTGTCCGTAGCCTATAAGCAAAGGCAAATGAAGGATAGGGCCTCACACCCGTTTCCGTTTGTAAAGTTTTGGAAACCATTTGAGTATTCCAGCGGCGTGACTTCTTTAATTGCGTTGAAGTCATTGAAAGTACCGCTTGCGTCAACCCATGATTAGGGCTTAAAAGCAGTACATAGTGGTTCGCCGTATTAGCCAAGTAATTACCATTGGGTAATACGTCTTGCCCTCTTTCATTTTTAGTCGCTTGCTGAAGAATACCGCTTTCGGGGTCATGTGAGGCTACAAAGCCCCCTTCCTGTTCTCTTGGGACCCACTCAATAAGGTTACGTTGGTAAGCGCAGGGAACTACCTCCACCCCTGCTTCACCATCAAATATTTCATTACTAACCGTATTAAAAAGCATCCCTGCCTCAGCACCTTCCACATACTTTCCCTCGCGCTTTTTAATTTGAGGGGAACTATCTTGAAGAATATTTAAGAAAGGAATAGCAAGGTCATCGGTGCTTAAATCTTCAACACCTTGTCCTGCGTAAAGTTGTAACTGTTCGTCTGTTAGAGTGGCAAGAGGAGCGTCCTCTTTCTTCGCAACTTGAGTAGCCATTTCTAATCTCCTACTTTATTGAGGCTCGTTCGCCAATGAAAAGAGTAAATAGAGCATCTGGTAAATCTTTACCGTTCTCTACCTGTTCTCGAGCAAAACCCCGTAGTGTGGAGGGTTCTACCCATTCTTTATCGCTAGGATAAAGGCCCCTATCCTCAAGTTCTTCTTTGAGAACCAAGGCTTGATCATCCTTATCGCGAGTAAAGTCTATTGTTACCCGATGCTTTATTAGCCCGTCATGCCCATTATCTCTTAACCATTCTAGGGCTTGAGGGGTTTTATCAGCAGGGATAGTACAACTATAGAATTTTTTAACGGATACCTTACTTCCATCACTAAGTGTTATTTCCGTAAGGCCATGTTCCGTCATTAAAGCTGGAAGAAAATCTTCGGCCAACTTCCGACGCTGTTCCTTTTTAAGTTTAAGGGCCTTTTCGTCTTCTGCAATATCCTTATCAAACGCAACTATTTGATTGGCCATAGTTGCCACGCGGCCAAGTTGCTTATCCTTAAATTCAGGTGCATCGGTAAGTGGGTCAAAAAAAGCTGCAATTTCTTTCTCTGTAACAGCTAACTTTTCAGACATATCTATCCCCCTTTCTGGTGAATATCTATATGAACTGGGTAATAGTCTTTTTCAATTCGGTCCCATTTTAAAAGCCCAAATTTACCAAGGTTAGTTTCTGCCGCTATTACGCAAGCAAGCCCAATAGCAGCGGGATCCCCCATTAATAGTAAAAAATCTTCTGAGTTGAACCCTTTAAGATTTTCCCTCAACCTTCTAGTAGTTGGGGCAGGGCTAAGAACAATGTTTACATTAGGAGGGAGTAAAACTTTTAGATCACCGAACTTTCGGGCACCAAGGATATTCCGACCTGGGACTTCTTGGACAACAAAAACTGTCACGCCCTTTCTCCTTTCTTTTTTATTACTTTACTAGTTTATTATATAGGGTTCATGAAAGCTACTTCTTTTTTGTCTTCCGGAAACAAATAGGCAATATGCCAATAAATTTTTAGCCAACCCCTTGTACCGTAAAGAACAATCAAGTATTGGTAGATATTGGTTCAGTGGGTTCAACAGAATATGACTCTCACTTTCTAGATAAAAAACAACTTTATATTCTTATATATAGAGGGTAAACTTAAACCTTCTCAGAAAGCTAAGAAAGTTATGGTGAAAAAATACCGTTTTAAAACGAAACCTTACGAACACCAGCGAGCTGCTTTAGGGGCAAGTTGGGATAAGAACGAGTTTGCCTACTTCATGGAGATGGGTACGGGGAAGTCAAAAGTTTTGATTGACAACCTAGCCCTCCTTTATGATTACGGCCATGTTGACTCGGCGCTGATTGTGGCACCTAAGGGAGTCTATAAAAACTGGGCTGAATTAGAAATCCCTAAGCACTTACCAACCCATATACATTGTAAGATTGTTAGTTGGTACCCAAACCCTAATAAAGAACAGAAAGCTGCCCTTTTCAGTTTA